>Ga0307478_10000178_pt1 | contig 74808 bp, 66 predicted proteins | sample atmos_gasesECM4C_2_FD_203713 | JGI IMG/M metagenome (GOLD analysis project Ga0307478, IMG submission 203713) | Hardwood forest soil microbial communities from Morgan-Monroe State Forest, Indiana, United States - atmos_gasesECM4C_05 | ecosystem: Environmental > Terrestrial > Soil > Temperate...
ATCTGATTCGAACGTGGCGGATTCCTTGCCAGCGATGAACAAGACCACGCACCTTCGATTTTGTGCCGACGAGGAGACCTGGTCGGGGCGGCCATTTCTCGACGCCATTGAAGTGACGCTGGGAGTTCCGGCGCTGCGGCAGCTTTTCGACCTGCAATTGGGAAAGGCGGACGTGGTCGAGCTATCTCCCGAGCTGGTGCGCAGGGCTATGCAGGATAATCAGCGGGTATGGTCTTCCGCGGCGGTAACCTTTTACGGTTTGCGTTTTGATGGCGCGCAGCCGGCGGCCGCCGATCGGAATCTGCGCGAGGCACTGTCGCTTTCGCTCGACCGCCAGACCATGGCCAATGTGTTGCTTCAAAGGCAAGCCGAGCCCGCATCAGCCCTTCTGCCGCAGTGGCTCTCAGGATATGCTTTCCTCTTCACCATGGAGACGAACATCGAGCGCGCCAAGGAAATTCACGCCAAGCTTCCCGCGAATGGGGCAGCCGGTGCGGAGCCGTTGCGGCTGCGCGTGGACGCGGCGGGCGACCTTGCGAAACTGCTCGGGGAGCGCGTGGCGGTAAACGCGAGACAGGCTGCCATTCTAGTGCAGGTGGTGAATCGCGCAGTCCCGCATTCTGCGACCACTTCGAGCGACCCGGCCAGCGGCGTTCATCTTTTTTCTTGGCACTATTCATCGCTTTCGCCTAGGGTGGAACTGGAAGAGATGGTATCTGCTCTCAACTTCGGCGATGCGAACGAAGCAGCGGTGTCTTCGAGCCATCCGGAACGACTCTACGCGCGCGAAAAGAAATTACTCGAGGAACGGCGCGTATTGCCGCTGGTTGTACTACCCGAGTATGTCGGCCTTGGCCAGAAGGTTCGCGACTGGGTGCCCGCTCGATGGGGCGAATGGCATCTCGCTGACGTGTGGCTCGATCTTCCAGAAGCAGCTCCCGCGCCGCCCGGCAATTCAAACGGCATGGAAACTCCCGCCACACAGACATCTCCCCCGTCCCCCGGAGTCAAACCATGAGTTTCCGAGCGAAATTGCTGTTCGCTGTGCTGCTGACCATTTTTGCATCGGTCTCGGTGGTCGCTTATGCCGTGACGCATTACACGCAAGCGGCGTTCGAAGCGATGGACACGGAACGCACCGAAGCGCTAGTAGCACAATTCAATAAAGAGTTTGTGCAGCGCGGGGCGGAAATAGCGCAACAGGCAAAAAACATCGCGGAGGCCAACGCGACGGAGCGCATGGCGATTGATATGTCGCGCCCCAACGCCGACCTGTCTCTCTACGTGCGGGATGCCACCGGCTCGGCTCAGGAACACGGGCTGGACTACGTGGAGTTTGTGAATCACAACGGGGTGCTCATTTCGTCAGCACAGTTTCCCGCGCGTGTCGGCTATAAGAATGAATGGGTGACCGCTGTGAAGGACTGGAATGATACTCCGGCCTTCTTGAAAAAAGAAGAACTGCCTGACGGCGAAGCGGTCTCCCTGAGCGTCGTTCGCACGAACAATACGGTGGCAGACAAGAGTTTGTACATTATCGGAGGCCACCGGTTGGACAAGAATTTCCTTGCTTCGCTGGTTCTGCCTTCGGGGATGCGGGCGCTTATTTATACCAACCTGGAGCCTACTTTTGTTGCAACATCCCTGATGGGCGAAAAGATCGACGCGGAGCAAGCGGAACGATTCGCTCCGCTCGTCGAGCAGTTAGAGAAGCAGCCACAATCTTTGGTGCGGACGATTAACTGGACTGGCGATCCGGTGGACGCGGAAACCTTTCATGCCATTCCCTTGACCGGCAGAAACAATGAACTGCTGGGCATCTTCTTTGTGGGCAGCTCGCGAAAAGAGCTGGTGCTGTTAACCCGCCAAATCTTGAAAATCGCCGGCGCCGTTGCGGCGGCTGCGCTATTGATGGGACTTATCGTCAGCTTCTGGGTTTCCGCGCGAATTACCAGGCCCGTCGAAGAACTGGCCGAAGGCGCGCGCGAAGTGGCCGGCGGAAGGTGGGATACGCGCATTGATGTTCGCGGGAGTGATGAGATTGGCCAGCTTGCCGAAGCTTTCAATCACATGACGCAAACGCTTGCGGCGCAGAAGGAACGCTTGGTGCAAACCGAACGCGTGGCGGCGTGGCGCGAACTGGCGCGGCGGCTGGCACATGAACTGCGCAACCCTCTGTTTCCCATGCAGATTACCGTCGAGAATTTGCAGAAGTCTCGTCAACTCGACGCCAAACAATTTCTGGAAGTTTTCAATGAGTCGACGGCGACGCTGAAGGCGGAGCTTGCCAATCTAAATACTATCGTCGGGCGTTTCAGCGATTTCTCCAAGATGCCTGCGCCGCAGTTTGTGCGCGTGAACGTGAACGAAGCATTGCGCAACGCGGTGCGCTTGTTCGAGCCGCAATTCAATGCCGTCGGCAAGCCCACCATCACTCCGGAATTGTTTCTGACCGAACCGTTGCCGGACATCGACGCCGATCCCGATTTGCTGCACCGGGCGCTGCAGAATTTGGTGCTAAACGCGTTGGATGCCATGCCTGCAGGTGGGACGCTGACGCTGAGAACTTCGGAACCGCGTGGCCACGTGCGAATCGAAGTGGCCGACACCGGGAAAGGCCTGACGCCAGAAGAGTGTTCGCGGCTATTCACTCCTTATTACACCACCAAGTTGCAAGGGACCGGGCTGGGGCTCGCGATCGTGCAGTCGGTGGTCAGCGACCATCACGGCACGATTTCGGTTACCAGCGACGAGGGGCGCGGCACCGCCTTTCGCATCGATCTGCCGCAGCGCCAAGCCGGCCGTGCCGCGCCACCGAGCGAGCCGGCGCAAGAGTCTACTAAGAGCGCAACATCCACTTTGGCTGCGGCATCCGACTAGCGTTTCGAATAGGACCCAAGTTTGCCTCGCAAAGCTCATCTCCTCCTCGTCGACGACGATCACAATACGCTGGCCTCGCTTTCCCGGGCTTTCCGGCTGGCGGGACACGAAGCGACCGTTTGCGACAACGCGGCCCGCGCGATCGACCTGCTTCGCAGCGAATCCTTTGACCTGATTCTTTCTGATGTGGTGATGCCAGGGAAAAGCGGGCTGGAGTTGCTCCAGGATTTGAAGAAAGCCGGTGTGAAGACGCCGATTGTACTCATTTCCGGACAAGCGAACATCGAAATGGCGGTGAAAGCCACCAAGCTGGGCGCGCTGGATTTTCTAGAGAAGCCCCTTTCGACGGATAAGCTTTTGGTGACAGTGGAAAATGCGCTGCGGTTATCGCGCCTCGAGGATGAAAACCGCGAGCTGCGTCAGCGCCTGGGAAAACACGAGCTGGTGGGATCGGGTCCGGCGATGACGAAGCTGATTACGCAAATCGAACGTGTCGCGGCGAGCGAAACGCGCGTCTGCATCCTCGGCGAGACCGGAACGGGCAAGGAGCTGGTCGCGCGCGCCATCCATGAAAAATCGCCGCGGCGCGAACATCCTTTCATCACCCTGAATTGCGCGGCGGTGCCGGCGGAATTGATTGAGTCGGAACTTTTTGGCCATGAAAAAGGCGCGTTCACCGGGGCAGCGGTCAAGCATTTGGGAAAATTCGAGCAAGCTGACGGCGGAACACTTTTTCTGGATGAAATCGGCGACATGCCTGTGGCGATGCAAGCAAAATTGCTGCGTGTACTGGAAGAAGGGGAAGTCGAACGCGTCAGCGGCGACAAGCCTATTAAGGTGAATGTGCGCGTGCTGGTTGCTACGCACCGCAACTTGGAAGAACTCGTCAAGCAGAACGCTTTCCGGCGCGATCTTTTCCACCGCATTTATGTTTTCCCGCTGACGTTGCCGTCCTTGCATGAACGTAGGGAGGATTTTCCGGAACTAGTGGCGCATTTTGCACGCCAGGTAGCAGCGCAAAACGGTTGGAAAGAAAAGATTTTCGCGCCAGAGGCGATCGCGGAATTGCGCAAGTACGGCTGGCCGGGAAACGTTCGCGAGCTGCGCAACGTCGTGGAACGCCTCATCTTGCTGGCTTCGGACGAGGACGTTGCGGCCGCGGATGTTCGGCTCATTCTTCCCACTTCGGATTCTTCTTCTGGGGGGGCATCCGGTTCTTCCGCCGGAAGCGCCGCCGGCACGCTGGTGGAACGCACCGAAGTTTTCGAAAGGGAAGTGCTGCTAGCGGAAATTCGGCGGCACAATTTCCATATGACCAATGTGGCCCGGGCGCTGGGACTGGAGCGCAGCCACCTCTATAAGAAGTGCCAGCAGCTGGGAATCGATCTGCAGTCGTTGCGCAAGCCTGAATAAATCGGGTTTGCATTTACAAGCGGGCTCTCTGCCTTCCCCTTGGAAGCCAAGCTTCCAATAAACCATTTAAATTGAGGCAGATGCGGGAGTTACAAAAGAACGCCGATTTTCCTTGACAGAATAGCGATATGTAATATGATATTTGCAGATTGCAATATGGGGGTTCTTCCATGAAACTTGGCGACAAACTCCGCTCCCTCCGCGCCGTAGAAGGTTCACTCCGTGGCTTGGGCCGTTCGATGACGCAGCAGGAACTGGCCAGCGCGATGAAGTGCGAAATCGGCCGCGGCCTGAGCCAGGCGTACCTCTCGCAGATCGAGAATGGCGCCCGGCCCCATCTGACGCACACAACGCGCGAACTGCTGGCGCGATTCTTCCGCGTGTATCCAGGATTTCTGGTGGACGATCCGGAAGGCTATACCCCGGGGCTCCAGTCGGAGCTGCGGGCCATTGACGCGAAAGTCGATTCCTGGCTTTTCGCCGGAGCCGAGCAGTTCACGGCTGATCCAGCTTTGCAGCAAGCGCTTCTCACCATCGCGGAACATGAGGACTCCCGCCGCGCGATTTTGCTCTTGGCGGAGATTCTGCGGACGCCCGACTTAGCCGAACGCCTCGGAGAAGTCTTAGATCACGGCAATCATCACCGTGGAGGGCAACCGGGCAACGGCCATCCGGCGCCGACTTCGCCACTTCGCAACTAAGCAGTGCCGGCCAGAAAGGGCCGGAGCAGTCAATAAGGTCCGTCTCGAATTCCAGCTCGCGCCATGCAACCGCAGGTTGCCGGAAGAAGTTCGCGCTCGAGGTGCTCTATGACCTGGTCTGATTTTTATCTCCTCTGTTTCCTGGTGGGCTTTTCGCTCAGCGTTCTCTCGTTTTTGGCCGGCGCCGTCCACATCCATCTGCCGTTCAAGATGCACCTGCCATTTCACGGCCCCCACCATGCCGGAGTGGGCGCCTCGCACGGTGGACTTAAAGGCGGCGCGCATATTTCCTGGTTCAACGCTTCGTCGGCAATGGCTTTTCTAGCGTGGTTTGGCGGGACGGGCTATCTGCTTACGCGACATTCGCACTTGTTTGCGGTCATTAGCCTATTGCTTTCCACGGTCGCCGGGTTGGCTGCTGGGTGGGTCGTCTTCCGCTTCATGGTGAAACTTGTGAGTTCGGATGATGCACCGATGAAGAGCGAAGACTACAGGATGGAGGGCTCGCTCGGGACCATCAGCATGTCCATCCGGGAAAACGGCACCGGCGAAATCATTTTTTCGTTGGCGGGAGTCCGGCGGTGCGCCGGAGCGCGCAGCGACGATGGCCAAGCGATTGAGAAGGGGGCCGAAGTGGTTATCGAGCGCTACGAAAAGGGCATCGCTTACGTGAAAAGGTGGGAGGAATTTTCGAAGTAAGAAATTTCTCGGACTGGCGTTCGACACCAACAGTCCGGAGCGGTCGAAAAGGAGGCTTTATGTTGGGGTTGCCAAACGAAGTAGTGGTCATCGCGGGTTCAATGATGCTAGCGATCCTGATGGTCATGATCGTCGTCGCCAAGATGTATCGAAAAGTAGGGCCCAATGAGGCTTTGATCCGCTATGGCATGGGAGGCACCCAGGTCTACTGCGGAAAAGGCGCTCTGATTTTTCCGATGGTGCAGACCTGCCGGGATCTCTCGCTAGAGTTGATGTCGTTCGATGTTGCCCCGCAGCAGAGTCTGTACACGAAGCAAGGCGTCGCCGTAACCGTGGAAGCCGTTGCGCAAATCAAAGTGAAGAACGACAAGGAGTCCATCCTGACGGCGGCCGAGCAGTTCCTGACCAAGCGGCCCGAACAGCGCGAAGCTTTGATTCGCCTGGTGATGGAAGGCCATCTCCGGGGAATCATCGGCCAGCTCACCGTGGAGCAAATCGTGAAAGAGCCGGAAATGGTCGGCGACCGCATGCGCTCCACATGCGCGGATGATATGAGCAAGATGGGCTTGGAAGTCATCAGCTTCACGATCAAGGAAGTGCGAGACAAGAACGACTACATCACCAACATGGGCCGGCCCGACGTCGCTCGCATCAAGCGCGACGCGGAAGTGGCCGCCGCGGAAGCCGACCGCGACATCGCCATCAAGCGTGCCGAAGCGACCCGCGCTTCCGCCGTGGCCAAAGCACAAGCCGACCAGGAGCGGGTAGCGGCCGAAACCGCCTCTCTAGCCAAACAAGCCGAAGCGCAACGCGACCTGGACATCAAGAAAGCCAGTTACCTGGAGATGACCAAAAAGGCGCAAGCCACCGCTGACAAAGCCTATGAAATCGAAACCAACGTCATGCAGCAGAAAGTGGTTGAAGAAGCCGTGCGTGTTCAGCAAGTGGAGCGCGAAGCGCAGGTGAAGGTGCAAGAAGCGGAAATCGCGCGCCGCGAGAAGGAACTCATCGCCACCGTGCTGAAGCAAGCGGAAATCGAGCGCCAGCGCATCGAAACGCTTGCCAGCGCCGAGCGTCAGCGTTCGATCAGCGAAGCGGAAGGACGCGCCTCCGCGATTCGCGCGCAAGGCGAAGCCGAAGCCGAGATCATCTTCAAGAAGGGCGAAGCCGAAGCCAAGGCCATGAACATCAAGGCGGAGGCCTTCCAGGAATACAACCAGGCCGCCGTCATCGACAAACTGTTCACCGGATTGCCGGATGTCGTGCGCGCTCTCGCCGAGCCGCTCAGCAAAGTGGACAAGGTGACCATCGTTTCCACGGGCAATGGCGATGCCGCCGGCGCTTACAAGCTGACCGGGGACATCACCAGGATTGCCGCGCAGGTGCCCGCGCTCTTCGAAGCGCTCTCTGGCATGCAGATGTCTGACCTTCTTAGCAAAGTGCGCGTGATCGGCGATAAGGCTCCGAAGCCGGAGCTGCCGCAAGCGCCGGCCAAGAAGACCTGATGATTGTTGGTAGGACCGCGCCGCGGTCAATCGCTTCCGTCCCAGCAGGTCCCCTCGGACCTGTCGAGGACGCCCAATTGGTCTTGGGGGATGACCATGAATATGAACGAAAAACTTCTGTTCTTGTGGCTTCTCGTGGTGGTGGTGTTCGGTTTTGTTTTCCACCATTTTTGGGCCAGCGCCATTTATGAGCTCGGCAAAGCCATCGCCATGAATCTGGTTTCATGGCCTGGCTTCCTAACCTGACCCTAGTGGAAAGGGAAGTTGCTTTTTGGTTTTTCTGAAGGATTCGGTGATCAGCATTTTTTTGCAACTTGAAAGGAGATTTACCATGGGACTTTTAGAACGAGTAAGTACTTTGATTCGCGCGAATATCAACGATATGGTCGATCGTGCGGAAGATCCGGAAAAAATGATCAAGCAGGTGATGCTGGACATGGAGAACCAGTATCTCCAGGTCAAGACCCAGGTGGCGGTGTCCATCGCCGACCAGCACATGCTGGAGAAAAAATGGCGTGAGAACGAGGACTCCGGGAAGGACTGGATGCGCAAGGCGGAAACCGCCGTCGACAAGGGCCAGGACGACTTGGCGCGCGCTGCGCTCGACCGCTTCCAGACTTCGCAGCGGCTGGCCGAGAGCTACCGCGAACAGGTGGACGATCAGAAGGCGCAAGTCGATACGCTAAAGGGGGCGCTCGTGAAACTCGAACAGAAACTAGACGAAGCCAAGTCCAAGCGCGATTTGCTGCTGGCGCGGCACCGACGGGGTATGGCCCTGGGCAAAGCGGCCCATGCGCAAACCGTCTTGGGTGACAACTCCAAGAGCGCCGCGTTCGACCGCCTCAAGGACCGCGTGCAGCACACCGAAGCGGTAGCCACCGCCGAAGTCGATCTCCTCACCGACGACGTCGGGGAAAAGCTGATGCGCCTCGATCGCGACGCCGAAGTCGACCGCCTCCTCGCCGATTTAAAGGCCCGCCGCGGTCTGCCGGCATAGGGAAGGAGCGGCCCGGCCATAAAGGCGGGCCCTACGACTCCGTTGGGCGGCGTGCTATCGGGCTTGTGCGGACTCGAGCCCCTTGCGTTTCAGAGGTCTCCAGACGTGGTCACCGCGCAGGTACTGCCAAAGGCCCTGCAGCCGCCAAATCATGTGCAGCTGCCGGTAGGGAAAATGTTCGAGGAAGCAGTAGCTGACGAGCCGCACAACATCTGGCCAGTCGTTGTACCGCTTGTAGGTAATCTCTTCCTGCAACACCGAGCCGATGGAAATCACCGTGGCAAACGCGTAGCCGAACAAAAGGAACTGCAGGGCGAACTCCCGACTCAACACGCCTAAACAAGCCGCGACAATGATGGTGGCAATCCCCAAGATCTCAACTACAGGTGCAAACAACTCAAACAACCACAAATACGGAAAAGCAAACGATCCGATCCTGCCGTAACGCGGCCGGAAAAGCATATCGCGATTCGGCCACAGCACGTCCAATAAGCCCTTTTGCCAGCGAGCACGCTGCCTTCCCAGCGATTTGATGTCGGACGGAACTTCCGTCCAACACATCGGATCCGGGACAAAACGAATCTGATAGTCGGCGCCTTTCTCGAGCAGGTGCCGGTGCAAGCGCGCCACCAAGTCGAAATCTTCCCCGATCGCACGCGACCGGTAGCCGCCAACCGCGCGGACCAGGTCGGTTCGAAACAAGCCAAACGCCCCAGAGATAATCGTTAACATGTTTCCTTGCGCCCAGGCTTCCCTGCCAATCAGGAAAGCGCGGAGATACTCGATGACTTGGATTACTTCGATGCTCTTCGGCGGCAAACGCACGCGCCGCAGAGTGCCACACTGAATCTCCGAGCCATTCAACACGCGAATGATTCCGCCCACCGCAACGACGCGTTGGGGATCCGCCATGATGGGAATCATGATGCGCAGCAGCGCGTCGCGTTCAAGGACAGAGTCAGCATCCACAACGCAAACGTATGGCGAATTCACCGCATTTAGACCGGCATTTACCGCGTCTGCCTTGCTGCCTCCGGGCTCCTTGTCAACCACCACCAGTCTCGTGTCGACATCGCTGCGGTACAATCCGCGCACCAGCGCGCTCTTCACTTCCGGAACGTACACCGCGCGAACCTGCCGCAGGCGAAACCCTTCGCGCAGTTCCTCAAGAGTGCGATCCTTGGATCCGTCATTGACAACAATGACTTCGAGCTCGGGGTAATCAAGATCGAGGAGATTGCGCACGGCCACACGGATGGAGCTTTCTTCGTTATGCGCCGGCGCAATGATCGCGATGGGCGGGGCCAAGGGAGAGTCTTTGATCCAGTTCAGACGATGGCTTTCCAGCCTGCGCTGATGGGTTGCGCTGGTCTTCAGGGCAATGATCAGCATGATCAAATAGGCGACATTGCTGGCCAGGTAGTACCAGAAGAGCGCGTGGTTCGAAATGTCCAGAATGCGAATCATGGCAGCAAAGCCACTTTGTCGGGAAGGTTTCCTGTTTTCGCGGAGTCTTCGGGCCAAAGGCCCCCTAACTCAAGCACTTTCTCGAGACGGCCCCTTTGTTCTTCCGTGATTTCCGTGCTGGTTTGGAGTTCCCGTCCAAGCTTTTCTCGCAAATCGGCATTCTCAAGGGCGGTCAAGTACGCGTGCAATCCGTAGCGGTCGCGTGTCTGTACAACCTGCGCGAAGATCTGAGCCATTTGTGCTTGGAGTTGCACCAGGGCTTCCGCCGCCCGCAATCGCACCAACCGATTCGAATCCACTAGGCCGCCCATCAAGGCGGGGATGGCGCGTGGCTCACAGAGTCCGCCGAGGCCTACGATTGCGCGCAGTCTCACAAACCAAACGGGATCGCGCGCCAATTCGTTCAAAACATCGAAGGCCAGGCCGGACCCCGCGTGCGACATGGCCCGGGCCGCCGCAGCTCGCAGTTCTTCGCGCTCGTCGCCCATGAATTGCAACAAGTCCAGCCCCATGGAGGGAGTCGCGACCTCGCCGAGCACGCGGCCCAAGAGTTCGCGAACTGGGCCCTCCGCATGTTGCACGTAGCTAGTGAGCATCTGGGGGCGCTCCGCGCAACACTGAATGAGCGCGCTTTGCAGCGGAAGCGCGGGCACAGACAAAGCACTTTCTCCCAGCCACGTCAGAATCTCCTGCCCTGCTTCCGGACACGCGATACGTCCCAACCCTCGCAGTGCCGCTAAGCGTACTTCTAGATCGCGGTCACGCAGGGCCTCTGCCAATGCCGGAATGCCTTCTGGCGCACGCGTTCGTCCTAGCGCTACGAGCGCCCGCATGCGTCTCCAGCCGGTGAGCTGCCGCGCTTCGAAAATGCGCTTTTCGATCAAACCGCTATCCCTCAGGAATCTCAGAAGGCGCGCTGATTCTTCTGATCCCGCGGCTTCAAACGCGTCCAGTGCGATGGTCTCGACAATCCGCCGGTCGAAGGATTTCTTTCGCCAAGTTTCGTAGGGAATGTCGCCGGAAATCAGGGCATCCCATTTCTGCCGTAATTCGAAGACCCGTCGGTCGCGCTTCGCGAAGAACCGCTTCCGGTACGTCCGGCGAAGCAGGATGAAGACCAGCAGCAGCGCATCGGCGAGGATGGCCGCCACAATGGCCTTCAGCACGAACGCGGCTGGGCCTAACCGCCACAGTTTTTCAAAAATGGATTCCATAGCTAAACCCGAAAGCCGTATCCATCCTGTTCTGCGTCCGCTTCTGATACGACGCGTAGCTGGTCACGTCCTGTCGTGCCGTTATCTGGAAGCGCAGTCCCCCGCCGTAAGTTTCTGAAGCGAATCTCCCGATCTGGTCTACTCGCGCGAAGTCTTCCGTGCCGACGGCGAAGAATACATTCCCGGAAAGCCTCTTTTCCCGCCATCCCGCGAGCGGAAACTCCAGGCGCGTCATTCCGGAAGGCCGCCATTCCGCCCTCGTTAGAGAAAACGCGCTCCGAGCCCCAGTAGCGGCCAGCGACAGCGTCCACTCCCGCGGCAAATACAAAATCGTTGTGCCGTTCAGAGTCAAAATCCGGGATTGCTGGTACCAATACCAATGCTGTCCGTAATCGAATTCCACGCCGCGCACAAAATACTCTTCGCTGATTTTCCATCCGTGATCGGCGTCAAAAAAAGCTTCGCTCCTGGGGATCACGGCATGGTCATGGCCGGCCGCGCCTCCAACGGTCAAGGCTCCCCAGTGGGGCTGGCGTCTCGTAACGGCGCCGGAAAACTTTCCTGCGTTAATTCCTGCGCGCTCGTAGAAACTTCCCGCGAAGCTGGTTGTCCAGAGCGGCGTCCAGCGGGATACCAAGCTGGCCAATCCATCGTGATTGGCGCTCGCGAAATTGAAGATATCGTTGTCTTCGCCGAACCGTAGTTCGTGCTTTGGCTCGACGCGCATGGAAGTCATCCCAGCGCGCGCTTCCAGGCTGCGGGGGTCCAGATTCAGAGCTTTCTGAAATTCGATGCGAGCTTCGCTTCGTTCGCCCATGGCCTGCAGCGCCCGCCCTCGGGCTGCGCGCAGGTCCGCGCGCTTGGGATCAAGTTCTACCGCGCGGTCCAGCGCCCGCAAGGCGTCTTCCAGTTTTCCTTCGCGCGAATACGCGCTCGCCAGCCCCAGCCAATGGTCCGGATCTTTCGGCGCGACTCTCAAAATCTCCAGGTATTCTTTTTCCGCCTCCGCGAGTCGTCCCGACCAGGAGAGAACGCGCGCACGCCACGCACGCACGTCCATGTCCAGGGGAGCCCGGGCGACTTCGCGATCAACAACTCGCAGCGCGGAACTCCAGTCTTGGGCTTCGGCATATCTACGAACCTGGGCCTGCCATTCAGTGGTGCGGTCCTGACCGCGAGCCGGGGAGACCATCAACAGTAAGCCAAAGATCAGCCCTAACAGAGAAAACCGGCGCGGATCGAAAGCCCTCGGAACTCCAAGGCCCTCTCGAGGACTACGGTTCGCTCGGAAGCACACTTTCACATTAGGAATTCTTGCAATAAACGCTCCATCGGAGACAGAAATTCCGATCCTGTTTCCAAGATAAGTTATTTATAATCAGTTTGTTACAGGAATTCTCGGGCCGGTTTTCCTCAGGAATAGGACCGTTTGTCTCACTCTGACACACAATTGCATCTCAGAGGGCTATTTGCCTGCCAGAATGCTGCTATCCTAGTTCGTTCACTTTGAAGATTCGGGGCGGGGTTTCCAACTTGAATCCTTTATTCCTCGCAGTTCCAGGCGCCCTCACGGCGGGCGCGCTTGCTTATGGCGCGGCGTATCCGCGCGCGCAAATCTTTGGGAAGACCATCTGCCGGACAAACTCCGCGCGCCAGCTGGCTCTCACGTTTGACGACGGTCCGAATCCGGCGATTACGCCGAAGCTTCTGGATCTGCTAGAGCGTTACAAGGCCAAGGCGACATTTTTCCTGATTGGACGCTACGTACGCGAATGTCCGGAACTAGTGAAAGAAACGCTCGCCCGCGGCCACGAAATCGGGAATCACACGGAATCACATCCGAATCTTTTTTGGCTGAATCCTACCAGCGTGCGTGTCGAGTTGCGGCTCTGTCACGACGCTATCCGCGGCGCGATTGGGAAGCCGCCAAAATGGTTTCGCCCGCCTTATGGACTGCGCAATCCGTGGGTCATTCCGGCGGCCAGCGAACTCGGCTACCGTACGGTGATGTGGACGCTAATTCCCGGCGATTGGCGGGAGAAACCCGCGGAATGGTTGATTCCGCGCTTGCAACCCATCGCCGGCCATGCCCAGAGAAGTTTGGGAAATGGCTCGAATCCCGCCGCCGGCACGGGCGATGTCGTTTGCCTCCACGACGGCGGGCACCGCGAGCTGAATGGCGACCGTTCGCGGACGCTGGCCGCTCTCGAACACTGGTTGCCCCGGTGGCGCGACCTCGACCTCGAATTTGTTACAATCGGAGAAGCGGTGCGCACACCCGCTCCTTAAAATTATGGACGAACGCCAGTTTTACACGGAAAAAGAAGAGACGCGGAAAGTAAAGCTGGTCTGCCCCAGTTGCCGCGGCGAATTCGAGGCTCCCGTGCGCTGGAAAGTCTGCCGCAAGAAAAAAGAATTGCCGCGCGGAATCGGCGAAGAAGACCGGAAAAAGTTCGCGAAGGCCAGTTCTTACATGGTGCGGCTGGATGATTTAGTGGCGTGCTACAAGTGCCGCAAGCGTTTTGAATTGACTGGCCAGTCGACTGTGCTCATCAACGATAATCTCGGCGATCCCAACGCCGATCCGGAAAACTTCGGCAACCGCTGAAAACTGCTCAAATCTCCGGGTACATTTCAAAGAAAGCTTCGATGGACTGGCGAAATGTGTTCTCGATTTCTTCCTTGCTGCCTTCGATCAAATGCATGGCTACGCGCGCCGTCCGGCCATTCTTCAATACTACCGTCGCGTCTTTCACTTCGCCGAGATCTTCCTCGGGCAGCAATCTCATCCCGTAAATTAACGCCAGCTTCGCCATGCGATTCTCCTTACTCGTGCTAGAGCGTAAGAACAGTATAGCGCACGAACGCATCACAAATGCAAACAACATGCAAGTCGGCCTTACCCCGCCCTGAAAAGCGCTGGGCTGGCGGTCTCCACCGGGTCAAACCGCCACTCAACGGGGCAACTTCGACGGCCCAGCAGATTGCTGCTTGACCGCAACGTCTTGGCGGAGCATCTTTAACTCAGACAATCGCATTGGACTTTCCATGCCAGGGAGCCGCCGATGAATCTGAGATCCTCTGCCACACGCATGGCGCGAACTTTGGTCTGCCTAATCCCGCTGGCGCTGCCCATGAGCCTGCTCGCGCAACAGCCTGAAGGGCCGCAATCCGGCGCACCGTCACCGGTCCCGCCGGCGCCCAAGCCTGCGGCTCCGCCGTCTGACACTAGCGAAAGAATAACGGTTCCATCCGGAACGCGAATTGGCGTCGTTCTTCAAAACGGCATCTCCACGCGTAACGCCAAGCCAGGAGACTCGGTTTACCTGCAAACAAATTTTCCGGTCACCCTGAGTAATCGCATCGTCATTCCCGTCGGCTCCTATCTGAGAGGTGAACTCCTGGAGGCCAAGCGACCGGGAAAGGTAAAGGGCCGAGGCGAATTTCGGCTCCGGCTCGACACCTTGATCTTGCCGAATGGTTACACCGTGAGTCTCAATGCCGCCCCGCGCAGCGCCGATTCCGGCGGCAAAGAGACCATGGATTCCGAAGGTAAGGTCACCGCTCCAGGCGGCAAGGCTAAGGACGCCGGCACCATTGCGGAAACCACCGCCACCGGTGCGGGAATAGGCGCGATTGCTCACGGCGTGAAGGGTCTCGGCATTGGTGCCGGGATTGGAGCTGCCGCGGGATTGGCTGCCGTGCTTCTGACTCGCGGGCCGGAAGCCGAGCTCCCGCGCGGCTCCACGCTCGACATCGTTTTGGAACACGAACTTTCTCTCGACGGCAGCCAGATTCAATTCACCAGTCTCGGAAATGCCCAGCCGATTACCGCTCCGCCTCCGCCGCAACCATAGCGGAGGCGGTTTTAGATAAGCTCAGGCGGGCGCGCGATGCGCGGCATCCGTCTCGGCGCCCTGAAATCGCATGGGGCTGAAGCGGTCCCAATCCACGCTGACGCGCTGTTGCGCAATCCATTCACGAATCAGACGCGCGGTGATGGGTGTCAGTAGGATCCCGCTCCGGAAATGCCCGGTGGCCATCAGCAAGCCTTCGATGCCGGCCGGGCCGAGTATGGGAAGGTGATCGGGAGAATCTGGCCGCAAGCCCGCCCATGTTTCTTCGATGCGCGCATGCGCGAGGCTCGGCGCGAGGTCAATGGCGCCGGAAAGAATCTTCGCGATGCCGCCTGCGGTGACGCGCTTGTCGAATCCGCCGTGCTCCATGGTTGCTCCGGCCACAATTCGCCCGTCGTTCCGCGGCACCAGATAAATCTTTTCGGACCATAGCACGCGTTCGATTTTTACGTCATCGGCGCGCAACGCGGCCATCTGCCCTTTTGCGGGCCGCACCGGCGCATAAAGCGCGACCCCCTCGATGGCTGCTGAAAAACATCCCGCGGCGATGACTGTCCAGCGGGCTTGCACTTTCTCGTTTTGCAAAACCAAGCCCGCGCAGCGATCTTTCTCACGCCAAATCGCTTTCGCGCCTTGGCCGGGAAAAATCTCCGCGCCGCTTCTCCGCGCTGCTTCCAGAATGGCGGCCGTCAGCGCGCGATTGTCCACCGAAGCTTCCTCCGGCCGTAGCACTGCGGCTTCGACTTCTTCGCTCAGCGCCGGTTCAAGCTCGCGCGCGTCCGCTGCCCGAAGCGGCTCGGCCTTCAATCCCAATCCGTGATGCAGAGCGATGATGGTGCTGAGCTCAGCCTTCGTATCGTGCGAGAACAGCGCTTCCAGCGTCCCTTTCGGCCGGAAGCCGGTGTTCTTCCCGGATATTTCTTCGACCTGCGCGACAAATTCCGGGTAAAGCGCAAGGCTCGCTTTTCCCAGCGGCACCATCGCCACCATTCCGGGATTCTCCGGCGCCGGGGAAAGAATTCCGGCGCTGGCCCAGGATGCTTCCTGCCCCGGTTGCTGGCGGTCAAATATCGCCACGCGCAACGGGGCGCGCGCGAGTTCCAGCGCGATGGCGCCTCCAATTACGCCGCCGCCCGCGATGGCCACATCAAATTTCTTCATCCCGTCATCTTAGCGCATCTCACCGCGCGCTTCCTTCGCGGTCACAAGTTTCGATCAGAGCAGTTTGCGGCCAGCGAAAGAAACTGGAATAGGAAGAGGTCGCTACATTGAACCGGCGAGTTCCTCGGACAGCAATTGCGCTTTCTTGGCCAGGCTGCGTGCGCGGCTCCAATCTGTGATCTGCATGGCTTCCCGCGCGTCCTTGAGGAACCCTCTGATCTTGGAGATCAGGTCTGACTGGGCGGCATTCAGGTTTTTTCCGCGCACGGATTCTAGATTCTTTTCCGCGATGCTCAGGCTTTGGTTGGTCTGCTCTTGGGCAACCGCCGATTCTTGCGCCGTCAACTGTGGGGCAATCAACGGCGCTTCCATTTTTTCGGCATCGCTCCCCGAGCCCACTGCGGGCGGAGGGCTACCATGCGGCCGCGGAGGCCCAGTTCGCAGGGGAATCAAATGCCCCGGAAAAGGTGGCAACTCCAGCGGCAGATCCGGAAGCAAATCCTGAAGCAAATCTTGAAGATCGCCCCCCGTCTCCGCGCTTTGCGTTTGCGTGACCGGTTTCACCTGCACTGCGGTGGCCCAGGGAATGCTCGGCCGCCTCTTCACGGCGCATCCTGCCAGTCCGAGTGCGGCGCAACTGAGAAGAACAACAACGGAACGAGCAGAGCGGCGCGGCAACACCAACAGGGACCGGGCTGGGTTTTCCATCATGTTTAGGCCGCGAATGGCAGTTCGATTCGGAACGTCGTGCCCCGGCCGACCTCCGAAGTAAAGTCTATCGAACCGTTCAAAAGCTGCACAATTCGAAACGTGCTGGCAAGTCCGATTCCGCTGCCTCCCGGCCGCGTGGTGAAAAACAATTGGAAAATTTTTTGGCGGTTCTCCGGTGGAATGCCTTTGCCGCTGTCTCCCACGCTAATCTCCGCCGTTTCGCCGCGGCGGCTCAGCACCAGCCGCAATTGCCCCCCGCCGGGCATCGCTTCAGCCGCATTTAGCACTAGATTCAGCACGGCTTGCTTGAGCAATGCGCGATCCACGTACACCTCCGGCACATCGATCGGCAAAAGCTGGGCCAGTTGAATATTTGATTTCTGGAGTTGAGGTTTCGCTACTTCCAAAACTTCCCTTAAAAGGTCCGCGAGTTGCGTCGCTTCCAGGCGGATATCCATTGGCCGAGTAAAATCGAGGAAGCGCTTCACAACCGCGTCCAGCCTATCGATTTCCTTGTCCAGCACCTGCACGGCCTGCCGCGAGGCCCCGTCGGCCTCGGCCGGGAGCGATTCCTTCAGATTTTCCAGCCACAGCCGCATCGAATTCAGCGGATTCTTCACTTCGTGCGCGACGCCGGCGGTGATGCGTCCCAACGCCGCTAATCGTTCGCTCACTTGCAGCTGCGTATTGATGTTTTCCAGCGAATCGAGGTCACGCAGCGTCACCAGCGCTCCCATGCGTTCGCCATCTTCCTGGATGGCTTGGACACTGACGCTCACGCGCCTGGGCCCTTCGCTGGTCTCTAACTCCGTTTCCGCCGCCACTTCGCTCAGATCGTCGCTTTCGATGTGCAGCGCATCGTGCAGCGGATGACCTAGCGGAAAAATCTCCGTAACGCGCCGCCCTAGGAACTCGCCTGCGGGCTGACCCAGAAATTTTTCCGCCGCCGGACTGATCATCACCGCCCGCGAATCCCGCGTGAACAGCAGCAATCCGTCTTCCAGTCCAGCCATCACGGAATTCATGTTTTCTCGCATGCTGCTGAAGATTTCGTGTACGCCGCGCAATTGCTGCCCCACCTGGCTAATCTTGCGGCTCACGAGTCCCAGTTCATCCCCGCTCCCGCCGATGCCCTTCAACTCGGGAGACGGCACGTCGTATTGCCCGGCCGAGATTCGGTCCAATTGCGCGGAGATGCCTTGCAAGGGCGCCAGCGTTGCCCGGCTCACGATGGCCGCAAGTAAGGTCGAAACCACCACGGCCAGCACCATAATCGTCCCGTAAGTCCAAAGGCTCGAAGAGATTTCGTTGAGCAACAGAGCCGTGGACATGACCACGTGGATTTGAAAAGGCTGGTCGTTAATCTTGAAAGTAAGTAACTGATCGTATTCTCTTGGAGAACGGCGCAGCACATTCACCTGATGCAAAAAGTTGCGCTTCACCAATTGCGAAAGCGCGTCGCGCCGCAGGATGTATTTTCCCTCGGACGATTCATGTTGGGAAACTAGGATCAGGCCGTCCCCAGTCGTGACGGAGACATCGTAGATGATCGGAGTTTGCGATGCCGACGCCAAATGAGTGCGCAACCCGTCGCTGGACTGGAGGGCGTAACGCACGTAACCGGTCATGTCTTCAGCCGAATTAGACTCCGGCCGCCATCCGCGCTCCCGGGCCTCCGCGAGCGCGCCTTTCACCTGTTGGAACGTATTTTGTGCTAGGTCATTGGTTTGATTGTCCGTTTGATGGAGGACTTGTTCCAGTAACTGTGCAAAAAACACTCCAGACAAAACCGCCGCGACGAGCAACACCAGGCTCGTCATCACCAGCGTGAGTTTTGTCCGCAGCCGCAGCTGCATTCTGCGTCCCTACTCCGTTTCGGCGCGCTCGCCGACGTATTCCTTCAGTTTATTATGAAGCGTTTTCAGGCTGATGCCGAGCAGTTCCGCCGCCCGCGTTTTGTTGTTGCCGGTCGCTCCCAGCGTCTGCAGGATGAGTTCGCGCTCCATGGCATCCACCGTTGTTCCCACTGGAAACTTGATCCCAGAAAGATCGCTCGGCCCTTTCCCCGCCGTCTTTCCAAACTCTCCCGGCAGGGACGCGCGTGTGATCAAGTCTTTCTCGCACATGATCGCCGCGCGCTCCAGCACGTTGCGCAGCTCGCGGACATTTCCCGGCCAGGTATGTCCCATGAAAATGTCCAGCACTTCCGCGCCGATCCCGCGCACGTGCTTGCCATGCTTGGCGTTGACGTCCCGCAGAATGTGCTCCACCAGCAGCGGGATGTCTTCCTTGTGATCGCGCAGCGGCGGCAAGTGCACGTGGAACACGTTCAACCGGAAGTACAGATCCTGGCGCATCTGCCCGCTGCTGACGGCCTGCTCCGGTTCTTTGTTGGTTGCCGCCACCACGCGCACGTCCACCGGCGTTTCGCTCTTGCTTCCCAGCCGGCGCACTTTGCGGTCTTCCAGGACGCGCAAAAGCTTTGCCTGCGTCGGTGCCGGCATCTCGCCGATTTCATCCAGGAGCAGCGTTCCCGCATCCGCAAGCTCGAAGCAGCCGATGCGGCGCTCCGCCGCGCCTGTGAAGGCGCCCCGTTCATGGCCAAAAATCTCGCTTTCCATCAATGTTTCTGGAATCGCCGAACAATTGATGGCCACGAAAGGCCCGTTAGCGCGCGGCGAAAGCTTGTGGAGCGTCCGCGCCACGATTTCCTTGCCCGACCCAGTCTCTCCCGTGATCAGCACCGACGCTGAACTGGGCGCCGCCATCTCCACGATGCGCATTACTTCCTGCATCGGCTTAGAACCGCCGACCAGGTCACCCAGCCGCCCCGTTTCTCGCAGTTGCTTTTGCAGCAGCACAAGCTGCCGCGCATCTCGCGCCTTCCCCAGAGCGCGGTCCAGCAGCGCACGCAGCACCGGTCCCTTCAGAGGCTTTTCGATGTACCAAAATGCTCCCGCTTCGATTGCTGCCACCGCGCGTTCTTCACTTCCTTTGCCCGTAATGATGATCGCTGGCACATCGTGGAGTTCCGGCCCGAGCTGCTTCAGCAAATCCAGCCCATTCATCCCCGGCAATTCGACGTCCGCGATCAGCGTGTCCGGTTGGTAACTCGCGAATTTCGCCAGCGCCTCTTCCGCCGTCCCCACGCCCACTACGTCGCAGCCCCAGCGCTGCAAAAGCTGTTCGTACCCCTTTCGCGCGTTGTCCTCATCCTCGACAATCAGCACGCGGTCCTTTCGCTCCACCATTTCCATGGCGCGTACTGCCGCCCGTGTTTCTTCCGCCATGAGTCGCAGCCTCTCTTCGGTATGCTTTCTTGAACGGCTTACACAGTATTTAGCTGGACACCTTGACTTTAACAAGCCCCCACCCGCTTGCCAAGTTCCCCGCGGTCTGCGGACACCCTGCGGACACCCCGGACACCCCTCTCGACTAGCGGTCTCCCCGTCTAGTCTGTTAGCAAGGGATAAAGCAGACGCTCGAGGAATATAATGCTCATTTCGCAGGTACCTGAAATTCCACCCGGATGAATGGCTTGATGCCGTCCTCGCCAGTCAGTCGCAAGCACAGCAGAGCGCCGGCACGCTCCAGATCGATGTGAAAATCAAAAAATGGGCAGCACTTGCCTTCGGCAGCGACCCATCTGGCTAGCTCCGCTAGGGAGACGGTCGACGGATTAAACTGGAATTCATAGCCCTTTTCCGTTTCCACAATTTCCTTGCGAGCGGCGATCAGTTTATCGGTCAGCTTTTTGTGGTCGGCTCGTTCTCTGGGATTCAACACTTTGATGTTGCAATAGAAATTACTTTGAGTCGTCATCGTTCGTTTCTCCGGGTTGTCTTGGGGCTTAGCCGCCGGTGCCGGCGCCTGGGCTGAAACAACCGCAAGGATCAACAAGACCGGCACGACCGCACCTAGGCCCCGCCTACCCATTCCCGCAGATACTTCATTGTTCTTGATCATTTTTATTCCTCCTGGCGGATGGCCATGCCCCACACTCAAATGCTAGAAGTTAAAGTCGACTTTAAGTCAACGACTCTTTCTAACGGACAAATCGGAGGCGGCAAATGAAGATTGGACAACTCGCCCGCGCGACCGGCCTAAGACCCTCTGCCATCCGATACTACGAACGGCTCGGCCTTCTTCCACGACCTTATCGCGCTAGCGGTCAACGTCGCTATCCCGGCGATGCACGCAATCGCGTGCTCCTCATTCGGTTCGCCAGGGACATGAGCTTCACCCTTGGCGAAATCAAGCTGTTTCTGAACGGCTTGCGGGAAGCTGCGCCGGTTGGCTCAAGATGGAAAAAACTGGCAAGACGCAAAATCAAGGAAGTTGACGCCAGCATTAAACGTGCGCGCTGCCTGAAATCGCTCCTGAAACATTTGCTCCAATGCCAGTGCGCCTCAATGCGGGTCTGCGTGCAACGCCTCAGCCTCAGTCCCAATCTTCGTAACATCGGCCAATCTAAGCGCTCTTCCGGTATTCCCCGAAGGGCACTTCAACTAAACAGGAAAACATGGCCATAGCACACCGAGCGAGGAGCAACGGGCCAGCATCGATCGATACGACATTTGCCGCTGCAAACGCGACTTTTCCGGCTGCGCATTTCTACGGTAACCGAGTTGATCCGGCAATACCGACGACGACTAATGCGTCGCAGTGCCTTCGATCGGAGCCACTTTTGGCTGTGCGTCCTGCGGGCAGTGTCCGCCATCTTGGAGGGGATTGGGCGCAAGGTTCATCCGCGCTCCGCACCGGATGAGCTGGGTTTCGCCGGGACCCTGTAAAAAGGTGAATCCCGGGCGATCCTTCCAAGCCTGTGGTCCCCCCAGCTTGATCCCATGGTGCAAGGTCACGTCGTGGATCCTGGTGACCAGGGCCTCGTACTCCTGGTCGCCCTGCCGATGTCCGGAAAAATTGCCCAGATCGGTGCTGGCGGCGAAGATCACATCGATCCCCGGAACGGATGCAATCTTCTCGGCGTTCTCGACGCCGATCGGGGTTTCAATCATGATCACCACCTCCATGTTTTCATTGGCGGTCTGACGATAATCGCTTCCCCACAAAGCCCCGTACTGGCCGTTGCCTTGGCTGCGCCGCCCCTCGGGGGGATACTTGGACCACTTCACCGCTGCCTGAGCCTTCTCCACCGTGTCAACCGTCGGAACGATAATCCCCACAGCGCCGATGTCCGTCGCTTTCTGGATATCGCTCTCCGTCGCGTCCGGTACGCGAATAAAAGGCATCGCCGAAGCACCCCGGCAGGCCCAAATCATTCTGGCCACGTCCTCAAATGTAAGTGGGCTGTGCTGCATCTCAATCCACAAAAAATCGTAACCGGCATTCGCCATTGCGCAATAGATGTTCGGGTCTGGAGAGAAAACGGTGGCGCCGACAATCTGCTTGCCTTCCATGAGTTTTTGCTTGGCGGTGTTGTAAAGTCGCACTGACGGCTTTTGCCCCGGTGCTTGCGCCTCTCCCGGCGCTATCCAGCACAAGGCCATGCATATCACAGTGAATGAGACGACTTGCTTTGCTCGCATCAGCTTCTCCTTGGACAGAAGTATCAAATCAGGCTGCTCCAAGAAATTTCTACAACGCTGGTAAAAACAGGCGCGCACGCGCGCGACGTGACTCGCCATTCTTACATGAATGGCCTGCCATGCGTGATTGGTAGTCAGATGACGGGACATGTCCGGCTACAGCGCCGATTTTTTCACGCCAAAGCTGCCGGATTTTTCAGATACCGATCAACGACGGCATCGGCGGTGCGATAGGTGAGAGCTAGGATTGTCGGCGTGGGATTCGCAGAGGCGTTCTGAGGGAACGAGGATGCGCCGAGCACGAAAAGATTCGAAACCTGCCAGTGCTGCAGGTAGGGATTCACCACCGAACGTTCGGGGGAACTCCCCATGATCACGCCGCCCTGAACGTGGGACGATTGGTAGCGCGTTGCATCGTAACTTCCGAGACCCGAAAATGGGCTAACTTCTTTCGCTCCCATCTCACGAGCGAGTTCTATGCCTTTCGCGATCACATAATCAGCCATTTTTCGTTCATTCTCTCGCCAGTCGAGCGTGAGACGGAGCAAGGGGTCACCAAAATGATTTTTATAGACTGGGTCCAGGTCCATGTAGTTGTCCTTATAGGCCAGATGCTCGCCCGAGAAGCCGATCCGGCCGGTACGGTCATAATAGTGGAGTGCCGCCTTTTTCCATTCCGAGCCCCAAGTAGCTTTCACTGATTTTGGAACGACACCGCATTCGCTAATGGGAAGTGAGCGTGCACTTCTAGCACCCACAGTGCCCCCACGCAGGAAGGGAAGTTTGCTGTGATCAAATAGGTCACCGTCCAAGTCACTGAACATGATTCCCGATGCGCCGGAGCCCATGAAGCGGTTGAGCGGCTTTTCAAAGAAGGCAGTGACGGCGGGGAAATTGACCTGATGCGTGAGGTTGCGTCCTAACGTTCCTCTCCCTGTGGTGGGATTGTAGGCTTCCCCAATGCCGGAGAGAAGAAGCACACGCGTATTGTTGAGAGTCCAGGAAGCGAGAAAGATCAAATCCGCAGGCTGAAAGACTTCTTGACCATTTTCATCGATGTAAACGACACCGCTGGCTCTTTTCTTGTTCTCCGAAGCGTCGTGCACGATGCGGCGAACCCAGGCGCCGGTGCGAATCGAAACGTTTCTACGCTTCTCGATGACGGGGAGGAGAGTGTTGGTAGGTTGTGACTTTGCGCCGATCATGCAACCGAAGGTTTCGCAGTAGCCACAATAAGTGCAGCCGGGGCGCGAAACGCCATCGGGATTTGTGTAGGCGCGGCTAGTGGTTGCCGCGGGAACCGGATAGGGATGATAGCCGAGAGACTTCGCGGCTTCGCCAAACATCGAGGAAAAGTAAGGGATCTTGGTAGGCGGAGTAGGGTATTCCGCGCTGCGCCAGCCTTCAAAGATATTGCCTCCTGCGATCTGTTTCCCACGAATGTTTCCGGCTTGGCCCGAGACGCCGAGGAGCAAGTCGGCGCGCGTGTAGTGTGCTTCCAACTCGTCGTAAGTAACGCCCCAGTCTTGAATCGCATGATCTTCGGGCAAGCGTTGGGAACCGTATTTTTCAATACTGCGAGAGAGCAATTCGAAGCAGTCTGGCAGGAAGCGTGGGCACACGGCGCTCCAGTGTTCACCCGCACCACCGACCCCGGAGCCGGGAAGGAAAGAACCGTGCTGGCGAAGGGGAAGTGCGCGCTGGCTCGCATTGTGCCGGAGCGTCACCGTTTCCTGGGAGACATCCTGCATCATGCGCAAACGAATGGTGTAATCCAGTTCATCCATGTCGTCGCCGTAGTTGTCGGTCTTTCTGGGCCCTCCGCGTTCCAGCACGACCACGGAGAGGGCCGTACGCGAGCCAATCTCCTTGGCCATGAGCAGACCGCTCCACCCGCCACCGATGATCACCACGTCCACGGATGGCAAGGTTTTCATTCCAGATCCTCGCTGGGACGGACCCTGCTTCGCGTTACTTGGCCTAAGCTGGCGGGTTTTGGGCGAAACGCCTCACCAAAGTGCTTGTCGACATCGTCATAGTTGTTCATTCGCGGGCCGGGAAAACCAATCAACTGCCATCCCACCATGTCAATGTTCCCGCCATGTATCGGATCGCAAAACATTCCTTCGATGGTGTTCTGCCGCAGGAGCGAAAAAAACAGAGTCGTTTCGATCTCCTTCAGCTTGCCGTCTTGTTCCGCAGAACTTAGGCGGTCAAAGCCTTTCAAGTCTTTCAGTCCTTGGCGATAGATCTGCTGGGGCGTCGCTTTGGCCTGATAACCAAACTCCGCCGAAGCATTCTCTTCAAATGGCCCTTGGGTGTAGCGATGACGGTCTCGTCCCCAGGGTCCAGCCAACTGTCGGTCTATATAGACAGCGACGCCTGCTTCCCGCGCCCCAGGACCCATTTCATCGCTCGGAAAGATCCGCGATGCGGCGGCAGCAACAACGAGGGCTTCCGATTGAGTGAAAAATCGAAGAGCAATGCGGACGGATTTGCTGGTTTGTGCGGAAAGCCGGAAGACTTCACGATTTAGCGAATAGACGAGTACTCCGCCGATGCTGGCCGCCGACAGGGTAAGGAACTCACGGCGTCGCATGACGCGATAGCATAACAGACGTGGCGTGTTCTGCGGAAAACTTTGGCTTTTCGAATCGACTCTCCCGGCGATAGGCGATCGAGGCTTTACCTTCATTCTTTCACAAGATAAAGCGCGCGTTCGAGCTCCAGCTCCAGTTTCGCTCCCTTGGGCAGGTTCAGTTCGTGGCCGCGGCCGGACTCCATCAGGTACGCCGTTAGCGCTGCGAGCGCCGCGCCTTCGGCGGCCTCTTTTTTGTCTTTGTCCTTGACACCCTTTACGGCACCGATGGCGGCGCCCGCAGCAGCCGCTTGTGCGGCGTCCTGCTGGGTGCTGCTGCGGCCCTCGATCAGCCCTTCCTTGCGCGGGCCGGATTTCACGCTGTGGTCGCCCGGCACGTCCACGACCTCGGCCACGATTGGCAGATCGCCGAATCTTGTGTGGATTTCATCAAACGTCAGCCAGAGCTTCGCCCGGCCCGCCACTCCAGCAGGCTCAACGTGGCTGACGTGGCCGTGAATTTCCGCTCCGGCGGGCAAATAGATGCCGCTGCCGGCTTCGAGCGGTTCCAGCGTTTTCACCTGGAACTTGGCGTTTTCCTGCGTTCCTTTGGTCCCTAGCTCATCATCCAGCCGCACCAGAAACTTGGTTCCCGGGGCCACTGCGTAAGTCTCTATCGGCAGGCCGTGCCGCTCTCCGTCGGCTCTCTGATGCAACGGCTCGGGCCCCTGCGGTGCTGGCCGATCCGGCTCCTGCGGCCTGGAATCTTGAGCAAGGCAAGCCGCTCCAGGCGTTAGTGTCATCGCCAGAATTGCCATACCGGCCGATAATCCGCGAATTTTCGTTCGTGCCATGTGATCTCCTCCCGCAAATTGCTGGGCAAGGAAGGAGTGCACATGGGAAGCCACAACGGTTCCGAAACAAGTGCTGCAAAGGATTGAAAAAGGGACACTTGGAGGAGCTCGGCGACAACTATTTCGAGTGCATGCCCCGGCTGTCGGACTCTCCAGCCATCTCCCTGCAAGAGTTTTCCGACACCCGCAGGCTTCTACACGAGAACTCCCTACACATACTGCGGCAGGGCCGGTCTTACGAGGTGGGCCGCGCTTCTAGCCCTTTTCTAGGAATTGCCTGATGCGGCGCAAAACGCGAGCATACATTACCGGCGTAACGCGGCCCGTCTGGGTGTTCTGCTGGCTCGGGTGGTAGACCCCGAACAACCGGGGCGTGCCGACCGCCACTTCCGCTTCCGCCCCATGGGCAAATTTGTAGAGCGCGCGTGAAGGAATCACCCCACGTTGTTTTAGGACTTCCAGGTACGCGTCCCAGGCGATTTTGCCCAGCGCTAACACCGCTTTGGGCTGCAAAATTTGCAGCTCGCGTTCAAAGTAGCCGCGGCAATTCGCGATCTCTTTCGGCGACGGCTTATTGTCCGGCGGGGCGCACCGGCACGTCGCGCTGATGTACACATCCTTAAGAAGCAATCCGTCGTCGCGGTCGAGGGAAGCGGGCTGATTCGCGAAGCCTGCTTTGTGCAGCGCCGCGTAGAGAAAATCGCCGGAGCGGTCACCCGTGAACATGCGCCCCGTGCGATTCGCGCCATGCGCCGCCGGTGCCAGTCCCAGAATCAAAAGTCCGGCGTTGGCGGCTCCAAATCCCGGGACAGGTTTTCCCCAGTACGTCCACTCACGATACGCCCGCCGCTTTTCCCGCGCCACTTTTTCGCGGTAGCGCACCAAGCGCGGGCACCTGCAGCAAGCTGCAATTTCTTCATTCACAACACGGAGCGATAAAGTTCTTTCAGGCATGAGCCGGCGATGACTGGTGTGTCATCATTCGTTTCAGTTCGTTGAAGGGCGTTGCTCCCGCGAACATCGTATCGCAGGAACGCGCTTCCAACATTTCTTTGCCAATGCGCTCGACGACTCCCATCGCCGCGCGCATGATACCTGAACCCGCGCTTACTCGGGCCACGCCGATTTTTTCCAGCTCGGCAATCGGCGGACACGCGGGGTTTGCAAGAATGTTGAGCGGGGCGCCCACGGCCTTTACCAGCTTGGCGATGGTGTCCCGGTCGTAGAGCCCGGGCGCAAACAGACAATCGGCTCCCGCGTCGCGATAGGCGCGCAAACGCTCGAGGGTGCGCTCGAATCGCGTGGGCTCAGGCCCGACGGGTATCAAGTAAACATCGGTGCGGGCGTTCAGCACAAAGGGAACGCCCCGCGAAGCTGCCGTCTCTCGAATGGCTCGGATTTTCTCCACCTGAAGCGGGATGGCGACCTGCGAGCTCTCGTCGTCTCCGGTTACGTCTTCGAAATTCATTCCAATTGCTCCCGCTTCGATGGCTGCTTTCACTGTTTCTGCCATCTCTTTGGGAGTCGTGCCGTAACCCGCCTCCAGATCCGCGGTCACCGGAATGCGGACGGCGCGCGCGATGCGGCCCACGACCTCGAGCATCTCGCCCCGCGAGATGCGCTGGCCGTCTGGATAGCCCAAGGAATAAGCGATCCCTGCACTGGTGGTAGCGATCGCGTTGTGGCCGCATTCTTCCAAGATGCGCGCGCTGGCCACGTCCCAGGCATTGGGCAGCAGCAGGAGGCGCGACCCATGATGCAGCTTAAGGAATTGTTCGGCTTTTTCAGCTTGTTTGCGCATGTCCATTGGAAAACCTCCTGAAGAAAGACGTAAGGATAATCCAGGAATTAAAGACTAAGGAGTGTCGGCATTTGGAGAAACGGCCAATTTGGCGTGCGATTCCTCGCTTTAGCTTCGATGAATGATCTTAGGCATCCGCGTCGTCTTCATTCCATCTGACTTCAATACTTTCGCCAGAACCACGGCCTGGTTGTACTCTTCATCTTTGGCGCCAAAAAGGAGCGTCAATTTTCCGTGTTTCTTCTCCATCTCTTTCAGTTGTTTGAGGAGATCTTTTTTCCTTTTGAGCTCGGCTCTATATTTCGTTTGAAAGTCTGGCCAGTTTTTGAAGTCATGACCGTAGGACTTGCGCAATCGATCGCTGGGAGCTACGTCCTTCATCCACAAATCGATCTTCGCGGCTTCCTTCTTCATGCCGCGCGGCCATAAGCGGTCCACCAGCACCCGCCAGCCGTCTTCTTTTGCAGGCGCCGCGTAGACTCTCTTTATCCCGATCATCTGCTGCCTCACCGCAAAATCTTCAAAACTTCCTCGTGAATGATTCCGTTGGTGCTTATGAGCTGGCCGGTATAGATCGTGCGTTCGCCGTGCACATTTGTTGAGCGCCCGCCGGCTTCCTCGACCATGATTCCGAGCGGCGCGAGGTCCCACGGTTTGGAAGTCCAATCAAGCGCGGCTTCAATCGCACCTTCCGCGACCAGCATGTGTTGCCAGAATCCGCCGAAAGAGCGGCTGTTGCGCGCGGCATCGAGCAGAGCGCGGATTTTTGCCTGGTCGTGTGCGTTCTTGCTCGGTCCCGTTCCGGTCGTGAACACCATCGCCTTGCTCAAGCGGTCCACGTTGGAAACGTGCAGGCGTTTTCCATCGCGATAAGCGCCTTCGCCGCGATAAGCCCACCAGCGCGAGCGCAGCCCGGGCGCGCTCACCATCGCCGCCACGATTTCGCCATGCAACTCGATTCCCATGAGCGTGCCGAACGTGGGAATGCCGCGCGAAAATTCCTCGGTACCATCAATCGGATCGATGATCATCCGAGCGCGCCCTAAAACATTCGCGGACATCGCATCGCCACCGCCCATTTCTTCCCCCAGCACGTCGAGCGCCTGCCCGCTCGCCGCCACTTTTGCGCGCGCCATTTCCTCCACGGCGCGATCCGCCTCTGTAACCGCGGTCCCGTCGTTTTTGCGGTCAACGCGCAATTCATCCGCGCGAAAATACCGCATGGCGATGGCATCTGCCTCCTCGGCGAGTGCTTCCAAAAGTGCCCCGTATTCATTCCCGTAGCCCATCGATTCTCCCATGCCAAGGCCGGCGTCATGTCCATTTGACTCTCTAGGCCTGCACCCCTAGCATACAAAGTTAGCGCAATGTCTGCTCAAGCCAATACGGGGACGGTGCTGGACCGCATTCTGGAAGCGCGGCGCGCCGAAGTCGAGCACCGTAAACGCGTGCTTCCGGAGGCCGCGCTCAAGTATGGCGCAAAAGCGGCCGAGCCACTGCGCGATTTCTCCGCCGCGCTTTGCCGCGACGGATTGAATGTTCTCGCGGAGCTGAAACCGGCTTCGCCGTCGCGCGGGGTGATTCGCGAACCATTCGAACCGGTCGCGCTGGCGCAGTCCCTCGAATCGGCCGGAGCTTGTGCGCTCTCCGTGCTTACCGAAGGAGAATTCTTTCGCGGCTCACTGAAGAATCTGCGGGATGCCCGCAAGGCGATCCAACTCCCCGTTCTGCGTAAGGATTTCATTTTCGATGCCTGGCAAGTGTGGGAAACACGCGCGAACGACGCCGATAGCTTTCTGCTGATTGTCGCCTCGCTCGGAGACGGGTTGCTTCGCGAGCTGATTGACCTTGGCCGCGAAATGGGCATCGAGCCACTGGTCGAAGTTCACACCGGCGACGAACTCGACCGCGCACTCGCAGCCGGGGCGCGCATTATTGGTGTAAACAATCGCGATTTGAAGACCTTGACCGTTGACGTCAACACCTCGTTCAATTTGATCGGCCGTATTCCCGAAGAGTGCATTGCCGTCAGCGAGTCCGGTCTGCGCACCCACGATGATCTCGTGAAACTTCGCGCCGTCGGTTTTGACGCCTTCCTTGTCGGCACACACCTCATGCTCTCTCCCGATCCGGGCGCGGCCCTTTCCACGCTGCTTGGTTCGCCGGCTGGAACGCTGTAGGTGGCGATGATCCGAATCAAAATCTGCGGTATCACCAATGTGGCCGACGCGCTAGCCGCGATTGACGCCGGCGCGAATCTGCTCGGTTTCAATTTCTACGCCAAGAGCCGGCGCCACATCTCGGAAGAGGATGCCGCAAAGATTCGTCCGCGGCTTCCGAAAAAAGTGGAAGCCGTGGGAATTTTCGTCAACGCTCCACCAGCCGATGCCTCCGCATTGTGCAAGGCGCTAAAGCTCGACGTTGCCCAGCTTCACGGCGACGAATCTCCTGAGACTGTCGCACAAGTAGCTCGAAGCCTCCCAGTTTGGAAGGTGTTTCGTGTCGAGTCCGATTTTCACTTGGGAACTCTCGACGAATACCCCCGGGCGTCCGCCTTTTTGTTTGACGCCGCGCACACCGGCCAATATGGTGGTACGGGGCGCATCACGGATTGGGATGTGGCCCGGCGCGCCGCCCTTAAGCACCGTATTATTTTGGCAGGTGGTCTGAATATCGAAAATGTGGCTGCGGCGGTGCGCATCGTGCGACCCTATGCCGTGGATGTGGCCAGCGGCGTGGAGTCCAGGCCCGGGAAGAAAGATCACGGCCGAATACTTGAATTTATTCAGGAAGTCCGGCGTGGCGAACGGAAGTAAGAGCAAAAATTAGAAATTAGAGAATAGCAATAGAACATGAGCTCGATTCTGCAATCACCTACGACCGCCCCGGGGCGCTTCGGCCCTTACGGCGGGCGCTACGTGCCGGAAACGCTGATGGTGCCGCTTTTCGAGCTGGAAAGCGCTTATGAAGCGGCGAAGTCGGATTCCTCGTTTCAAACGCGCTTCCAGGATCTTCTGAAGAATTTCGCCGGGCGTCCGACGCCGCTACAGTTTGCTTCGCGCCTCACTGAGAAACTCGGCGGGCCGCGCATTTACCTTAAGCGCGAAGATTTGTTGCACACGGGCGCGCACAAAATCAATAACGCCATTGGCCAAGGGCTGCTGGCCGTAAAAATGGGCAAGCCGCGTATCATTGCGGAAACGGGGGCGGGCCAGCATGGCGTCGCTTCCGCCACCGTCGCCGCGCACCTTGGCGTCGAGTGCGTTGTCTACATGGGCGCGGAAGACATGGCGCGGCAGGCCCTCAACGTCTCGCGCATGCGCATGCTGGGCACGCAAGTCGTCTCGGTGGATTCCGGCAGCCGCACGCTCAAGGATGCAATCAACGAAGCCATGCGCGATTGGGTCACCAATGTCCGCAGCACGCACTATCTGCTTGGCTCCGTGCTCGGCGCGCATCCTTATCCTACGATGGTACGCGATTTTCAGGCGGTCATCGGGCGTGAAGCGCGCGAACAAATCTTGGCAGCTGAAAAACGCTTGCCCACGTATCTTTTCGCTTGTGTAGGTGGTGGTTCAAATTCGATCGGTCTGTTTCATCAATTTCTCCCTGACGCCGAAGTAAAAATGATCGGCATCGAAGCCGGCGGCCGTGGCGGCCAGCTCGGTGAACACGCTGCTCGCCTCGCCGCGCATCAGGGTTTCCGGGGAGCCCGCCCTGGCGTTTTGCAGGGGACTTACACTTACGTTTTGCAAAATGAAGACGGGCAGATTGCCACAACGCATTCGATTTCGGCGGGACTCGACTATCCTGCCATCGGCCCCGAGCACGCCTGGCTGGCCGACCAGCGCCGCGCGGAATACTCCGCGGTTTCCGATCAAGCCGCGCTTGATGCGGCGCGCCTGCTGTCGCGCACCGAGGGCATCATTCCCGCGCTCGAATCCGCTCACGCCATTGCCGGCCTTATCGAACGTCTCCCTCAATTGAAGAAAACGGACCTCGTGATCCTCAACCTCTCCGGCCGCGGCGACAAGGACATGGACACCTACTCGCGCCTGCTCTAATCTTTAAGCTTTCCCGAAATCCAATGCCCGTGGCACTTTCCAACTCGACGCGCATTTCCAAACGATTTGCCGAATTGCGCGTATCGGGCGAGCTTGGCATCGTCGCGTACATCACCGCGGGTGATCCGTCCTTTGACGCCACGCTGAAGTATGTTGTGGCGCTTGCCGAAGCGGGTGCCGACGTCATTGAACTGGGCGTGCCTTTCAGCGACCCGCTTGCTGATGGGCCCACGATTCAGCGCGCCTCCGAGCGCGCTCTCCAAGGCGGCGCAACGCTGGCGGGCGTACTTGATCTCGTCCGCCGCATCCGGCAGTCGTTAGAAGTTCCGCTGGTTCTGTTCAGCTACTACAATCCCATCTTGCAGATGGGCCTCGAAAAATTCGCGTCCGCGGCAGAGTCCGCTGGCGCCGATGGAGTTCTCGCGACCGACCTCACGCCGGAAGAGTCCGAAGATTATCGCCGCATCCTTGCCGCGCATCATCTCGATACGATTTTTCTGGGCGCGCCGACTTCCACAGACGAGCGGCTTGCGAAAATCGCCGCTTGCTCATCCGGTTTTCTCTATCTCATCTCGCGCACTGGGGTCACTGGCGCGAAAGACGCGTTGCCCGACGATCTCCCGCTGCTTTTGCGGCGGGCTCGCAGCGCTACACAGCTGCCCATAGCGGTCGGCTTTGGGATTTCACTGCCAGGTCATGTTTCCATTCTTGGCGGCCTCGCGGATGCGGCTGTGGTCGGCTCCGCGCTCGTCTCTGAGATCGAGAAGGCCAAGTCCGTTGAAGCGGGTGCCGCAGCGCTCGGAGAACGCGTCCGCTCATGTAAGGAAGCCGCGCGCCGCGGCCTTTCCCGGCGCGAGGTCGCGCCATGAATTTTAGTGATTGGCGACGCCGCATCGATGAGATTGATAAGAAGCTCGTGGAACTTTTGAACGAACGCTCGCAGTGCGCGCTGGAAATCGGGAAACTTAAACAGGAAGCCCAGATTCCGCTGTACCAGCCGGACCGCGAGAACGAGGTGCTGGAGAACGCCGAACGCAATAATTGCGGTCCACTGACGGACGCCGCGATCCGGCGCTTGTTCGAGCGCATCATTGACGAAGCTCGCGCCGCCGAGCGTAACGCCATGCATTCCGGCGACGGCACGGAAAAGGACAAGAAATAAAGCCGGTCGTTTTCCGGTTATCAAAGAAAAGGTCGAGGGGAACAGAGAGCACTTATGGTCATCGTAATGCAAGAAGGCGCCACTGACGCCCAAATTCAACATGTCATTGACCGCTTGGTCGCCAGCGGTTTCAACGTCCACCGGTCCACCGGCGAATCGCATACCGTGCTCGGCGCCGTCGGCGTTCATCGCGACTTCGATCATCGCGATTTCGAGTTGCTGGATGGCGTGCGCGAGGTCATGCGCATTACCCAGCCTTTTAAATTGGCTAGCCGGCAGTTCCGGCCCGCAGGCACCATCATCGATCTTGGCCGGGGTGTCAAAATTGGAGGCCCCGAAGTGGCTATTGCTGCGGGCCCGTGCTCGGTCGAATCCCGCGAGCAAATCTTTTCTGTTGCTGAGAGTGTTGCAAAAGCCGGGGCCAAGATTTTTCGCGGCGGCGCTTTCAAGCCCCGCACTTCTCCTTATGCGTTCCAGGGCATGGGCGAACCGGGCCTCCAGCTGATGCGCGAAGCTGCGGACAAATTCGGCCTCTTCACCATCAGCGAAGTGATGGACGCGTCGCAAATCCAGATGATGATGTCTTACGTGGACATCTTTCAGGTCGGGGCGCGGAACATGCAGAATTATTATTTGCTTCGCGCGCTGGGTGAAATCCGTAAACCTGTTCTGCTCAAGCGCGGGATGTCCGCAACCATGGAAGAGCTTCTGATGAGCGCGGAATACATCCTCGCCGGCGGAAATTATAATGTCATTCTCTGCGAGCGCGGCATTCGCACGTTTGAAACGTATACGCGCAACACTTTCGACATCGCGGCTATTCCCGTCATTAAGAAACTCTCGCACCTTCCGATGCTTGCTGATCCATCGCATGGCACGGGCCGGCGGGACAAAGTGCCGCCAATGGCGCGCGCCGCCGTCGCTGCCGGCGCGGACGGATTGCTCATCGAGGTTCACAACGACCCCGACCACGCCCTTTCTGACGGCGCGCAATCTCTCGAGCCCGGCCAATTCGCGCAGCTCATGGGGGAACTCCGCATCATCGCCCCCGCCATCGGCCGACGCATCGCGTGACCAATGCCGCCCGGTCATCTCATCTCGCGCGCTGCGATTCTCGGCACCGGACTGATTGGCGGTTCGTTTGCGCTGGCGCTACGCAAATATACGACTGGTATGCGTATCGCCGGATGGGATCGGCCCGAAGTCGTTCGTGAAGCGAAAGATCGCGGGGCAGTGGACGAATCATTTTCTGGCGACTTGGCACCAGCTCTCGATAACGCCGATTTGATCTACCTGGCGCTACCCATTGCCGCGACCATTGATCTTCTTCCGGAAATCGCGCGCCACGCTCCTTCTCATGCGCTCGTCACCGACGCTTGCAGCACCAAAGTGCGAATCGCTCAAGCCGCCGGCGAACTCTTCCCACCCGAAAAGGGGCCACTGTTCCTAGGTGGGCACCCGATGGCTGGCCGGGAACTCCCCGGAATCGCGCATGCTGACGCCGATCTTTTTCGCGAGAATACTTACGCCTTGATCGCCAACTCTGAAAAGCCCGTCGTGGCCGGTCTTCCGACCCGTTCTTCTACCACTGCTAATGAGCCCGCTATGTCCCGGGATCCTCGCATTTCCGCTTTCGTCAAAATTCTAGAAAAAATCGGCGCACGGCCGCTTTGGCTGGGCGCCCCGCAACATGATTACGCCGTCGGTCTCACTTCGCATCTGCCGCAACTCGCGGCCGTGGCACTCGCTGTATTTCTCTACGACCGACTGGACGAAAACGGTCTCCCCATCACGCTCGCCGGCCCGGGGTTGCGCGATTCGCTGCGCCTCGCCGGCAGCCCGTACTCTACGTGGCGCGATATCGTCCTCACGAACCAGGAGGTTCTCTCCGCGGCGCTGGATCTCTTCGCCCGGCGGCTAGACGATCTTCGCGAGAAGCTGGCTTCGCGCGAACTTGAAGGCGACTTCGAGGCCGCCAACGAACTTTACAGACTTCTGCGATCGCTGTAGCGGCTTATTTCCGCCGCCGCCTAATCCGCGAAGCTAGTTTCCTCCACAGCTACCAGGCGCTTAGCACACCGTCGGCATTGGTGAAAAAGGAAAACTGGTTTCATTCTCCTCGTTGGTCACCCGTCTTACGACGGGCGCGCTTCAAACGGCTTCCTGCCCCCATAGCGGATGAAGTAGACTCTCCTGAATACTTCGGAGCACCGCATGGATAAACGCATCGCTGCCGCTGACACCGCCATCGAAAAGCTTACTGACGGCGCCACGATTCTTATGGGCGGCTTTGGCCTTTGCGGAATTCCGGAAAACCTCATCGCTGCTGTCCGCCGCAAAGGCACTAAGAACCTGACCATAGTCAGCAACAATGCCGGGGTAGACGGTTTCGGCATCGGGGTCTTGCTCCAGCAGCGTCAGGTCAAGAAAATGATCTCGACCTACGTTGGTGAAAATAAACTCTTCGAGCAGCTGGTCCTGAGCGGCGAATTGCAAGTCGAATTGAATCCCCAGGGCACGTTGAGCGAACGGCTGCGCGCCGGAGGTGCGGGCATCCCCGCGTTTTACACGGCCACCGGCTACGGCACGATGGTCGCCGAAGGAAAGGAAATCCGAGAGTTCGATGGCCGCCATTACGTTATGGAACGCGCCATCCGCGGCGATTTCGCTTTTATCAAAGCCTGGAAAGGCGACCGCTGGGGCAACCTCATTTATCGCAAGACCGCACGCAACTTCAATCCCATGATGGCCACCGCCGCTGATTACGTCATCGCCGAGGTCGAAGAGCTCGTCGAGCTTGGCCAACTCGACCCCAATCAAGTGCATACGCCCGGCATTTTCATTGACGCGATTTTCAAGGGTGAAAACTACCAGAAACGCATTGAGCGGAAAACCACGAGGCGGCCTTAAAATGTTTTTCTATCTTTGCCCAGGTTTTGTGGCATTGGGGGCCGCGATTTACGAACTCCTTTCTGGGAAATCGATACCTTCGTTGTACAGGAAGGCATCGCGCGAGTTTCGCCCTTTTTTTGTATTGGCTCCGAATCGTCGGGAAAATACCGGCTAGGTCTGGCGACCTTCTATTTGGCCAATCGCCATCTTTTGCCCGGACTTATAGGAGGCGCATCAATGAATACGTTCTGGTTTACATTAAATTCGCGGATATAGGGCGAGTTCCTCAATAACACTAAAGCGGGATGGTGGGGAGTTCGTTGATGCTGACTGAAGAACAAAAGCGCGAACGCTTGGCCTGCCGTAACTTGATGGCGATGATATTTTCGTTATGGTTCCTGCCGGCGCTGGCTGTTGGTCGCCCTGTCAATTTGCCCGGCAACGCCGCGGAGTTCGATGGTGCACGCGCCTACGAGCACGTCCGTCGCCTTGTGGAGATCGGACCAAGGCCGCCGGCATCTGACGGAATTCATCGCGCGCACGCCTATATCATTGGCCAACTGAAGAGCTATGGCTGCCCCGTCGAAGAGCACGACTTTCACGCTGCGACGGTACTCGGCGATCTGGCAATGAAAAACATCGTGGTCAAACTTCCTGGCACGAGCTCCGGCATCATTCTCTACGCCACGCATTACGATACCGTTCGCATTCCCAACTTCGTGGGTGCAGACGACGGCGGCTCGGGCACGGGGACCATCCTCGAGCTGGCACGCTTGTTCTGCGCGCGAGAAAATTCTCTCAATGTATGGATTGTTTTCTTCGATGGCGAAGAAGCGCAAGGCAATTGGCCGGATGGCGCCAGCATTCAATGGAAAAGCGACAATAGCAACAACACTTTCGGCAGCCGTGAAATGGCCGCTCAAATGGCGCTCTCCGGCGAACTGAAACGCCTCAAAGCCATGATCCTCGCCGATATGATTGGTCCAGTGAACGTCAGAATCACGCGTGACACCGGGTCGACTCGCTGGCTCACCGATTTCATCTGGGAAACCGCGGCTCAGCTCGGTTACAAAAACAATTTCGTCAACGAAGACTATGCCGTAGGCGGCGACGATCATTTCTCGTTCATCCGCCGGGGCATGGCCGGCTGCGACCTCATCGATTTTTCCGTCCGCGACACCTACTGGCACACGCCGCAGGACACGCTCGACAAAGTCGATCCCCAAAGCCTGGCTATCGTCGGCCGCGTGCTGGCCGCGACTTTGCCGCGCTTTGAGAAAAAGTTCCGCTGAAGTGATAGTGGCGAGTCTTTAGAGCCGTGATTTTGCTTTTGACTGTACACTGTCCACGGTGACTTTTTTATGGCCCTGACCGAAGAGCAGAAGCGCGAACGCATTGCCCGCCGCATCGCTTGCGAACTGCGCGACGGCTACTACGTCAACCTGGGAATTGGCATGCCGACGCTCGTCGCCAACTACGTCCCCAAAGGCATGGACGTCATTTTGCAATCCGAAAACGGCATGCTCGGCGTCGGCCCTTATCCGCTTGAGTCCGAAGTCGATCCCGATCTCATCAACGCGGGCAAAGAAACCGTCACCGAGCTTCTTGGCAGCGCGTATTTCTCTTCCGCCGATTCCTTCGCTATGATTCGCGGTGGCCACGTCGACCTCACCGTTCTCGGCGCGCTACAGGTCGATGAAAAGGGAACGCTCGCCAACTGGGCCATTCCCGGTAAAATGCTGAAAGGCATGGGTGGCGCCATGGACCTCGTCGCTGGCGCCAAGCGTGTCTTCATCGCCATGGAACACGCCACGCGTGACAATAAGCCCAAAATTCTTAAAAAATGTTCGCTCCCGCTCACCGGCGTTGCAGTCGTCGACCATATCGTCACCGAACTCGCGGTCATCGACGTCACTCCGGATGGTTTGCTCTTGCGCGAACTGGCTTCCGACGCCACCCTCGAACAAGTTCAGTTACTCACCGAGCCAAAACTACTTCTTCCTCCTGGCGGCCCTAAACCCATGACCGCGTAAGACTCCAACGTGTGAGCGAAGGTGTGCCACATGAAAGCCAAGACGAAAGCTGCCAAAGCAAAATCCAAGCGCCCGAAGATGCCCAAGTTTTTCGTCATCGACGACGAGATGAAAGAACTTTCGGCCATGCTCGAACAGGAAGTTTCGGACTGGCCCGGCATCTCTAAGAAGCCCATGTTTGGGTATCAAGGTCTTTACCGCGGCGGAAAAATCTTTGCGGCTCTCCCGCGTTCCCGCGCTATGCGGTCGCCAAGATCCATCATGCTCAAGTTGGCGTCCGCATCTCCGACCATTCTGGAGTCCGCAAAAAAAGATTCCCGAGTGAGCAGTGTTTCCGGCATGACCGGCGCAGGATGGGTTTTCTTTGAGCTGGAGGAAGCTTCGGCAACGAAGGAGGCCCTTGGTTGGCTCAACCGAGCTTACGAAGCAGCCAAAAAATAGCCGCCTCATCGCCTACAAAAGTTACTTCGCTTCAGGCGTGAAACTGCTGAGGTGCCTCGCGGTAGTGAACGAATAGTGGAAACCGGATGCCACGCTCAAGACCGTAACGGTGTAAATGAAGATGTGGTTGAGAACGCTGATGTGGTATTTGGAATACGCCGCACCTAAAACGACGAGGAAGACGAGGATAATCTCCGTGGCAGTGGTGAGCTTGCCATAAATGCTGGGGGGAAATGGCCGGTAGCCGTAGGTCAGGAGAATCACCACGGCGACGATCAGGATTAGCACGTCGCGGCTTAGAACAAGGATCGTGAGCCACCAGGCAAGCTGCTTCTTGAACGCCAGAATGAGGAAAGAGGAAGAGAGTAGAAGTTTGTCAGCGATGGGGTCGAGATAAGCGCCCAGGGCGGATCGCTGATTCAGGCTGCGTGCCAGTAAACCGTCAAAACCATCGGAAAGTCCGGAGAAGACAAGCACCAGAAGAGCCCAGCGGTAACGATCGTAGGCGATGAGAATGAGGAAAATCGGCAGAAAGCCCAGACGCAGAAGCGTGATTTGATTGGGAACCGTCCAGATGCGGCCTTTCATTGTGATTCAGGATAACGCAATTCAGGCGAATTGCGCGAGATAGTCGGAGAGTGTGCGTCCTACTTTGCGCGCGAAAAGCTCGTTCATCGAGGGGATGGACCCGGAAGGCTCGTCGAGCGAGATGCGCTCGACGCGGTTCATGGGGAAGAAAATCGTCGGCAAGCCCATGCGTTCGCCGTCCGGCTCGTTGATCTGCCGGATGAAGTGATCAAAGGAATTTAAATCGATGCCTCGAAGCGTAATGCCCGAAGGGACGATGGCCAGGAGTTCGCCCCACACTTTTTCCTTGGGCGTGTGCAGGCTGACGACGACGATGGAGTGCGGGTCCATGAGTTAGGAGCGAACTCTCCCCCTACAGAGTACAGGAACTAGGGTCCGATGGGGGATGAGTTGCCCAAACTGCGGCTATGTGCCGGTCCACGCTTGGAGAGGCACTCTGCTGCGAAAACGGCGTGGGATCGTGATAGTGCACAAGCATTAACACAAAACTCGCGACAATGGCGAGGCCCGCAAGCCAACCCAAGAGGTAGGCGATCCGGCGTTCATTCGCGCTATTCGGTTGCCGATCGGCAAACAATTTTCCCAACAGGAATCCTGCTGCCAAGCCGCCGCCATGGGCCCAATTGTCCATTGCCATGAAACCAGAAAACCCAAGCACGAACAGAATGACCACCGAACTGATCAGTCGCGAACGCAGATCGTGCATGTAAGCGCCACCACGCTTGGTGGTGATTGCCAGCATCAATCCGACGAGTCCAAGGAGCGCGCTGCTCGCTCCTAGTGAGAAATGTCCAGTAAACGCGCTCACCAAAAATCCAAACGCGCCGGTGAGCACATAGAGAAACAGATAGCGTGCTGAGCCATAAACCTCTTCCAGTGCCGGACCAAGTTGCATTAACGCCATCATATTGAACCCGATGTGGATTAGCCCGCCGTGCAGAAACATGGCGGTCACCAGCCTCCACCACTCATTCCCATAGAAAATCGGTAGGCCATAGCTAGCGCCTAGACGGTATTGTGGTTCACCGACCAATCCCCACAATATGGTTAAGCCCCCTCCCTTGCCGATGGCGGCGTATGCAAACCAGCTGACTCCCAGCATCACAAAGTTTGCGATCAAAAGAGCTGAGGTCGCGGGGGCTTCGTGCTCGCCGAGTATTCCGGAGAGGCTTTTGCTCAAAGCAGCAAGAGAGAATCGCAGGTTCGCGCCGCACTCGTGGCAGCGTGTGGCATTAATTCCAACCAAGGCATTGCAGGCCGGACATATTTTCGGACGCGGCTGCCGCTCGCCGCCGCCAAAAAATCCGCGCAGGGCATTTCTCCACCTCTCCACGCGCCACTGCCAACGATAGGGAAGCGCCAATTCTCCTCCTTGCGGCCCGCACACCGCGTTCCTATAATACCCAAGTCGCCTCGCTTCTTCTTGATCTGGCGATTTTTTGCAGAGAGAGCCCGGCTGCTATGGACAAATTCGAAGAGTTCGGAAAGCGTATTGATGAAGAATTCGCGCGGCTCAAAGGGATAAAGAATTTCGAGGATTTTGGCAAGCGCGTGGATGAAGAACTCGAGCGCGTGAGAAGTTTCGTGAAGGAAGAAGTCGCGCCGGAAACGGAAAAACGCACCGCGCAGTTTTTGCGCGAAGTCTCCGAAAAGCTCAGCGAAGCCGCCGCGTGGATCGAAGCGCGCAATGCCGGACGCAATTCGCAGAATCCGCCATCTCCATGAAGCGGGCGGCCTTTTGAACAATTCACCCGGAACAGCTTTCGTCAGCCGCGTTACGCGTAGCCGAGTTCGAGGGCCGCAATCCGCTTCTCTCAAGCGTTTTTCATCTTCGGCATACTCTCCTCTCTGTGCGCTTTGTGCTCTCTCGGTCCTCTGTGTAAATTCTTTTGGTTGTGCGTCACGCTCTCCGATCGCCGACCGCCGCCAGCCGGCTCCTGCCCAGCCCGCGGAGACTCCGCCCGCAAGCGCGGAAGCCGCGAAGCGCTCCACTGACGTGCCGGAAACGCCGGCAACTCCACCGGCAGTGGCGCCTGCTCCGAATCGCAGCAAGTCCGCTTCCGCGCGCGCTCCTTCCGGTTATACGGAAGAAGGCAACGCCTCGTGGTACGGCGTGCCTTTTCACGGACGGCAAGCTTCGAACGGCGAAATCTACGATATGTACAAACTCACTGCCGCGCACCGCACGCTGCCCTTTGAAACGATGGTTCGCGTCACGAACCTGGCCAACGGCAAGTCCACGGTCGTTCGCATCACCGATCGCGGCCCTTTTGTGGACAATCGCATCATTGACCTCTCTCTGGCCGCCGCCCGGGAAGTGGATTCGGTTGGCGCCGGAGTCGTGCCAGTGCGCGTGGAAGTTCTTTCGCCGGGCGTGGATCCGACCGCTGGCTTTTTCACCGTGCAGGTTGGCGCTTTCCGCGAGCGCGGCAATGCTGAGCGGCTCCGCGACCGCCTTAAAAATTCCTACTCGCCCATTTTCATTCAACAATATGATTCTCCCGACGGTCTGTATTTTCGCGTACGCGTCGGCAAGATTTCCGGCGAAGACGCGGCGCGCAACTTTGGCGAGCAGCTCCGCGGCCGGGAAGGTTTTACTCCATTTGTCACGCGTCTTGACGAAAGCACTCCGGCAGGAGGGAACCGATGAGCGCTGACTGTTTGTTCTGCAAAATCGCCGCGAAGAAGATTCCATCAAAGATCGTCTACGAAGATCCTGACGTTTTCGCCTTCGAGGACATCAGCCCGCAAGCCCCCACGCACGTCCTGATTTGCCCGCGGAAACATTTTGCGTCGCTGACGGAAGCTTCCACCGATGATCAAGCCGTCCTTGGCAAACTGCAACTCGTCGCCGCGCAGCTCGCGCGTGAACGCAACCTCCTGCAAGGCTACCGTACCGTCCTAAACAACGGCAGTGGCGCGGGCCAGTCCGTGTTCCACCTCCATTTGCACTTGCTCGGCGGGCGTAATTTCCGCTGGCCCCCGGGGTAAGCAAGCCGCGGCTCCTGTAATCTGAACAGGGAAGGAGCAAAAACCACGCTATGGGCCCGATGCCCTTTGAGGAGAAGGCTGCTTGGGCATATGCGCGACGGAGCGCAAAGCGCTCCCTCCGGCTTCCGGACACCATGCAACTGGCGTGCGCCGCAACGGCAGGAACGGATCTGTTTATTACCAACGATGCGCGGTTGCCCTCGAAGCAGGTTCCGGGGATTCAGTTTATCGTTCCGCTCGATCGCTTGCCGTTCTAGGATGCGACAGGTGTAGAGCCGATGAAGAAAAACGCCGGGGGAAGCAAATGCTTCGCTCGGCGTTTTTCATTTCACTGGCGAGTGCCACTAGACATCGCGAATTTCAGTGCAAGCCGAAATACTCGACGTGGACGTAGCGGCCGAGGCGGGCGTTGAAGAGCAAGTACCAGCCGGGATGATGATCGTCGTCGTAAACGTATACGCGGTCGTGGTCCCATTGCCAATCGCGGCAGCGGTCAACGTCGTAGGAAGCAACCACCCAGCTCGAATTGTCGTATAGCTCCACGCGGCGCGTCCGGAAGTCCATCCGTCGGGCGATGAAGTCACTTTTCACATGCTCGTAGCGCCCGTGCGGATAAGCCCGGCCCGGCTGGACGCGGTCGTGCTCGGAATCCCAGTTGGCGTGCGGGTTGTGAGGATTGTCCCAGCCCTTGTGATTGCCATTGTCATGGCGGTCGCTGCCGCGATCTTCCTTCTTATCTTGGCCTTTGTGTTTTCCGTTGTCGTGGCGGTCGTCGCGGTCTTGAGGCTGTAGAGCAGAAGAAATTGTTGCTGCCAAGGCCACAAACAATATACCCATTAAAATTTTGCGCATAAATGATCTCTCCAAGAAGTGCGTTGCCGGCCGGTCATCTTAGCTGACTTCCCCATGCTGATCCGCTAGGGCATTCCGCAGGCGAGTGGGTGCCTGCCTTTATTTTCGTCCTTTTAGGGGAAGCGCTTCGATCGTTGTGACCTCCGCGTTCCACACTAGGTACGCCCCGCGTCCGGGTCGAAACACACCATCGGCAGCTGCGGCCAGCTTGGTGCTGCTGCGCATCTACTTTCATGGCTTTCCTTCGTTCACCTCCATTCGGCCTTATAATCCCGCTGACCCGGAGGTGACCGTGCTGAAACGACTTGTCTCTCTCGCTTTGCTGGCCTTTGTAGTCTGGGCTTCTAAACCGTCTTGGGCGCGGCAAGTTACTCAAGAAAAAACAGACAACGTTCCTCAGGAGAAAGAGCAAGCCTTGTGGCAAAAGCTGGAGGCGACCATCAGCGGCGTGGACCATAATCTTGATGGGATGCTCGGCGTCGCCATCGTTGATCTAACAACCGGACAAAGTTATTTTCTCCATGCTGATGAAGTGCTTCCCACAGCCAGCTCTATCAAGATTGCCATACTCGCGGAGCTCTACCGCCAAGCGCAGCAAGGCAAAATCAAGCTTGCAGACCTCTACACTCTCGAATCGTCCGATCTTGTTGGCGGGAGCGGCATTGCCAACGCGCTAACTCCCGGGGTCACGCGGTTGACGATCCGTGACGTGGCCGCGCTGATGATTTCCGTGAGCGACAACTCCGCCACCAATATCATCATCGACCACATCGGCATGGAAAACGTGAACGCCCTTCTCGATTCGCTCGGCCTGACGCACACGCGCCTCCGGCGGAAGATGATGGATGTCAAAGCCGCCGCGGAAGGCCGCGAGAACATCGCCACGCCGCGGGAGATGGCGGCGCTGCTGGAAGATTTGTACCGCGGTAAAGTCCTGAATAAACAGATGACCGCCGATTTCTTTGACCTTCTCAGCGTCCACAAGGAAAGCTACATCCCCCGGGAATTGCCCGAAGATCTGCGCGTTGCCAATAAACCCGGGGAGCTTGAAGGCGTGCGCAATGACTCCGGCATTGTTTTCACCGGCAATCGACCTTTCGCCATCAGCGTGATGACCACTTATTTGCGACGGGAAAAAGACGGCGGAGACGCGATCGTGCGGATTGCCACGGCCGCTTACCAAATGTTTGACCGCCTCAGTCGCGCTTCGCAATATGGCCGGGTCGTTTCGGCACACGACACGGGGAATCCCTAAGAAAATTCCAATCTGACGAGGAATGATTAGCAGATGCTTGCGCAAAGAAAAGGACCTTGGTGGTAGGAAGCCGATCCAGTGGCAAGACCTCTTCCTGAACCTGCCTGCGCCAGCTTATTACGCGACGGGGCTGGCGATGGCCATCGGCCTGATTGGCCTCAGCTGGAAAATGGGGCACTCCAGAAAATGGCACAAACCGGCGGCCATTCCGCAACTGCTGGCGATTGCCGGCTACCCCTACGGCTTCAAGACCAATCTATAGTGATGAAATGGATGGGTGGTGGTTAGACTTTGCGAAAAATATTTTGCATCGGCAGCCGGAGTTGCTCGAGAACCACGCAAGTTGATGCCCAAGGCACCTGGTAAGACTTGCGACGCCTCAGGGAGCCACAACATCCTTCCACTTCGGCTTTACCTGAACCGCAGAGAGGCTAGACGCATCCCAGCCTCCACCCAAAGCTTTAATGAGGAGCACGCTGGTCACGAGCCTTTGTCCATGAATCACGGCGAGTTCCTGTTCATTGTTCAGCAGATTTTGCTGGGCGTTGACGACATCCAGGTAATTCACGAGGCCACCGGTGTAGCGGCTGCTGGCGATATCCAGGGTGCGCCGAGCCGAATCAACCGCTTGCTGCTGCGCCTGACCCGCTCGTTCCAGGACGCTCAAGCCGGTTACGTCGTCCTGCACTTCACGGAAAGCGTTTAGAACGCTGTCGCGATAGGAAGCCAGGCTGGCGTCGTAGCCTGCTTTGGCGAATTGCACTTGCGCGCGCCGCGACCCGCCCGTGAAAATGCTTTCCGCAACGTTTGCGCCGACCGCCCAGAACGTGCTCTGGACGTTCATCAGCTTGGCGATGTCGGCGGCTTGCCACCCGCTATTCCCAAAAAGATTGAGGGAAGGAAAATAAGCGGCGCGTGCAATTCCGATTTGCGCGTTAGCTACAGCCATCTGCCGCTCGGCTTCCGCGACGTCCGGCCGGCGCTCCAGCAGATCGGAAGGCAACCCGGCATCGACGTCCGGCGGCGCATCCTTCAATTCGCCCAGTGGAAGATGAAAGTCCGGCGCAGGCTTTCCCACCAGAACGGCGATAGCGTCCTCGAACTGTTTTCTTTGCTGCTCGAGCAGTATGGCTTGCGTCCGCGTGGTATTTAAAAGGGTTTCTTCTTCCGCGACGTCCAGCCCCGAGGCCACGCCGCCTTTGTGGCGGGAATCCACCAATTGCAGACCCTTTTCGAGCGTCTCCACCGTGCGGTTCAAAATTCCGAGCTCGCTATCGAGTTGCCGCAGGGTGAAATAATCGCCGGCGAGCTCCGCGGTGATCACCAACCGCACGTTTTCGAGATCGGCCGCGCCTGCCTGGTAGGAAGCTTGAGCGGCCTCAATGCTTCGCCGGCGTCGTCCAAACAAATCCACTTCGTAACCGGCTGTGAAGGGCAGGGTGAAAACGTTTTGACTCACCGCCGAGATCACGGGAATCGCGCTGTTGGGCGGGCGATTTCCGGAGATACGTTGCCGCTCCGCCTGCGGCGCCACTGCTAGATTTGGGAATTGCGTGGCGATCTGTACAGCAGCTGATGCCCGCGCTTGTTCCAGCCGCGCTACGGAAACCTTAATGGTTTGATTGGCGTCGAGCGCCTGTTTCTCAAGCGCGCTCAATTCGTCGTCGTGAAATACACCCCACCATTCGCCCTTGGCAACAGCGTCCTTGGGCGTACTTTCGCGCCAGGGCTCCGAGACGTCCCACTTTGCGGGCACCGGCGCCGTGACACGCTGATAATTTGGCCCCACCGTGCAACCGCCGATGAGGAGACCGATACCCAGCCCAGTCAGGGCGCGAAATTGCCTGATGCGATGCATTACTGTTTCTTGGCCGCCGGCGCGGAGTTTGGCTGAGCAGCGGGCTGGCTCGGTGGACGGTTCATGGCCATTTCTTTGACGTGGACTTCCTGGCCTTCCTCGAGGGAATCCGCGGGATTCAGCACGATCCAATCGCTGGCTTCGAGACCTTGCAGCACTTCCAGAGTGGTGCCGTAGTCACGACCCACGGTGATCGGTTTGAGATGCGTCCGATGATTCGCGTCCACCACCACCGCGCGGAGTCCTTCCGAGCGAAATAGCAGCGCATTCACGGGCACGGCTAGCCGGGCCCCGGTCACCTTCACTTGCAAATGTGCTTGGGCGTAGCCGCCGGGAAGCAGCGCGCCATTGTGGTTCGGAACGTCCACTTCGGTGAGCAGGGTGCGCGTGCCCGGGTCGATGGCCTCCGCAGTGCGCACCACCTTGCCTTGGAATTTCCGGCCCGGATACTGGGTGAGTTCCAAGAAAGCGCCGAGCCCCGCACGGATTGAGGGTGCGTAAGCTTCCGGCACGCTGACATAAACGCGAAGGGGGTCTGTCTGCGCGAGGCTGAAGAGCTGTTGCGAAGCGCCACCGTTACCGGCGTTGATCAGCGTCCCCGTATCCACATTGCGCCGGGTGATGACGCCGTTGAAGGGTGCATAAATGTGCTTGAAGGATTCCAAATCTTCGAGCCGGTGCACGTTGGCTTCCGCGGATTTTACATTGGCGATTTTGGCTTCCAGGTCGCCCATCGCGTTGTCAACTTCTTGCTTGGATACGCCATCGGTCTTGATGAGTTCCTGGTAACGCGCGGCCGTGATCTTGGACAGGTTGCCGTTGGCCTGCGCGGTATTCAGATCCGCGCGCGCCTGGGACAATTGCTGATCCACTTCCGGCGTGTCAATATCGGCGAGCAGTTCACCTTGCTGGACCCTGCTCCCGATGTCGTGGTACCACTTTTTCAAATAGCCGTTGGTGCGAGCATAGATGGGCGATTCGACATAGGCCTGCATCGCGCCCGGCAGGACGAGATCTTCCTCGGAGGATTCCACCGCGGCATGCATTACCGCCACGGTTGGAATCGCCAGCGTCTCGGTTTCCTCGGCAAGCGCCTGATATTGGGCGCGCCGCTCGAAAAGCGTTACGGCCCCCAACAGCACCAGCACTAGCACCACGACAAAGAGAATCTTGAACACCCGGCTTCCCTTTGGCCTGGCTTGCTCTTGTTCCGCAGGATCCATCTGTACTCCAGTCTCCATCATTACCCCATCCCCGCTTTCAGTTCCAGAAAGAAAAATCTTACACCGTCGCCGGCGAAGGCGACCCCCGCTGCGCCGACCGTCGCGCCCGGCGTCCGTGAATCATCGAGAACACGCAAGGCACAAAGAAAAGCGTGGCAAAGGTCGCAAAAACCAGCCCGCCAATGACCGCGCGGCCCAGAGGTGCGTTCTGCTCGCCACCCTCGCCAAGTCCCACGGCCATGGGCACCATTCCTATGATCATGGCGAGAGCGGTCATTAGTACCGGACGGATGCGCACAAAACCTGCTTCAATCGCGGCATCCCGCGCGCTCTTGCCCTCCTCGAGTTGTTCGCGCGCGAAGGAAACCATCAAGATGCTGTTCGCCGTGGCCACGCCCATGCACATGATTGCGCCGGTCAGCGAAGGCACATTCAGCGTGGTATGCGTCAGCAGCAGCGTCCAGCAAATGCCGGCGAGCGCGCCGGGCAGCGCCGTAATAATAATGAATGGATCGAGCCAAGACTGAAAATTAACGACGATCAGAAGATAAGCAAGGACGATCGCGCCTATTAGCCCAAAACCCAGGCCTGCGAAGGAACTCTTCATGGTTTGGACCTGGCCGCGAATCACGATGTGGCTGCCCTTTGGCAAATCCTTTTCGATTTCCCGGACGCGCTTTTCCACCACGTCAGCGACGCCGCCGAGGTCGCGGCCATCCACGGATGCATAGACGTTGATCATCGGTTGCGTGGTGTAATGCGACACTTCGGCCGGGCGAGCGGTCGTCGAGGTAGTGACCAGATTTCCCAGAATCTGCGGCGCTGAACCCGCCATGCTGCCGCTGATGGGCGTATTTTGCAGCGCCTGGTAAGAGTCCACGCGATACTGCGGTTCCTGCACGGCGACGGTGTACTCCACCCCGTTTTTCGGATCAAGCCAGAAAGCCGGCGAAGTCTGGAAACTGGAGCTGAGCGAGACAAGCACATTTTGCGCCACGTCGCGGGACTGCATGCCAACGGACTGGGCGCGGGCCCGGTCGATATCCATATAGAGCGTGGGGTTATCAAAGGCTTGCTGCACATGGACATCCACCGCGCCGGGGATATGGCGAAACTCGCTGGCAAGTTTTTCACCGATCAAATAATTTCCGCGCTGGTTCATGCCCGTTACTTCCACGTCGATGGGCGCCGGCGTGCCGAAATTCAAGATTTGCGTCACGATGTCCGCCGGCTGAAAGAAAAACTGCACGCCGGGAAAACGCTGCGGAAGCATCTCACGCAGATCATTGATGTACGCCGAGGTGGGCTTGCCGCGCGTTTCTTTCAGCTGCACCAGGATTTCCGCGTCCGAGCTCCCGATAGTGCCGGCGTTGCTGTAGGTTAAGTTGATGCCGCTGTAAGGCAAGCCGATATTGTCAAGAACGGTGGTGAGTTCGTCCTTCGGAATGGTGTCGCGGATGACGCCATTAACCTGGTCGGCCAGGCGTGCTGTTTCCTCTATGCGCAGGCCGGTGCGGGCGCGCATGTGCAGCCGAATCTGCCCGGCGTCCACCTTCGGGAAGAAATCGCGTCCGAGGACGCCGACGAGCAGGACCGACAAGACGCAGAAAAGCAGGAAGCAGCCAGAGAAGAGCCTCGGCGAGCCCAGAGCCGCGCCCAGCGCCCCGCGGTAGCCTTCCCGGAACCTTTCAAAATTCCGCTCGAAACCTTGTTGATAGCGGCGGAAAAAGCCCATCTTTTCCCCGAGGTGCTCTTCGGCGTGATATTCGTCCTCTGAACTCAGCAGATACATCGCCAGCGTCGGCACGATCGTGCGCGACCACATGTAGGAGGCCAGCATCGCGAAGCTGACGGCTTCTGCCAGCGGCACGAACAGGAATTTCGCAACCCCGGAGAGAAAAAACATGGGGATGAAGACGATGCAGATGCACAGCGTGGAGACAAATGCCGGCACCGCAATCTGCTGCGCGCCGTCCAGAATCGCTTGCACGGTTTCCTTCCCCATGGCCAGGTTGCGATTGATGTTTTCGATTTCCACCGTGGCGTCGTCAACCAGGATGCCCACCGCCAGCGCCAGGCCTCCGAGCGTCATGATGTTAATCGTCTGGCCCAGCGCGCTCAGGCAAAGAATGCTGACGAGAATGGACAAGGGAATCGAAATGGCGATGATCAGCGTGCTTTTCCAGTTTCCCAGGAAGAGCAAGATCATGATGGCGGTGAGGCACGCAGCGACAATCGCTTCCCGGATCACCCCCTGAATCGAAGCGCGCACGTAGAGCGACTGGTCGAAGAAGGTGGAGATGTGCATGCCTTCGGGAAACGAGTCCTTATTGTATTCGAGCATCTGCTTCACGCGGTCGACGATGTCAATCGTCGAAGCACTGCCGATCTTGTAGATGCTCATCAGCACGCCGCGCTGGCCGTTCGACAGCACAATATTAGTCTGCGGAGAGAAGCCGTCGCGCACGTGGGCCACTTCTCTCATATAAATCGTTGCACCGTTGACGGTTTTTACCGGCAGATCGTTGAGTTCCTCGACCGATTGCGGGCTCCCATTCATCTCCACGTTGTATTCGAGCGTCCCGAGCTTCGCTGTCCCGGTCGGGAGAATCAGGTTTTGCGCGTTTACCGCGTTTACGATATCAACTGCCGACAGCCCCTTGGCTTGAAGTGAGGCTGGGTTGATATCCACACTGATTACGCGCTGCTTGCCGCCGTAGGGGAAGGGCGTCCCGGCCCCCGGCACGGTCGCGAGCTGCGTGCGGATAAAATTGTTGGCGTAATCGAAGAGCTGCTGCTCGCTCAATGTTTGGCTGGTCAGGCCGATCTGGATGACGGGCACGGTGGACGCCGAATAAATAATGACCAGGGGTGGCGTGGTCCCGGGCGGGAGGTTCTTCAAAAAGGTTTGTGAAATCGCCGCTGTTTGCGCAAGCGCCGTCTGAATATTCGCGCCGGGCTGGAAGAACACTTTAATGACGGCGATGCCGTTGAGCGATTGTGACTCAATATGTTCGACGTCGTTCACCAGCACGGTGATGCCGCGCTCGACGTTGGTGGTGATGCGCTGCTCCATCTCCTGGGGTTCGAGGCCGGTGTAAGTCCAGACCAGGGAAATGACCGGGATATTGATGTCGGGAAAAATGTCGACCGGCGTGCGCAGGAGCACCACTGGCGTGAGCAGGATGATGGCGAGCGCCATCACCACAAATGTGTAGGGCCTCCGTAGGGCTAATCGAACTATCCACATAGAGTCTTAGTCCGCCACTTTACTGCGAGAGAGCACGAGGGCATTCGCCAAGGTGGCCCTCCGAAGCTAATCCAAGTTAGATTCCTGAGAGCCTTTGTTTAGGTACGGCCTTACCGGGGCTGCGAGAGCCAGCCCGTTAAGTCTCACGCGCTGTATCAGTTAGAAACATCGAAAGAGCATTCTCTTCCCCTAAAGTTTCCACACTCCTTTCGATGCGGACATTCTGGCACAGGGCACGTAAACCGCTCCATCCAAATTGGACGGTGATCCTTGAAGAAAGAAGGGCCCACCCGGCCGAAGCAAACGGTGCGGTGGGCGCTACTTGTGAGTCATCGTGAAAACGCCGTCCCAGCCAGAAGGAGGCTCGTCGAACAAGTAGTCCTGGCAGCGTTTCCAGTAAGTACGCGAAGGGCCGTCATCCGGCCACTTGTCCAGAATCGTCTGGAAAGATTTCTGCGCGTCTTCCCAGCGGCGTTCGCGGTAGAACTGGTGGGCGCAGTGAAAAAGTTCGACGCGTTTGCGCACTTCGTCCGGCGTGCCATAAACAGAGTTCTCCGCGGCGCGGCCGATGAGTTCGTAGATCCTAACTGGCTGGAGCTTGCCTTTCACGCGGATAAGATCGAGCTCGCGAAACAAGAACCCCTCGTTCTTTACGGCGGAATGCGTGGTTTCGTTGACCAGGATGTGCGTGCCGTAGTCCTTGTTCAGCCCTTCCAAGCGCGAGGAGAGGTTTACCGTGTCGCCTAGGGCCGTGTAACCGTAGCGCAGCGAAGAGCCCATATTGCCTACGCTGGCCACTCCGGTGTTCAGCCCGATGCCAATATCGAGTTGCGGTTTGCCCTCGGCTTTCCATTTCTCTTGCATCTCGCGGACGCGTTGCATCATTTTCAGGGCGGTACGGCAAGCTCTGGCGGCGTGGCCAGGTTCTTCGAAGGGCGCGCCCCAGAAAGCCATCACCGCGTCGCCGATGTACTTGTCGAGAGTGCCATGGTGCTCGAAAACGAGGCTAGTCATGTCCGAAAGATATTGGTTGAGAAAGAGTGCCAGGTCTTGGGCGTCCAGCTTTTCAGAAATAGTGGTGAAGCCGCGAATGTCGCTGAACATCACGGTGATGTCGGTTTTCTTCGGCTCCACGAGGCGCGGATTCACCAGCAGCCGCCGAATCACTTCCGGGCTCAGGTATTGGCCAAACGCGGAGCGCACGCGGCGCTTCTCTTTTTCCTCGAAGAGCGAACGGTACAGCGAAACGAGGAGAACGTTCGTGGATAGCGTGAGCGCCGGCAAGATCAAGTTCAGCCACCACCCATGAAGGAAACCCCAGAAATTCAGCGCGATCATTGGCACGACGAGTGCCACGCCGAACCACATCCATCTCGGCGAAACGAGTGCCATCCAGATTCCCAGGGGAATCCCACAAAAGAGGATCAACAGTGCGTCCGTGAGAGCCTGCCGAAAGCCGTGTTTCAGGAAGCGCTGGTTCAGGATGTTGTCAATAACGTTGGCGTGGACTTCCACGCCAGGGTAGTCGGTGCCGCCGTATGGGGTGCCACGCAAATCGCCAATCCCCGTGGCCGTGGCTCCGACTAAGACAATTTTTCCTTGAAAGGCGCCCAGGGCAAACTTTTTCTGGAGAACGTCCACGATGGAATAGTGTGTAAAAGTACTTGCCGGACCTTGGTAGTTGATCATCAGCTGGCCGCGGCCGTCCGGGTGGAGGAGGAGTGCCCGGCCAAATTGTATTTCGACGATTCCTTGCGGGCCATAGACCAGATTCATGTCCTGGGCATCAGGCCCGATGAAGGCGCGCGCGGTCATTAAATCCAGAGAAGAATAGATATCCCACTCATCGGGATTTTTCGAACGGCCGTAGGGAAGAACCAACGTGGCCCGGCGGACGATGCCGTCGGCATCGGGCGGTGCGTTGAAAAAACCGGTCCAGGAAAAATCCCCATTGAGGGCGGAGGTCAATTGATCCAGATTGGCCTCGGCTCCCTGCGGCAGAAGGCCCCCCAGCGAAAAGGTTTCCAGCATGCCGGTCTTTTCCTGCTTCTGAGAATCGGGATGCAGAGGATGAGCCGGCGGGTAGGCAAAGAAGGCGATCTCATTGGCGTACGCGTCGAGAGCGGAAGCTTCCATGCCGCGGAGGTCCGCATTCGTAAAAAGGAAGTAATTGCCGAGGATGACCGGGCCAAAGCGCTGAATCGAAGCCGCGAATTGTTTGTCAGCGTCATAAGAAGCAGCGATCCTCTGAACTTCCGCGGATAGCTTTGGATCGATAGGTTCTCCATTACGCTTGCGCGCTTCCAATTCGGACCACAGCGCGCGAATGGGAACGGCGGATTGATCCGGTTTGCTGAAGGTAATGTCGAAGGCCACCACTTTGGCGCCGCTGGCGTGCAATACGTCGAGCGTGCGGGCGAAGTTAGTACGCGAGAAGGGCCAACGGCCGAGGACCTCCTGCGCGCGCTGGTCGATGTCAATGACTACGATTCTGGGATCTGGATACGAAAAACGCTGTGGACGGTAGCGGAAGCGCGTGTCCAGCGTGGCCAGCTCGAGACGTTGGACAAATTCGAAAATGGGTGTGGGCCGCTCGCCGACAAACGTTAGGACGTATAAGACAAGCGCAAAAAAAGTAATGGAAAGGCTAAGGAGAAACGAAATGCGGTGGCGCCACCACGTCAGAATCAGTTCGTAGAGGCCCACGGCGCCCCGCCGTTGCCAGAAACTCGCTGACGGAGCTGTCATCGCGTTTCGCGTGCTACTCGCGGAAGATGAAGTTCAGCCGCACACCCGAGACCTCGACCGTGTCGCCGTGGTTCAAGCGCACCGGGCCGGAGACGGGAGCGCCATTGACTTTGGGCACCTTGTCGCCGGGGCCCAGGTAGTAGCCGTCATCGCGCTGATTGATCTGCGCGGCCATCTGGGGTTTGAACCAGCCTTTGAGGCGAACCGTAGCCATGGTGGATTTTCCGATGACCGTGAGCTTGTTGGTCAGAACATACTCTTTTTGATCGGTTTTGCCGGTCAGAACGACCAGCGTCGGCACTTTTATGCGCCCGCCGGCAAACTGCATGGATTCGCCCATGGCCGCAGCTTGCTGGAGCATCTGGCGGCGTTCCTTGGTGTCCAGTACCATGGTTTCGTCAATGCGCGGCGCGGCAGCCTTTCGGCCGGTGTCCCAGGCCAACGGAGCATCGCCGCTGGTATCGACCTTGATCTTGTGCTTGCCGATGTGGATGTTATCTCCATCGTGCAAGGTGGCGCGCTCGATTCGCAGGTCGTTCACAAAAGTGCCGTTGAGGCTGTCGAGGTCTTCCACGACCATGCGCCCGGCCTCGAAATAAACTTTCGCGTGATGGTTGGACACGGCAAGGTTGTCCACCGGTATGTCGTTGTCCGGGGAGCGGCCGATCGTTACGGGCCGGCTGCCCACGGGAACCTCTTTCACGATTTTGTTGTCAAACATGAGGCTGAGCTTCGGCATCTCAATTTCCTCCAGCAGTACCGTTCGATCTTTGATTCTTGGGCCAACTGCCGCGCAACCAGGAAAACCATCCCTTGGATTTCTTTTCGAGCCGCACGATCACAACGGTGATGTTGTCCGGGCCACCGCGTTCATTGGCCAGTGCGACGAGTTTCTCCGCTGCCTTTGTTGGGTCGGTCTCGGCCTGCAGCGTGCCGGCCAGCTCGGGCTCTGTTACCATGCGCGTCAATCCATCCGAGCAGAGCAGCAACACATCCCGGGGAAATAGCGTGTGCTCCTCCGCGTCCACTTCGATTTCCGCTTGCGCGCCCAGGGCGCGCAGCAGGACGCTTTGCATGTCACTCTCTTCCGCCTCGGCGGAAGTCAAAATGCCGCGCCGCACCTGTTCCGCTACGAGCGAATGATCCCGCGTGAGCTGAAGCACGCTCCCGCCGCGAAGTAAATAGGCGCGGCTGTCGCCGACGTGCGCGATGCTGAGTTTTGCGCCATTGATCCACACCGCCGTCAGAGTCGCTCCCATGCCGTGCTGATCCGGATTCTGTTCGGCCGACTTGAAAATATTTTTATTGGCCATATGGACAGCGGTCGATAGACGCTTTGTCCAAACGCTCCAATTCGGCTGTACCGCGCCGATGACTTTGGCCGCGGGATTGGCTTCGAAATCCAGGCAATGCTTCACGACCGTTTCAACAGCCATGGCACTGGCGATTTCGCCGTGGGCTTCACCTCCCATGCCGTCGGAAAGCACATAGAGGTTCAGCGGCTCAACGATCTTGTAACAATCTTCGTTGTTCGAACGCACGCGACCCACATCCGTCACGCCGCCACTTGCAATGCGCAAACTCCCTCCTGCCGCTTTGAAACTACACCCCGGCCCACACCAGTACCGGGCAACCTGCTCCCACGCTAACAGAGCCCCAAGGCCGACGAAAGGCTTTGCACCCTACTGATTACTCGCTCTTTCGCTACACGGAAACGGGGAAGTGGCGCCTGCTCTTTGGTTTAGGGGCAATTTCCTGGCCTTCTCTATGCACAGTTTGCGTGCCTACTCTACGGGCATTCGATATACTTTCGGTCTCCGCGGAGCGCCCGGCCCCCGCGGTTTATGCCCTTGTTCATGTCTCGAAACAAAAAGCCGCCCTCCCAGCAGGCCTCGAAAACCCGAAGCGGGTCGCTCAGGGCGACGAAAGCCACTCGTGAACTCGAAGAACTCAACCGCGTAGGGATTGCTCTTTCTGAAACGCGGGATGTCGCGCAGTTGTTGGACCTGATCTTGAAAAAAGCCAGGGAAATCACCTCGGCCGATGCCGGTTCACTCTATTTAGTCGAGAACGTCGGCGCTTCCGCGGAAGCTGGATTGCGCGTTCCGTTGCTGCGGTTCAAGTTGACGCAAAACGACAGCGTGCCGTTTCCTTTCGGCGAACACACGCTTCCGTTGACGGAAGATTCGATGGCCGGGTATTGCGCACTGCACGGCGAAGTGATCGAGCAGGCTGACGTGTACCACATCCCAAAAGCGCTGCCGTTTCATTTTAACGACATGTTTGATCAGCAGGCCGGCTACCGCACGCGTTCGCTGATTACGCTGCCAATGAAAAACGGGAAGGGCGAAGTCCTCGGCGTGCTGCAGTTGATTAATTGCAAGCGCAATGCGAAGGCGCGACTGGCCGATTCCGCGGCCGTGCGGAGGTGGGTACACCCGTTTCCGGAGCGCGCCGTGCAGTTGGGATTGTCGCTGGCATCGCAAGCGGCGGTGGCCTACGAGAATTCAAAGCTTTATCGAGAAATCGAGAATCTGTTCGATGGATTTGTGAAGGCGGCGGTGAAGGCCATCGAACAGCGCGACCCGACGACTTCTGGTCATTCGCAGCGCGTTTGCGCCATGACTGTGGCGCTGGCCGAAGCGGTGGACCGCGAGCCGCGCGGCCCTTACGGGGACTTGCGGTTTTCCCGGGGGCAGATCAAGGAACTTCGCTACGCCGCCTTGCTGCACGATTTCGGCAAGGTGGGAGTGCGCGAAGAAATTCTGGTGAAGGCTAAAAAACTTTACCCGCCGGATTTTGTGCGCGTGCTGGACCGCTTCGACTATATCCGGCGGGACATCGCGGCGCGCACCGCCGAGCAGAAAGTGGAAGCACTGCTTTCCCTGTCGCGCAAACAAGCCACGGAGCGTTTGCGGATGCTCGACGAGGAATCGCGGCGGCTCCATGGCGAATTGGACCGCTACGCGGAGTTCATCGCCAAAGCCAATGAGCCGACACTTCTTCCTTCTTGGGATTTCGAAGTGCTTACCGAGATTGCGGAGAAAATGTATCGCGATCCCCGCGGGATGGATCGCCCCTATCTTTCCGCCGAAGAGGTGCGGTTCCTTTCGATTCCGCGAGGCAGCCTGGATGGCGACGAACGGCGCGAAATCGAATCGCACGTGCTGCACAGCTTCAATTTTCTGGCGCAGATTCCCTGGACGCCGGAATTCCGCGCCATCCCGGAGATCGCGCGTGCCCACCATGAAAAGCTCAACGGCAAGGGCTATCCGTTCGGGCTGAATTCCGGGCAAATTCCCGTGCAAGCCAAGATGATGACGGTTTGCGATATTTTCGATGCGCTCTCGGCTTCGGACCGCCCTTACAAACGAGCGGTTCCCACCGACCGCGCGCTGGACATTTTGAAACTCTGCGCACGCGATGAAGAAATCGATGCCGAACTGTTTCGCGTGTTTCTGGAGGCGCAGGTCTATCGCCTGGCCGCGCAACCTTCCTAAAATTCATCGCGGGTTACTCATTGGATTTAGTTGCGCAAGCGGCGGGAAATGCGCGACAGCATCTTTTAAACTGAGGTGGGGCCCCTCTGCCGTGCTGACTTATCTTCTTGGGCCATTTTTGGCGCTGCTCCCGCAGCGGTGGCGCAAGTCGCTGCCGATGGGTGAAAGTGTAAAATGGCGTCGCGCCACGGTCTTGAGCGGGTTTGGCGAAGCAACAATCGCGCTGGCCGCTCTCCTTTATTGGTATTCGTACTACATGAACGTCCTGGTGAGCAACGGGCTGGATTCGGCGCTGAGCGGGAAAATGGGACCAAGCGTGACGCCCGAGGAGATCGGGTTTACAGCGCTGGTGATTTGGGCAACACATCCGCTGACGTGGGCAATCGCGTTTGCGGGAATCGAGGGAGCTGTACGATTAGTGGGGGCGGCATTCGCGGAGAACCATCTGGGGATTCTTCCTCTCTTCCTAACAGATAAGATCCTTCGGAAACTTTCCGGGCAAAGCCCGCCGAGCGCCGCCAAAGCCGCTGGCTACTCGCAAGGGAATTTATCGTCCTACACGGGGGCCATACGAGAGAAGGCCACTTTCAAGCGGCTTCCGCAGGTTCCTGACGAACTCTTCGTGACTCGCGACGGGACCGAGGAAATGCTGGAGATTCGCGCGTGCCACAGGAAAGAAGACTGGAACCCGCCGCGCACGGTGCACTTTCAAGATACGTTTTACAGGCTCGAAGCTTCGAACGAGGGGACGCCGCCGCGGCCTTTCCGCTACACCTTGCGGAAATTGTCGGCCGGAGTGATGGGCCGAACGGTGCTGGTTTATTCGCCGGAGGAAACGCCCGTCCTCGCCAAGAAATGAATTGCGCGATGTTCCGGGGTTAGCCGGTGCTCCGATTTCATAGCCATGAGCTTCTCCACTACAATTCCACACATGTCTTTCCTGCTGGCGCGAAGATCTCCAGAAAATGGGATTAAGCACTCTTCTTGATGCTGGCTTCGGGGGGAAGGGGAAGAACGCCTTGGGGATTCTCGAAGGGGAGTTCGGGAACGCCGGCGCCGAGCACGGTTTCCAGAGTGTTGTGGGCTCGCTCGAAAAGCTTATCGGACTCACTGTAGCTTTGCTGGGCGTTCTTTAAGTGCGTGCCTAGAGTGACGAACTTGTCAGCGAATTTCTCCATTTGCTTTTCCATCCCGGAAAGGCTCTCGAGGAGACGCTTGGCATTTTCTTCCATCTGCATGCCGCGAAGGCCCATGGCGATGACGCAAAGATGCGCGTATAGAGTGCTCGGCGAGACAGCAATGACTTTCTTCCCGCGGCCGTAAGCGTCGAGGAGCTGGCCCTTATTGTCGGAAGTTTGCAGGAGTTCGTAGTAGACGCTTTCGGAAGGCACAAACATCAAAGCCACGTCGAGCGTGCCTTCGTCAGGCACGATGTATTTTTTGCTGATGGCATCGGCATGGCCCTTTACCGCGGTAGCGAAAGCGCGGCGCGCTTCGTCTCCCTCAGTGCTGATGCGGCGATAGGCATCGAGTGGAAACTTGGAATCGATGGCCATCAATTTTTTGTCGCGGAGCTTGATGACGGCGTCGGCTACTTCTCCGCTGGAAAAGCGGTACTGCATCGCGTACTGAGCGGAGGGAAGGGAATCCTCAAGCAAGCGTTCCAGAGTGGCTTCACCTAAGGAACCGCGGGACTTGGCACCTCCCAAAATGCCTTCGAGCGTCTGAGCGGTCTGGGACATCTGCTTCCCGGCTTGCTGGACTTCGCCGAGTTGGCGCTGAATCTGGCTGATTTGCTCGCGGGTGTTCTTGAGCTCCTCGGCCATTTTGGTTTGCGCGTCGGAAGTCATCTGCCCGGTGATCTGGGCGGAGTTCTTGATGGCGTCTTGCAGCGCGGGGGCAACGCTATCGAGGCGCTGCGCGACATTTTTGGCGATGGTTTCGAGTTGGCCGGTGCTGGAGGCTTGCGACCTGGCAATGGTTTGAAGGTCGCGGCGCAATTCGTTCATCTGGGATTCGATGGCGGCGCTCTTTTCGCGGCTTTGCAAAGTCTGCAAAGCTAGCCAGACCACCAGGATGGCCACAAGGATTACACCGCCGATCAAGAATGCGTTCATTCGGGTTCCCATTCCTCCCGGGGGAATGGTTCCCCTACTCTAGCAGAGGTCGACAGTCGACAGTTGAAAGTTGAACAAGAGAAATAAGGGATAGGGATGGTGCGGAGGTCAAAGGTTCAAAGGTAAAAGGCAAAGGTAAAAGGTAAAAGGTAAAAGGAGGAAGAACGAGAGTCGGTTGCGGTCGGGAAAAGCAGCGGGCCAAGCGGCGCGACTGCGACCACCAGCTTACTTTTAACTTTCTACTACTTGCAATTTCTAAGCCGTGGTCTCTATTTACCAGCTGACTTTGAGGGCGAACTGGAATTGGCGCGCGTCGTAAGACGAAGTGGGCTGGCCCGCAGTGCAGGTCGAGCCAGCGGATGGGTCGCAGAGCTGGTTGACGGCCGCCACGTTCAAGCGGTTGAAGAGGTTGAAGGCGTCGGCGATGACGTCGAGCTTGAGGCGCTCGCCGATGGGAATACGCCTCGCGAGGCGCATATCCCATTGGAAGAAGTTGGGCGAGGTGAAGCGGTTGCGGCCGAGGTTGCCGTCGCAGCCAGCTCCGAGCGTTGTAAATGGGGGCACACTGAAGGTGCTGCCGCTGTTTGTCAAACACTGATTGGCCACGGTGAAAACGACACCTGGAATGAAAGGCGAAGTGGTTCCGCTCGTGCCGCCAACCGAAGGCCGAGCTTGTGACGCGCCCAAGTCCAGGCGCGTATCTGTGCCGGTAATGACGTTGTAGGGCCGGCCGGAAGAGAACTCGACGAGGGGGGCCAGAGTGAAATCGCCGACGAGATGTTTGAGGAAACCATCGCCCGACTTGCCGGCAGCCGACTGGAAGACGGCGCTGGTGACCCAGCGGTGACGCTGGTCATTCACGGAATTGGAGCGCTCCAGGTTGGGGAAGCGGCTGTCCTGCGGCTCGAGAGGAGATTGCAGGTCGGTCGAGTCATCGATCGAATGAGAGTAGGTGTAGCTGGAAAGCATCTCAAAGCTATGAGAGAAACGCTTTGTGAGATTGAAGGTCACAGCGTCGTACCAGGAATTTCCGTTGGAAACTTGCGCGTCAACGCTGTTGTAGGCCACGGGGACGCCGAAGCCTTTCGGGTAGCCGGCCAAGGTTGCCAAGGCCACCTGAGTGGTGTAACCGCCAGGTACCAATCCCGCAAAGGATGGATTGGGCCCGGAACGGCGGAAGAAGTTGAAAAAGGCAGGCGTACCCACAAATCCCACCGCCGCCGCAGGGTTGCAGTTGGCAGCGGCAAAACCCTGGCCAAGGACTCCGGGAGCAATCAGGAAAACGCTTCCTGACCCCACGTTGACGCAGGAATTGCGGTTGCCGCCAGGGACCACCACCGTTAAGGGGTTGCTTACGGAGATTCCCGAAACAGCGGCGTTAAAAGCATTCTGATCCAGGAGCTGCGGATCGGTGGAGTTCAAATCCTGCGGCCGGTTCAGGTGCACGCCGCGAGTGTGTTGACCGCCGAGGCTGAATTTCCAGGAGCCGGCGATTTCACGCTCGATAGTGAGATTCGCTTGGTCCGCGTAGGCGTACTTGAAATTCCTGGCCAGCGGAAGCGTGAACGGCAGAATGGGGAGCGGAAACCCCGCGCTGAGATAATTTTGATTGGCAAAGAGCGAGCCAGCCGCAAAGGGATCGAAGCGCTGCTGATCCGGTTGGTAGCCAAGAGTCAGTGAGGTCGGAAGAGCGAGATAGATGGAATTGGCGTTCAACACTCCCTGGAAAACGGAAGACCCGTTCAGATTCGCCGGGGTGTCCCCACCGCCGCCGCAATACCCCGGCGGAGGGGTGTTGATCGAAGTCTGAGGAAGCGGCAGTAATCCGCAGGCAGAAGGTGTGCCGCCCGTGGAAAGCAACTGGGTCGAACGTCCGCCATCGGCCGTCGCGGAGTCAAAAGCCGTGGCCAGCAAGGGATGGTCGTAAAACATGCCAAAACCGGCGCGTATGACGGTTTTACCGTCGCCCTTGGGATCCCAAGCGAGGCCGAGGCGCGGCGCGACGTTTTTGTAGTTGCGTGGGATCCCTTCGGTGACTCCCAAAACCTGCTCGGCTGCGGGATTGATGCCCGGCAGAGCCGCAAAGAGCGGACTGATTTCCACGTCATAGCGCACGCCGTAGTTGAGGGTCAGGTTGCGCTTGATGCGCCAGGCATCTTGAGCGAAAAAGCCCATAGGAATGTTATCAAAAGGATTGTTGGAATTTCCGATGCCCTGAATGTAGGAGGTTGGAACTCCAAGTCCGTAGGATTGGAGGCCGGTCGTTCCCGGCAGGTTGATTCCCGCAATGCTGTCAGGAAAGCCAAAAGTGGATGCCGAGAAGCCTCCGAAGTTCACGTCACCGCCGAAGTCGAGTTCGAAGATTTGCGCTTTCTTGGAACGCAACTGAATCAGGTTCACGTCGGCTCCGACCTTGAAGGTATGTTTGCCGCGGACCAGGCTGACGTTGTCCGTAAACTCGAAGCGACGCTCGATGCGGTCCACGGTGGAATAGGGTTCGCGGCCGAAGTAAGCATATCCGGGGATGTTTACAGCGATCTGATCGCCGCCGGGAAGCTGAGAGAAGCCGAAGTGCAAGCCGCGGCGGGCGACTTGCATGCGGAATTCGTTATAAGCAGTGTCGCTGACGATGGTGTCGTGTTCAAAGGTGAAACTAAGGTCTCGCGACTGGTTCAATCCCGCCCGCGTGCCGGCATTCTGGCCGAAGACCTGATTTTGCGAAGTGGAGGGAAGGCCGGTGACTAGAGAGGGAGAAACGCCCACGCGCAGGAACGAATTGTTGCGATTGTTCCAACGCTGGTCGAGGCGCGCGGACCACAGGCTGGTCTTTTCCATGACCGGATAGTTGCCGCGGACTCCGTTTAGTGGAGCAAAGGAAGCCGGCAGCGGGGCCACGTATACGCCGAAGGGCGAGCAAGTTGCGCCATTGTTGACAGGCTGGCTGGCAGGGCATGCAACGGGAATGGGGAATTGCGCGCCCGGCGTGGCTGTCAGCGGGATTCCACGGGATTGATAAAAACCGTTGGCGACGGCGCCAAAATCAATTCCATTCAAGGCTACGCTGGAAGCGGAACCCATGAATGCACCGTACTCCACGCCCAGGGTCTGGAGGGCAGGGACGCCCGACGACAGAAGAGCATTGACAGCAGTTGCTTGCGGACCCGTCAACTGCACACGGAGCGGACCAGAGGGCGTGGGCAGAGTTACGGGTACCATGCCGAAATTGTCGACGCCAATGCTGGCAAAACCGGACTCTTCGCGTTGGGTGTATTCGTAAGAGAAGAAGTAGAAAGTCTTATCTTTTTTGAGAGGGCCGCCAAAAGTAAGGCCGCTCTGCGTACGGGTGTAGGCTTGTTTGATGGGATCGAGATTGCCGGTGACCGGGTCGACTTGGCCGGAAAAAGGATTGCGGGCCTGAAAGGCCTTATTGCGCAAAAAGCCGAAGACATCGCCGTGGAAATCATTGCTGCCGCTCTTGCTCACGATGTTGACCACACCGCCGCTGGCGCGGCCGTATTCGGCGTTGTAGTTGCTGAGAATCAGCTGAAACTCCTGAATGCCCTCTTGAGAGAGCGTCGCGCGAATGGCGTTGATGGAGTTGTCGACGGCGTCCGCGCCGTCAACACTGACCATGGTGCCACGGGCCCGCGCGCCGCCGATGCTCAAGCCGCTATTGGGCGCCGGGCCGATCGTAGGGGAAACGTCGCGAGTGGTGCGCGAATCCGTCAGGGTGAAATTGATGTAGCTGCGTCCGTTGATGGGCAGGTTGTCGATACGGCGCTGGGTGACAGTATCGGAGACGTCAGACTTGGTGGTCTCGATCGGCGCGGTCTCGGTGGAAACAGTTACCGTCTGTTGCATACCTTTAAGTTCCAAACGCGGGTCGAAGTTGCCATTCTCACCGACGGTAAGAATAATGGAGGAATCCTCGAAGACCGCAAAGTTCGCGCCGCCATCAACGGACATCTTGTACTGACCGGGAGGAAGTCCAACGAGACTGTAACGCCCGCCGTCATCCGTGACGGAATTCCGCTGGGCGCCGGTGGCGGTGCTGGTCATGGTGACTTTGGCGCTCTTAACCGGCAAGCCTTGAGGGTCGGAGACGGTTCCCGAGAGCGTGGCGGTATTGACCTGTGCCGAGGCCGACGTCGGCCACCCCATCATCAGCAAGCACAGCACAATTCCGGCGGTCGGCGCCCGGAAAACATTAATTCTAAACCGCGGCGCGGTCCGAGTCGAAATTGGCACACACACACGCTGACTGTCTTGCATGAGTCCTCCTATTGGTACTGACTAATCTTTCGCAACCCCGAGCGGTGGCGTGAACTCCGCCGTTTCTCGAATCAAACAATGAAACAATTGAATACACGGCTTTTACTGCAATATAGCGTTGCTTTCAACTGAAAACTTCCAAGTCGTCGCCTCATACGAACTAACCAACGGGAAGGCGACAGTGCCCAAAGCCCTCCAAAAATTGCTTTGACGGAGTCGCGGACGGCAAGCACGAGGAAAGAATCCGGGAAAGCGGGAGGACCGGCAAGGGACAAGATGCGAAACGGAGCCGGGGCGGAGGAATGTCGCTTCTTGTCGCCTTCACTGCTCCGGTGGCCGATTCGTCAACAGAATGCTAGGCGGCACCGGAGCAGCTGGGTTCTAGGGACAGGTTAAAGCTGGAGGTGACGCTGCACGAGTTTGCGGAGCTTTTCGCGGTCTTCGTCGCGCATGTGCACGAATTCGACGCCGCTTCCGTCGGGGCCAATATTGCGGACCACGGCGGTGAAATTGATCTTACGGAGACCGGCGCGGACCTCCAGTTTGATCGAATCGCCGACACTGAGCTTCCCCGGAGACTCCAGATAAGCGCCGCCCATGCTGATGGTTCTTACGCGTGCCAGACCAGCCGGGGCGCCCGCGATCTCGGCGCGCAGGGGCGAGTCCAGAGGAACTCGAGTGTAGCGTCGCGGTATGACGTAGCTGGAACTGGACTGTGCCGGGGCGCCAAACGCCGCCGCGGCTTGTTTGAATGTCGGACGGTACTCGATCAGCGCCAGCGCATCTTCCGCGGCGGCGCGCAATCCGGCAGGTTCCACGTAAGCGAGACCCTCGCGCTTTTCCGAGAGGGTGCGAAGCAATTCCCCGGCTTCGGAGGCGCGCAGGCGGCCGAGCGCTTCGATGGCTTTGATGCGCACAAACTGGTCGCGCAAAACCTCGTGCTCACCGGCGGCGATTTCCATAAGCTGCGGTACGGCGGTGGCTTCCTGGGCCAGGCCGATCTGGTCGATCATCATCGGAACGACCAGGGGATGTGCGTCGGCAAGAATGGCGGAAAAGACAAAAGCCGTGCTCAGCGCCGATGCGGAATTGTTGGGCCGCGACAGTTCGCTGACTGCTAAATCCTGGAGGTTCCATTCCCAACTGGCCATGGCCCGAGCCAGGCCGCGCAGCAGCCGCTCCGGGTCCGCGGCGGCCAGCAGCTTGATCGCCGCAGTCACACGCTGGCGGCGGGCTTCATAGAGCCGCGTTTCGAGAAGGTTTAGAACCGGCACGCCGATTGTGCGCAAAAGACGAGCCATCGCGGGGAGCATTTCTGGGCCGCGCGGTTCGGTGAGCAGCAAAGTCAGGCGATCCAGCAAGCGCTCGGAATCGCGCTGCAATAGCCGCGGCAGAACGGGATCCAGTGCGCGGTTTGCCAAAGCAGCGTCCACCAGCAAGAGCCAGCGGTCTTGCGCCACCAAGCGGTGTGCCAGCGCGGCCATGTGACCGTGCTCGTGGTCTTGAGGAACGCGCTCTAGACCGATTAAGATCGCTTCGAAACCGGAGTAATCGGCGCGATTCACGGCGATGCGCCCGAGGGATTCGACGAAGGCCGCAAGCAGCGCGGCGGTCTCGGGAGACTTCTCGGTGTCCAGAGCCTTCATGGCGCCACGGCTCAAGTCTTCCGGCAATTGATTGGGCCACAGTGATTCGAATAGGGGAGAAAGCTCATTGAGTCCGGCGGCGACGGAGCGCCGTGCGGAAGGGTCCGCGTGGTCGATGCGCCGGGCATAATTCAGCACGATGTTGCGCGCTTCGCGGCGGGGAGCGTCCGCGCCGGCATCGGCGAGTTGCCCGAGGGTGTGGCGCAATGCCGCGACGGGAACGCACCAAACGTCCGGACCGCGCAGGACCGCCGATTTCTCGCGGGGCGAAAGTTCCAGCCAGAATCGATCGATGAGCCCTTCGCGGTGGGTGTCCGAGGACCACGTGACCGCGAGCGACGAAAGATGCTGCGAAGAATGCGGGCCAGCATAGCCGCCGGCTTCGACCATGACATCGCTCAAGCGATAGAAAGTAGGCCTTATGGAAGTGGCGGTCAGAGAGCCGCTGGAAAACTCGGCGCTGAGAAACTCAAAAATGAGGTGTTCGGAGAGGCGCAACAAATAGGGCTGCGGCCGTTCGCCTTCGCGCGGTCCATACTGGGAAACGGAACTGAGCAGCATGGTTACGCTGTCGCGACTTGCTTCTTCCATTGCGCCGTGGATTGCGCGAGCGGCTTCTTCTGGAGAAAGGCCGCGAGCGGATTCCAGTGGGGGAGTCAGCCGCGCCAGAAGCCGCAGGCAAGCCACAAGGTCGTCAAAGTCTGGAGCTTGGATGGGTGCATCGGCAGTTTCGCGCGGCGAATGTCCGCCGTAGGCTACGAGCGCGGCGATAAGACTTGCCAACACCGTATCCACCCTGCGCTCCGTTTGCGTATTGATGGAAATGCCTTCCACGCGGTTCTCCAGAAGTCGCGCCGGCCACCAGGAATTGCCAGCACTGTTTGCTGGGTCCTCCGATTTTAGCAAGTATGTCTTCACCAGGTGCGCCAGCGTGTCCAGTTCGCCTACATGGAATTTCTTCGAGAACGCCAAGGCGTGAATTCCCGCGCGCTGCAGGTCAACTGCCAGTGCCTGCATTTCTCCCCGCGCGTCCGGCAGGTGGGCGTCGCCAATTCTCGGCGCCACCAAGCCGCCGCGCTCCACGCGAATTTCAAGTCCGCCCAGAATTTCGGTAACGCTGCGGATGGAATCGTAGGCGCAGTCCAGACTGTCGAGCCGGCGCGGATGATTATTCTCGTAGAGGCGTTCCGAGCGCATCAGCAAATGCAAGTTTCGGAGCGCCTTTTGAACTTCGATGGCTTTGTGGTCCGTTGCGCTTGCGGGAACTCGGGAGACCGCCGTCGCGAGCTGACGCAAGTAGGTACGCGGAGTAAGATTGGGGTTCGAGTGCGACTCCGCCTCGTGCTTCGCCTCTTCGATCGGCAATGTGGCCCTGTTGACCAAGCACTCTCCGTTTGCTACTTCCTTCGCCCAGCCGGGGATAGCGTTGAGGCTACCTTCGTTTAGGGACGACCTTCCAGGAGGCCAGGTGGTCCCTACTCATAAGGCAAGCACGCTTCCGGCCCCGGCCGGACGTCCCTAAGTCCTTTATCTCGAATCAATAGTGTCGAGAGCTCGGACACGAAGAGCACCATCATGTAACAAAATGTTACGAATTGGGAAGGGTTTCGGGGCGGTCCGCTGAAAGCCACCGGCACACTCTATTTTTGCTGCAGCGGCACGTCCAGCGTGAGGGTGCCGCCTTCGCTTGCTTGCACCGCCCGCTTGGCCGGCTGGAATCCATTCAGCTTCAGGGTTACCGTATGCATTCCCGTGGGAACCTGAACACGAGCCGGCGTGAACTGTCCGGTGGAGGTCCCGTCCACAATGATCTCCGCGCCTATGGGAGTGGAATTCACTTGCGCCCAAGCAACGCGGCTCGTGGACTTTTCACTCAGCGGTACGTTGAGCTGTGTCTGGATATTATCCTTGACCTGAATGCCTCCTGCGTAAGGCTCATAACCCGGAAGCCGGAGGACCAGATTGTACTGGCCAGGGGCCAGCGGCAAGGTGACCGGAGTCTGACCAGACTGTTTCGCCCCATTGATAAAAACATCCGCGCCAGGAGGTTGCGTGCTGATGAAAATCCCCTTCGCAAGCGATTCGAGTTTGATCTTCTGATCTTGGGCTTCACCGCTCTTCACCTGCAGCGCGGTCTGAACGGGTTGATACCCATCTTTTTGTATTTCGAGGCTGTAGCGAGCTGGATCCAAATTATTAAAGCTGCAAGGCGTCTGGCATTTGTTGAGCAAGCGACCCGCCGGCCCGTGCAGTACCGCAGTCGCGCCAAGCACGTCGGTAACCACGTGTATCGCTCCGCGTCCCGCTGCGGGAACCGGGTGCGCGCCATCGTCAGAGCCGCTTGGGGAAGCTACGGGCGTGTCATCATATTCGAGATGATCGATCACGCGAACATCCGACGGAGCGTTTCGCAATAATTTCAAGAGCGCCCCATGGTCAGCCGGCCGGAGCTTTCCCGCGAGCGTCAGGGTGTTGCCGGCAGCCTGGACTTTCACATGGTCGGTCAATCCTTTTTCGGAGATTGCTTCTTCCATGCGGCCTTTATATTCCGCGGCCCTGGGGCTAATGGAATTTTCTGGTTTCTTGGGCGCTGCTTTTTTCGCGACGACTTCTGCAGGTTTGGACTCCGTCGGTTTCGGCTCGGCACTTGTTCCACCGGCGGAATCCTTTGCCGGAGCGGATGTCTCCGTCCCAGATGGATTCGCTGCCGAGTTGGCCGGAGTGGTTTCTGAAGCTGTGGACGCTGCCGCGGACAAGCTTCCACTCTTTTTCTGTTCGTTATGAAGTTCACGTGCGGCTTCGAAGACCGGCTTGATCCTATAGGCTCCGTAAACAATCACGCTTAGAAGCAGCAACGCTGCAAGAATGGTACCAACAACACTTTTCTTCTTGGCAGGCTCCGGAGCAGGCGCAAACGTTGCCGTTCTCCGCACCATCGGAGTTTGGTTGGGAGCCGATGCGCGCGCAGTCAGCGAGCGCGCGGTGGCAACGACAGTTTGATCTTCGCTAGTAAGACCACGGCCGCCCGCATTTCCGGATACCACGGTCGCTGCCGGCGAGCCTCCGCTCATGACCATCGTCGATTGCGGATTGCCATTGCTAGGCGCAATCGACCGGTAATTCCGCAAATCCTCAAGCATCTCGCGGCAATTCTGGTAGCGCTGGTCGGGCTCCTTCACCAGCGCTTTCATGATTACCGCGCTGATTCCAGGATGAATCGATGGATCAATCTGCCGCGGCGGAACCGGCTCTTCGTTGACAATCTTGTAGATCACCGTGGTGATGTTCTGCCCCGGGAAAGGCTTTTCGCCGGTAACCATCTCGTAAAGCATCACTCCCAGCGAGAAAATGTCGCTGCGGCCGTCCACGGCGCGCCCTTTCACTTGTTCCGGCGACATGTAGCTGGGCGTGCCCATGACGTGCGCGGTTTGCTGGACTGTCCCGAATTGCAGAATTTTTGCCGTGCCGAAGTCCGTGACCTTCACGGTATCGTCGGCCGTAAGCATGAGGTTGGCAGGTTTGATGTCACGGTGAATCACGTTGCGTTCATGCGCGAATTGCAATGCGCTGCAAGTCTGCTCCATGATGCGCAGGGTACGCGGCAGGGGAAACGCATGGCCGCCATCGAGCAGCACCTGTAAGCTTTTTCCTTCTACCAGCTCCATGGTGATGTAGTAGAGACCGTCTTCCTCGCCGGCGTCAAAAACCACTACGATGTTCGGGTGCGTCAGCAAACCAGCGGCGCGCGCTTCGGTCTGGAATCGCGTCAGAAGTTCAGGGCGGGACAGTCCCGTGCCTTCTTCGCTCAGCCGAATGGTCTTAACCGCGACCGTGCGCCCGATCACCGGGTCCATGGCCTTATAAACGACACCCATCGCGCCCCGGCCCAGTTCCCCAACAATTTCGTATCTTCCGGCTTTTGTTACAGTTGGCATCGTTCAATCGTTCTGTCGCCACGCAACGGCGGCAATAACCGTGCAAACCCTAATGACGCGAATCGGGTCGCGGCTAAGGAAGGAAGCTGAATCTGGACTAACTCCCAGACCTTCTATCGGCAATTTCCTAATCTCAATAAGTATGCGGAAATGCCTCCGCCGACACCCGGGCGCCCTATCTTGACAGTACCGACTGCATTTTCTGCCGGTCAACACTACTGGGGTACTAGTGTTTCGCACTCGATACGGTAGGGAGTGACGCTGTTCTTCGTTGGCGCCCGGCTCCTGCCCCGGTTTCCGAAAGCTGCCGGCCTACATCAGGGATTGCGGGTCAATTCTCTCGGCGACATGGTGCGCTCCGGCATCGGCACATTGGTTTCACGGACCGGGTGGTCGACTTCGCCTGGGCGTGCCGGAGCTTCCAGTCCGTCCGTCAACAGGTATCCTTCTAAGGCGATGCCGTTGGTCCAGACGCTTTCCAGCGCGGCGATGTACTCGATCTGCAATTCGTAAAGCTTTCGCTGTGAATCCAGGACCCGGGGGTAGGCAGCCAGCATCTGGCCATATTTCTCCAGCATCAAAGCGTAAGCCTTCTTCGCGCGCGGCAGCATCTCCTCGCGATACTCCGTGGCCATGAGGCGCGCGTTCGCGTATTGATCCACGGCCGATGCGGCCCGTTCGCGCAGCGTCAGCGAGATGCGCTTCTTTTCCAGATCCGCACGCTCGATATCAGCTTGCGCCGCCGCCACATTTCCCTGATTGCGATTGAAGAGCGGAATCTGTGCGGCGACTTCTGCGATTCCCTCCCATCCTTTCGCGAAGGGCGCGCTCCCGAGCAGTTCGTGGTTGTATTCCATTCCCCCGCGGATCTGGACGTCGGGAATGGCTTCACGCTTGGCACGGACCAGAACGATTTGTGCTCGCCATTCCGCGGCCTCGGCAATTCGCACGGCGGGACTCTCTTTCGCAATCGCGTCCACGGCCTCTTCTTCATTCACCTCCGGCCAGCCCTTTTCCAGCTCGCCGGCCACCGTCGTCAACGGCAAGTCCGGCTGCCCGATCACCGAGGCGAGCGAACGCCATTCTTCGCGCAGCGAATTCTCTTGCATTCGGGCACTCATGCGCATCCTCTGTTCTTCCACTTCCGCTCCGAGAATTTCGGTTTCGTCAGCTTGTCCGGTATTCATCAGCCTCCGCTGCGTCTCGGTGGCATCTTGCGCGATGGCCACCATGTCGCGGCGGGCGTAAAGCAGTTCCTGAGCAGCCAGCACCCGCAAGAACGCCATCTTTACCGCGCTTTCGACGCGCATTTTCTGTTCTTCGGCTTCGACCTCCGCGAGCTTCACTTCTTTCTTGAAAATTCCGCGATTCAAACTGAGTTTTCCGCCCGTAACGACGGTCTGCTGGACAAAAAATCCTTGTTTTCCTCCGCCCACCGACCCTCCGCGGATTTCGTCGCCCGTGTAAGCCACCGTGGGATTCGGATAGAGCCCCGATTGCTGCTGACGCGCCTTCGCGGCGCGAATCTCCGCTTCCGCTTGCCGCAATGTAGGATTCGCTTCGCCGGCCATCTTCTGCGCTTGCTCGAGGGTGACCGGCGTGCCCTTCGCGTCTTCCTGGGCCCGGCCCATCCGCGGATATTCCGCTTTCACCGGCGCGATCTCCATTTGATGGTGCTGTTCCTGCTTGGGCATAGGCATCCCAATTCCCTGCGCTGGCGTGCCGCCCGCCGCCACCAGCAAGCCTCCAAGAATCATCGCCGCACATTTCACGGGAACTCGCATGTTGGTTCCTCTTCTCTGTGTCCTCTGCGCACTCTGTGATCTCTGCGTAAAGTTTTTTTCCTTCTTTTTACGATTCATGGTGCCGCTCCGTTTGTCCGCCAGCCGCCTTCTTTCGCACGAGAATTGCTTCGTATTCTTTTTCCGGCAGCACGCGAATCATCGTCATCATTCCCATCATCGCCGCGCTCCAATTTTTCGGCAGTCCAAACGTCTCCGGCTTCTCCACGACTTCATCCATTCCCATTTCCATGAAGGCATCCTGCGGAAAGCCGGGAATGTTCTGTGCGTTCTCTGCGACCGGTGAAGAATGCAAGTGTTCGAACGGCACGCTTTTCGCCAGCGACATCATCTGCGCCATGGCTTTCGCCTCGGTCTGGTCCGCCGTCTGAATCTGCCGGTCGCGCAGCAAGTCCATCATGCTGTTCATCATGTGGTGCGGCAGGTGGCAGTGAATCATCCACGCGCCGGGATATTTCGCTTCAAACTCGACCACGCGCGCCTGCGCCACGCCCACCAGCACGGTGTTCATCGGATACCATGTGGATTCCGGCGCGCGTCCGCCTTCCGTGCCGGTCAAAACGAACTGATGCCCATGCAAGTGCACCGGATGATGATCCATTCCCATATTCAGGATGCGCAGACGCACGCGGCTTCCCAACTGCGCGAGTAAAGGCGTGGCCATCGGCGCGGCGACGCCATTGAACGTCAGCCAGTTGAATTCCATCGATGCCGTATTCGGAACGGTGTTGCTGGGCAGGACCGCCCACTCCTGCAGGATCAAGCCATAGTCGTGATCGACGCGCGGCTTGTAATTGTTCTCCGGATGGGCCACGAAAAATCCGATCAGCCCCATCATTTCTTGCATAGCACTGTGCGCGTGGTAGAAGAATGTCCCTTCCTGATGCACGGTGAATTCGTAAACGTACTGTTCACCTGGAGCGATGGGCTTCTGGCTGACGTACGGCACGCCGTCCTGCTCGATGGGAATTTCCAGGCCGTGCCAGTGCAGGGAAGTAGACTCCGGCAAGCGGTTCAGGAAGACCACGCGCACGCGCTCGCCCTGCTGCACTTGAATCGTCGGCCCGGGGCAGCTTCCGTTGTAGCCCCACGCGTCGATGGTCTTGAACGGCGCGATTTTTTTCTTTACCGGCTCCGCCACCAGGTGGAAGACCTTCACGCCGCCTTCCATTTTGTACGGCAGGTCCATCAGGTCCGGCGTCGTCATGGGCAGGGGATGTTCCTGCGCTATCGCTTTTCCAGGCGCTGCATGCGGCCCTTTGCTGCTATTGGGAGAGTGCTGCCTTTCATTCTCATTTTCCCGCGGTGCTGGAAGTCCCTCCCCCGGCGTGCTGGCGCGCAGCGTATTGCGTAACCCCAACAAACCCGCTCCAAATACCGCTGCGTCCTCTAAAAACCTTCTTCGGGTGCCGCTCATAGTGCCTCCTCAAATTGCCACTCGACCTATAGCCCTAACATCGGGAATAAACTTGTCACGCCAACAGCCAAGCTGAGCCTGTTTAGCGGGACGTGTTTCGGAGTAGTTGAGTTGGAAATTCAGATGCGCAGAACGACTTTAGTAATAGCGGAACAAGAATGCGGCGGCGACTCCACTTCTGCGGCGATGGCATCAGAATTACGAGCACCTGCCGATGAAAGGCCCAAGGAAAGAAAGGCAAGCCGGCCGGCAGAAGCAGTCGCGCGGTCCTTCTGGGCCGGTTCGCGCCAGTTTGCGGAAGTCAGGTTAGCCGCCTGCAACTCCGGCGCGCCGCAGTTTTGAACTGTATGTAGTAGAGGGGCACGGCCGTTCAGCGTGCCGTGGAGGTGGCAATGCGACTCCATTCCAGCCGAGCCGGGAGCTGGTGTGCAAGCCTGCGCAGCACAAAGCGGGCCACAAGAAGGCGCAATGACCAAAGCCAGAATCGTCAGGAGACTGGCAATCCTTGCCACGCAAACTCCGGTTCGCGATGGAGCGACACTTCTCATAACAGAATTCCTACGCTACGCTGCCGTTCGTTTGGCGTCAACTTCGGTTTTGCGAGGGTTTTACGCGAGGGGAGAAGCGTCAATCGCCGTAACCGTGCGAGTCTTTGTCGACCACCACTTTGCCGGCGAAAGAGCGATAAACGTAGGTGAAGTATCCCGCGGCTAGAATGATTCCAAAGATCCACCAGGCCAACCCGATTTTCAAACCGTAGTCGGCCGCTTTGGCCGACTTCACCGTCAAGGAATAAATCGGATTCCGCGCGGGCAAGACCATCGGGTACACCCCGAACACCACGCTGGTGAGCATTCCCGTCAGGTAGGCGCAAGACGCCAAAAACGCTTTGCGCTCATCGCGTTTTCGCAATTCGAAGACAACGCCCGCAATCCCCGCTACGGCCAGCAGCGGGAATACAAATCCAACCGGCCAACTCGCGAAATTTTCTTTGACTTGCGGCTGAATCCGGAATGTTAGCGCTGTCACCAAGGCCGTGAGCGCCACGACACCCCACCAAGCATGTCCCGCCAGTTTTCCCGCACGTTCATTCACGGCGCCGCTGGTCTTCATCTGCACCCAAAGTCCGCCGTGCATCATCAGTGTGAGCAAAGCCAGCACTCCCACCAGAATGGTGTACCAATCGAGGATGCCGGTTTCATCTCCCAGGCGGAAATTCGTCCACAGTGGCTCGAAGAAGTAACCGCTCGCGTCCAGCGGCACGCCGCGCACCACATTGCCGAGCGCTGCTCCGAAAAATACCGCGAGCAGCAAGCTCGACGCGAAAAAAAGAAAATCCCACAAGGGATCCCAAACCGCGCTCTTGATGTGATTCCGGAATTCGATCGAGGCTCCGCGCAGTATCAAAAGCCACAGCACGATCATCAAGGGCAGATAAAATCCGCTAAACGCGCTTGCGTACAGCGTTGGAAAAGCGAAGTACAAGGTGCCGCCCGCTGCCACCAACCATACTTCATTTCCATCCCACACCGGCGCGATGCTTGCCAGCACTTGCCGCCGCTCCGCATCCGTTTTTGCTGCAAAAAGATGAATCGCTCCGGCGCCTAGATCGAAACCATCCAGGAGCACGTAGATCGCGATCATAATGGCCACTAGCCAGAACCAGATCGTTCCCATCGCGCCCTCTCTAGTCCGCCGCCAGGACGGCAGCCGCATCTTTTGGCAGAAGCCCGCTCGGTTCCGGCCCCAACTCGATCTCGCGGTAAATCAAAAACAGCCACAGGATCGCAAGTACCGCGTACAAGCCCATGAAGCCAATCAGCGTGAACCAGGCATTTCCCGCCGCCACGCGCGGCGACACGCCCGCTGCCGTGCGCAGCAGTCCGTAAATCAACCACGGCTGCCGCCCGAGTTCGGCGGTCATCCATCCCGCCGTGTTCGCAATATAAGGAAGCGGCACGCAGACCAGCAACACCCATAGCATCCAGCGAGAGTCATACAATTTTCTCCGCCACAGCAACAGCACCGCCAGAACCATCACCGCGATGAAGATCGTTCCCAGCCCGACCATCACGTGGTAGCTGTAATAAAGCAGCGGAATTTGATCTGGCCATTCCGCCGGTGGAAAATCCGCTAAGCCTTTGATGTTCGCCCGCCATTGCCTGTACGTCAGAAAGCTCAGCATATTGGGAACTTCCAAAGGGTTGTCGAGTTTCCTTTTTTCCACGTCCGGCTGTCCCAGGATGGCCAGCGGTGCTCCTTCTTGCGATTCAAAGAGTCCTTCCATGGCCGCCAGCGTTGGTTGCTGGTTGTACGCCACCAATTTTCCTTGCATGTCGCCGGTGGGGAAGAGTTGCAAGATCGCCGCAACTGTGCCCACCAACACACCCGCTTTCACAAACGTGCGCCCGTAAATTTGATTGCGTTTCGTCAGCAAATAAAAAGCGCCGACTCCGCCCATGACGAAGCAGCCGGTTTGCACCGCTCCCAGCATGTTGTGCGCGTACTGCCACAGCGCCCATTGGTTCAGCAGCAAGCCCCAGAAACTGGAAAGTTCGATGGCCCCGTCGGTGCCGATACGGTAACCAGTGGGATGCTGCATCCAAGCGTCTGTGGCGACGATCAAATAGCCCGAGAGCCACGAGCCCAGAAAAACCAGAAACGCCGTCACCCAGTGCCCGATGATGCCCAGTTTTTTTTCACCGTACAGAAACAAGCCCAGGAAACTCGATTCCAGAAAAAACGAAAACACTCCCTCCATCGCCAGCGTCTGCCCGAGTACCCCTCCCGCCGACTTTGAAAACGCCGCCCAATTGGTCCCGAACTGGAATTCCATCGGAATTCCGGTGATGACCCCCAGCGCAAAATTGATCCCGAAGATTCGCGCCCAAAATCGCGTCGCACGATCATAGTGTTCGTCGCCGGTGCGCAGCGCCTTGGTCTTCAGATAGACCAGCAGCAACGCCAGTCCCATTGTCAGTTGCGGAAAGATGTAGTGAAAGGTGATGGTAAATGCGAAGTGCAGGCGGTGCACATCCAAGGCTTGTCCCATGAATTACCTCATCGCAAAAAGTCGCGCTCTTCATCCAATAGGGCCGTTGCCATCTTGGAGGCTGCAAGTAAGGGCCAGATTCCGCGGCTATTCTTCCACGTTGATAGACTCCCCGCATAATATTTTCTGCCCGCGATTTTCACTGTGACGGTCCTCACTTGGCGCGAATTTTCCTGCGGTACCATTTGACGCGGTGCTTGCCTCGGAAAGGGTACGCTCATGCCTTGCGCCGCCGCCCTCGACCGAATGTGCTATCCTGACACCGCGCCAGTGAGATTTCTTCTGGAGAACCCTCCTTCCATGCGCGCTTCGAAGGCACCCTG
>Ga0307478_10000179_pt1 | contig 74501 bp, 38 predicted proteins | sample atmos_gasesECM4C_2_FD_203713 | JGI IMG/M metagenome (GOLD analysis project Ga0307478, IMG submission 203713) | Hardwood forest soil microbial communities from Morgan-Monroe State Forest, Indiana, United States - atmos_gasesECM4C_05 | ecosystem: Environmental > Terrestrial > Soil > Temperate...
CAGCGGCAGCTCCCCCACCCGCCGCTCCGGCGCCGCCGCCACCGCCTCCAGCAGCCGCACGTACTGGGCCGACCACCGCCGCGCCGTCGCCGCCTCGTACAGATCCAGGCTGTACTCCAGCTCGCCGTGAGTCTCCTCGCCGCGAGGCAGCAGCCACAGGATGACGTCCACTTTCGCCGTATGGCGCCGCCGCGCCTCGGCGGTGACCGCGAGGCCGGTCAGCGCGAGCTCGTCGAGGCCGGCGTCGAGCAGCCCGAACATGGCCTGGAAGAGCGGCGAATGGCTGAGCTGGCGCTCCGGCCGCAGCTCCTGGACCAGCTTGTCGAAGGGCAGCTCCTGGTGGGCCGAGGCGTCGAGGACCCGGTCCATCACCTGGTCCACCAGCTCGCCGAAGGTCGGTCCGCGCCGCAGATCGGCGCGCAGCGCCAGGCTGTTGACGAAGCAGCCGATCAGCTCCTCGACCTCGACGCGGTTGCGGCCGGCGATCGGGCACCCCACCAGCACGTCGGCCTGGCGCGACAGGCGGGCCAGCAGCGCCTGCCAGGCGGCGAGCAGCGTCACGAACAGGGTCGCTCCCTGCTCGCGGGCCAGCGCGCGCAACCGATCGGCGAGATCGCGCGGCAGCACGAAGCCGGCGCAGGCGCCGCGGTGGCTCGGCACCGGCGGCCGCGGCAGGTCGGCCGGCAGCTCGAGCGTTGCCGGCGCCCCGGCCAGCTGCTCGCGCCAAAAGGCCAGCTGCCCCAAAAGCAGCTCCCGCGTCAGCGCCTGCCGCTGCCAGGCCGCGTAGTCGGCGTACTGGAGCGGCAGCTCCGGCAGCTCTCCGAGGTCTCCCTCGCCGCTGCCGTAGAGCGTCGAGAGCTCGCGGTTGAGGATGCCGATCGACCAGCCGTCGGCAGCGATGTGGTGGAGGGTGAGCAGCAGCAGGCTCTCCGCGTCCGCCAGCCGCACCAGCGCCGCTCGCAGCAGCGGCCCGGTGGCCAGGTCGAAAGGCCGCTCCGCCTCGCGGTCGGAGATCCGCAGCGCTTCCGCCTCCCGCTCGGCGCCAGGCCGCGAGCGCAGATCGAAGATCTCGAGCTCCACCGCGCCGGCGGGCTGGACGCGCTGCACCGGCCGCCCCGCCGCCGTGGGGTAGATGGTGCGCAGCACCTCGTGGCGCCGCACGACGGCGCTCAGGCAGGCCGCCAGGCGCTCGGCGCGGAGCGGGCCGGCGAGCCGATAGGCGACCGGCACGTTGTAGACCGGGCTGTCGCTGGACAGGCGGTGCAGGAACCAGAGGCGCTCCTGCGCAAACGACAGGGGGAGGCTTTCGTCCTGGCGACGCGCCACCGGCGCCAGGGGCGGCACCGCGGCGCTCTCCCCGGCGTCACGCCGCAGCGCCTCGATCTCGCGCGCCAGACCGGCCACGGTGAGCGCGAGAAAGAGCGAGCGCATCGGCACTTCCACCCGCAGCACACGGCCGATCCGCGCCAGGATGCGCGCCGCCGCCAGCGACTGGCCGCCGAGATCGAAGAAGTCGTCGTGGATCCCCACCCGGGACTTGCCCAGCACCTCGGCCCAGATCTCGGCGATCACCTCCTCCACCAGGTCCCGCGGCGCCTCCGGCTCCGCGGCCGCCGCCGGCTCGGGCTCGGGCAGGCGTGCGCGGTCGAGCTTGCCGTTCGCCGACAGCGGCAGGGCCGCCAGCGGCACGAAGGCCTGAGGCACCATGTAATCGGGCAGCAGGGCCCGCAGGTGGTCGCGCAGCGCCGCCGCCTCGACCCCCCGGCCGCGGGAGGCGACCACGTAGGCCGCCAGGAAGCGGTCTCCCGAGGCAGCGGCGCGCGCCACCACGGCACATTCGGCGACCGCCGGGTGCTCCCCGAGCCGCGCCTCGATCTCGCCGAGCTCGATGCGGTAGCCGCGGATCTTGACCTGGTGGTCGAGCCTGCCCAGGTAATCGACGGTGCCGTCGACGAGCCAGCGCGCGAGGTCGCCGGTGCGGTACAGACGCCCCCCCGGTTGCTCGCTCCAAGGGTCCGGGATGAATTTCTCGGCCGTCAGCTCCGGCCGGCGCAGGTAGCCGCGGGCCACCCCCGGGCCGCCGATCGACAGCTCGCCGGTCACGCCGAGCGGCACCGGCCGCAGCGCGCGGTCGAGCAGGTGCACCCGGCGGTCGCCGATCGGCCGGCCGATCGGGATGGCCGCCGGCGTCGCCGGCAGGCTTGCCGGGATGGGATAGCAGTTGCTGAAGCATGTGCACTCGGCCGGCCCATAGCCGTTGACGATCCGCACCTCGGGCAGCGCCTCGCGGGCGCGCCGCACGTGCGCCGGCGACAACGCCTCGCCGCCGACCAGCAGCTCGCGCACGCCGGCGAACACCCGGGGATCGCCGTCGACGATGGCGTTGAACAGCGACGTGGTGACCCAGAGCCGGCTCACCCCATGGTCGCGGATGGCCGCCGCCAGGTCGGCGGGAGTGATGGCGCCGCCCGCGTGCAGCACCGCCCGTCCACCCTGGATCAGGGCCGGCCACAGCTCGTGGATCGCGACGTCCCACGCCACCGATGAGTACTGGAACGACACCTGCAGGTCGTCGAAGCGGACGTAATCGACCCCGAACTGGAAGCCGAGCAGGCTGCGGTGCGGGATCTCCGCCCCTTTCGGCCGGCCGGTCGAGCCCGAGGTATAGGTCACGTAGGCCAGGTTCTCCGGCGTGGCCAGCCGTCCGAGCGGCGTGTCCTCGAGGCGCCGGCTGGCGGCGAGCGCGTCGTCGAGGCGCAGCCGGGTCAAGCCGGGAAGGGCGGCGAGCCCGACCGGCAGCTCGTGGTCGGCAATCGCCAGCCGCACCGCGGCGTCGCGCACCATGAACTCCAGGCGGTCGGCGGGCAGCTGCGGGTCGAGAGGCAGGTACGCCCCGCCGGCCTTGAGGACGCCGTGCATCGCCACCACCATCTCCGGCGAGCGCCGAACGCACAGGCCGACCAGCGTTTCCGGCCCGACCCCCAGCCGGCGCAGATGGCGCGCCAGCTGGTTGCCGCGCCGGTCGAGCTCGCCATAGGTCATCTGGCGGTCGCCGCAGACCAGGGCGACGTGCGCCGGGCGGCGGGCCGCCTGCTCGGCGAAGAGCTCGTGGACGCAGCGGTCGGGCGGCGCTTCGTGACGCGGGTCGGCCCACTCGCGATCGAGCTGGTGGCGCTCCGCCTCGCCGAGCAGCGGCAGGTCGTCGAGGCGGCAGCCAGGGTCCGCCGCCATCGCCGCGAGCAGGTTGCGGAAGTGGCCCATGGCGCGGGCGATGGTTGCGCCGTCGAAGAGGTCGGTGTTGAAATCGAAGCTCACCAGCAGCTCGCGCCGCTTGTCGAGGATGTCGACCACCAGGTCGAACTTGGTGTAGTGGATCGGGGTCGGACGCACGTCGGCGGCGAGGCCGGGCAGCTCCGGCAGGGCCAGCGGCGGGTCGATGTTGAACACCGTCGAGTAGACCGGCGACCGGCTCGGGTCGTGGCGCAGTTGCAGGCGCTCGCGGAAGCCGTCGAAGCGATACTCCTGGTGATCGAACGCGGCCAGCAGCAGCTGCTTGACGTGGCCGAGCAGCCGGCCGACGGTGGGAGCGCCGGCGAGCCGGCTGCGCACCGGCAGGAGGTTGAGCAGCGGCCCCACCACGGTCTCGCTGCCGGCAAGGGTCCGGCCCGAGATGGGAAATGCCACCACCAGGTCGTCCTGGCCGGTCAGCCGCCGCAGCAGCGCGACGTAGGCGGCGTACAGCGTCATGAACAGGGTGGCGCCGTGGTCCCTGCCGAGCTGCCTGGCGCCCGCCAGGGGCTCGGGACCGATCGGCATGCTGCGGCGAGCGCCGGTGTAGGTCTTGACCGGCGGCCGCTGGCGGTCGGTGGGCAGCTCGAGGACCGGCACGCCGCCCGCGAGCTGCTCCTGCCAGTAGGCCGCGTGCGCCGCCATCTCCGGCCCTTCGCCCTGCTGCGCGAGTTGCCGCAGGTAGTCGCCCAGCTGCATGGCCGGCGCGAGCTCGACCGTGCCGCCGGCGAGGTCGGCGCGGTAGCAGGCCCACAGCTGCTCCATGATCAGCGCGAACGACCAGCCGTCGTTGACGATGTGGTGAGAGGCGACCACGAGGTGGTGCCGCTCGGGCGCCAGCCGCAACAGGTGGAAGCGGATCACCGGCCCGCTGGTGAGGGAGAAGGGCGTCCGGCCCTCGGCGGCCAGCCAGGCCAGCGCGCGGGCCTCGGGATCTGCCGCGCCGCCCGCGGCGCCGCCAGAGAGATCCACCAGCGGCACCCTGAGCTCGAGCCGCGGCACGGCGCTCTGCGCCGAGCCGTCGGCCCGGAAGCGCAGGCGCAGGGCCTCGTGGCGCCCCACCACCTGCCGCGCCGCGCGCTCCATGGCCTGGGGGTCCAGCGGCCCGCGCAGGTCCACGTAGCCGGACTCGATGCAGGCGCTCGCGGCGTCGTCGCCCAGCTGCGCCAGCGCCCAGAACAGCTTTTGTGCCGGCGCCAGGCCGAGCTCGACCGGCTGGGCGGCGTCGGCGGCTTGCCGCCTGCCCGCACCGGGAGGATCGGGCAGGAAGCCTCCTCCGCGCAGCTCGCGGACGCTGCTCTCCACCGCGCCGGCGACGTGGTCCAGGTCCTCTTCGGTGTGAGCGGTGCAGAGGAAGCCCGAGCGCCACTCCCAGATGAAAACCCCCTTCTCCATGAGGTGATAGAAGAAGAGGTCCAGGTGGGCCGGGAACGTGAAGCGGAAGAGCGAGGAGGTCTGCAGCAGCCGCAGCGGCACGGCTTCGCGCTCGAAGAAGGCGTTGAGCCGCGCCGCGAAGACGTCCGTGCGCTGGTTCAGCTGCTGCTGCAGCGCGGGCCCCCGGCGCTCGATCTCGCGCAGCACCGCCACGGCCGCCGCCATCGCCAGCGGGTGCTGGCTGAAGGTGCCGCCGGTGACCGTGACCGGAGAGTGCGGCGAGGAGCCGTCGCCGAAGCGCCAGGCGCCGCCGTCGATGACGTCCAGGTACTCGGCCTTGCCGGCGACGATGCCGATCGGCATGCCGCCGCCCACGACCTTGCCGTAGACCGCGAGGTCCGCCTCGAGCCCGAACCAGCCCTGGGCGCCCGCCGGATGCACCCGGAAGCCGGAGATGATCTCGTCGCAGACCAGGGCGGTGCCCGACTCCGCGGTCAGCTGCCGCAACCGGTGCAGGAACTCGCGCGGCCGGCGGTCGGGGCGGCGGCTCTGGATCGGTTCGACCAGGACCGCGGCGAGCTCCCTGCCATGCTCGGCGACGGCCTGAAGCGCGCCGGGGTCGCAGTAGTCGAGCACCAGCAGGTTGCGCTCCGGGATGTTGCGCGGCACGCCGAGGGCCACCGCCGCACCGTGGTGGTCGGCGGCAAAGGACTTGCCGGCGAGCGTGCCGTCGGAGTGGCCGTGGTAGGAATCCACGAAGATGGCGACCTTTTCCCGGCCGGTCGCCGCCCGCGCCAGCCGCAACGCCAGCATCACCGCCTCGGTGCCCGAGTTGCAGAAGCTGACGCGCTGCTTGCCGGTGAGCCGGCAGACGAGCTCAGCCGCCTCCTCGGCGTCCTCGGCGCGCGGCCCCAGCTCGTAGCCGCGCTCGAGCTGCCGGCGCAGCGCCTCCTGGATGAAGGGCGGATGGTGCCCGAAGAGATGGACGCCGGCACCGAGCGTCACGTCGACGTACTCGTTGCCGTCCAGGTCCCACAGGCGGCCGCCCAAGGCGCGCTGCCGCACCAGCGGATAGAGCATCTCCTTCGTCGCCGTGCGGTAGCCGATGAAGGCGCGGCGGTCGGCAAGGATCGGCCGGGCGCGGTCGACGGCTTGCTTCGAGCGCGCCGTCCGGCACTCGTAGCGCGCGATGAGCTCCGCCAGGTGGGCGGCGCGGCGCGGGTCGGCTGGCTCGGCCGGGTGGTCGTGGGCAGCGGCCTGGCGAGCGGGCGCCATGGCCGCCGCCGGCTCCGCTGCCGGCGACTCCGCTGACGGCTCCACGGCGGCGGTCGTCGCCGGCAGGGCGGCAGCGTGCGAGGCCGCCGTGCCGAGCGCCTGAAGCTGCTGGCCGACGAGCTGCGCGAAGGTCTCGGAGTAGATCCGCAGCTGCTGCGCCAGGAGGTCGCCCGTCCCTGGCGCCGCCTGCGGTCCGCGGGCCGCGGCCACGGCAGGGAACGCGCCCCCGTCCACGGGGGCCGCGGCGGGGCCGGCGGCGGGAGCGGCAGGGACAGCGGCCGCCGCTTCGCCGATCGCCGCCGGGGCCACCGGCGGCGCGGGCCCGGCCTGCGGGCCAAGGCGGGCGCGCAGGAAGCCGGCGAGGTCGCCCGCGGTGCCCAGGTCCTCGAACAGGCGGCGCAGGGTCAGCGGCACCCCGAATCGCGCTTCGAGTGCCTTGACGGCAGTGGTGAGGACGATGGAGTCTGCCCCCATTTCGAGGAAGCGCGCCTCGGGGTCCAGCTGCTCGGGGCCGATCTCCATCTGGCGGGCGACGATCGCGACGACCTCTTCCAGGATGCCGTCGGGCCGCTGCTCCTGCGACGCTGCGGGTCCTGCCGTCGTCGAAACCTGGGGCGGCGCGGTCTGCATGCTTGGGTCCTCTCTGCGCTCTGAGCCGGCGGCAGGCGGTGCGGGCGCGGCGAACCAATGCCGTTCGCGCCGGAAGGGATGGTTGGGCAGTCCCACGAAGCGTGCGCCCCCGGAGTCGAGGGCCCCCCAGTCGATCGGCCGGCCGGCACAGTACAGGGCGCCGATCGCCCCCAGCACCGATGTGTCGTCGTCCCGGTCGCGGCTCAGGGTGGCGATCGCCTGCCCCTTGCGGCCGAGGCGCTCGAAGGTCTCGGCGATCGGCAGCGTGAGGGTGGGGTGCGGGCTGAGCTCGAGGAACAGGTCGTGGCCGGCGGCGATGAGCCGCTCGGCAGCCGCCAGGAAAAGGACCGGCTGCCGCAGGTTGCGCCACCAGTACTCGGCGTCGAGGCGCGGCGCCTCCGCTTCCACGCCGGCAACCGTCGAATGGAAGGGGACGGCAGGCTGACGCGGCGCGAGCTCGAGGCCCGTGAGCATCGCGGCGCGGTAGGGCTCCATCCGCGGGCCGTGCCCCGCGACGTCGATCTTCATCCGGCGGCAGAAGAGGCCGCGGCCGAGGAGCTCCCTCACCACCTCCTCGATCGCCGCCGTCTCCCCGCTCAGGACGGTGGAGCGGGCGCTGTTGCTGACCGCCACCGTCACCCGCTGCCCGTAGGCGGCGATGGCCTCCTGCGCCTCGGCGACCCCCAGCTCCACCAGCGCCATCGCGCCATTGCCCACCGCGCCCTTCAGCACCTGGCTGCGCCGGCAGAGCACCCGCACCGCGTCGGGCAGCGACAGGGCGCCGCTGACCTGGGCGGCGGTGACCTCGCCCATGCTGTGGCCGACGACGGCGTCGGGCACCACGCCGCGCGCGCGCAGCAGCTCGGCGAGGGCGACCTGGATGCAGAAGACGAGCGGTTGGACGATCTCGACGTCGGGCTTCGACGGGTCGGCGACGCCTTCGGCCAGCACCCGCAGCACCGACCAGCCGAGCTCCGCGCCGACCAGCTCGTCGCAGCGCTCGAGGGCGGCGCGGAAGCTGGGCTCGGCGGCGAGCAGCCGGCACGCCATCCCCGACCACAGAGGCCCCTGGCCGGGGAAGACGAAGACGAGCCTGGGCGGCTGGCCGGCCACGCGCTGCCCTGCGGTCATCCCGGGGCGGGCCTCGCCGGCGCCGAACGCCTCCAGGTGCGCGGCCGCCTCGCCGGCGCTGCGCACCGCCAGGCTGAGGCGGAAGGGATGATGCGAGCGGCGCCGGGCGGCGCTCCAGCAGACGTCGCGCAGCAATCGCCCGGGCGCGGGCGCGCGCAGCCAGGCGGCGACCCCGAGCGCGTGATCGCGCAGCGCCTCCCGGCTGCGCGCCGACAGCGGCAGCAGCCGGCAGCGCTCCTCGCCGGCGGCGCTCGCCGCCTCGTCGCCGGCGGCCGCCGGCGGCGGCGCCTCCTGCAGCACGACGTGGGCGTTGGTGCCGCTGAAACCGAAGGAGCTGACGCCGGCGATGCGCGGCAGCCCGTCTGCCGGCCAGTCGCCGAGCTCGCGCTGCACGCGCACCGGCAGCTCGGCGAACGGGATGTGCGGGCTCGGCGGGTCGCAATGCAGGCTGGGCGGCAGCTGCCGATGTTGCAGCGCCAGCACCACCTTGATCACCCCGGCGATGCCGGCGGCGGCCTCGAGGTGGCCGATGTTGGTCTTCACCGAGCCGATCGCGAGCGCCCGTCCACCCTCGCGCCCGCCGGCCACCGTGCCCAGGGCCTGGACCTCGACCGGGTCGCCCAGCGGCGTACCGGTGCCGTGCGCCTCGACGTAGCTCACCTCCGCCGCGGCGACGCCGCCGTCCGCCAAGGCGCTACGGATCACTCGCTGCTGCGCCAGGCCGTTGGGTGCGGTCAAGCCGTTGCTCCTGCCGTCTTGGTTGACCGCGGAGCCGCGCACCAGGGCCAGGATCGGATCGCCGGCGGCGAGCGCGTCGGAGAGGCGCTTGAGCACGACGAAGCCCGCGCCTTCGCCGCGCACCGTGCCGGAGGCGGCGGCGGAGAAGGCGCGGCAGCGCCCGTCGCGCGAGATGCCGCCCACCTGGCAGGTGTAGATCGAGCCCTCCGGAGCGACGATCAGGTTGACGCCGCCGGCGAGCGCCAGGTCGCACTCCCCGCGGCGCAAGCTCTGGCTGGCGAGGTGCAGGGTCACCAGCGACGAGGAGCAGGCGGTGTCGATCGAGAGGCTGGGACCCTGCAGGCCGAGGAGGTAGGACAGGCGTCCGGAGGCGACGCTGTCCGAGATGCCGGTGCCGTAGTAGGCGTCGACGATGCCCGCCCCCTGCCGGGCCTCGAGCACGGCATAGTCGTGGCTGCTGATCCCGACGAAGACGCCGGTCGAGCTGCCGTCGAGGCTCTCGGCCGGGATGCCGGCGTTCTCCAGGGCCTCCCACCCCACCTCGAGCAGCAGGCGCTGCTGCGGGTCCATGCCGGCCGCCTCCCGCGGCGAGATGCCGAAGAAGCGGCCGTCGAAACGGTCGATCGCCGGCAGGAAGCCGCCGCTCGTGGTGTGCATCTTGCCCGCGGCACCGGGGGTGGGATCGAAATGGGCCGCCACGTCCCAGCGCTCGGCGGGAGTCTCGGTGATCGCGTCGACCCCGTCCCGCAGCAGCGTCCAGAAGGCTTGCGGGTCGCCGGCGCCCGGGAAGCGGCAGGCCATGCCGACGATGGCGAGGGGTTCGCGCCGGGCGGCCTCGAGGGCGTCGAGGCGCTGCCGCGCCTGCTTCAGGGCGACGGTGGCGCGCTGCAAGGGGCTGAGCCGCTCGACGGGCGACGTCGACTCGCTCATGTCGTTCCTGCCGTTCCCAGGCGAGCCAGCTCGCTGTCGATGAGCTGCTCCATCTCGCGCTCCGAGAGCGCGGCGACCTCCGCCACGAGGTCGCTGCTCGCCGCGATCTCGCCGGCTGCCGGCCGGTGGGGAGCGGTCGCCGCGGCCGCCGGCGGCAGCAGCAGCTCGGCGAGGTGGCGGGCGACGGTGGCCGCGGTGGGATAGTCGAAGGCAAGGGTCACCGGCAGGCTGCGGCCGGCGTCGCGGGCGAGGGCGTTGCGCAGCTCGACCGCCATCAACGAATCGAGGCCGAGCTGTTTGAGCGGCTCCTCGGGATCGAGCGGCTGCGCCGGATCGAGCCCCAGCACCCGGCGCACGACCCCCTGGACGTGCGTGGCCAGGATCTCGTCGAGGCGTTCCCCGCGCTCGACCGCCGTCGCGGCCAGCTGCGCCAGCACGGCCGGGGCGGCCGGCGCGGCCCGCCCCTCGCCAGCCCCGCCGGCCGGCGGCTGCGCCGCCGCCGCGAGCTCGGAGAAGAAGCCCGCGCCGCCCGCCGGCGGCTCGGCCAGCCAGCGCCGCCAGTCGACGGCCAGCACGCCGGCCTGCGCCAGGGGTCGCGCCAGCAGATGGGTCAGCGCCGCCAGCCCGTCCGCCGCGGCCAGATCCGCCACGCCGCGGCTCTGCCAGCGCCGCTGGTCCTGCGCGCTGACCCGCGCCGCCATCCCCGCCACGGCCCACGGTCCCCAGTTGACCGCCAGGGCCGGCAGTCCCATGCCGCGGCGCCGGTGCGCCAGGGCGTCGAGGTAGGAGTTGGCGGCCGCGTAGTTGCCCTGCCCCGGCGTGCCGGCCAGCGACGAGAAGGAGGAGAAGAGCACGAACAGCTCGAGGGGCCTGCCGGCGGTGAGCTCGTGGAGGTTCAGCGCGCCGTCGAGCTTGGGCGCGAGGACGCGGGCGAACCGCGCCCAGGTCTGATGCGCCAGCACGCCGTCGTCGAGCACGCCGGCCAGGTGGAAGACGCCGCGCAGCGGCAGCCCCTCGGCGTCGATCGCGGCGAGCACGCCGGCGGCCTCCTCGCGCCGCGCCACGTCGGCGCGGCGGTAGAGGGTCCGCACCCCGGCCGCGCCCAGCTCGGCCGCCAGGCGCCCGGCCTCCTCGCCGCCTTCCCGGCGGCCGGTCAGCACCAGGTGCCGTGCCCCGCGCCGGGCCAGCCAGCGGCACAGGTGGCGCCCTAGCGCGCCGAGACCGCCGGTGATCAGGTAGGCGCCGTCCGCGCTGGCCCCGGGCTGGCGCGGCGCCGGGCCGCCTGGCGTCACGGCCGGCCGGCGAGCGAAGTCGAGGACGAGCTTGCCGGCATGACGGGCCTGGGCCATGGTTCGGAAGGCCGCCGCCGCCGCCGCCGCCGGGAAGGTCTCCAGCGGCAGCGGCGACAGCTCGCCGGCGCCGATGCGCTCGAGCACCCGCGCCAGGACCGCCAGCGGCTGCCGCGGCTCGGCGCACATCTCGGCCGCCATGTCGACGAGGAAGTAGGACGCATCGGGGCGCAGGCTGGCGGCGGCGGCAGGCGTCAAGACGTCCGTCTTGCCGATCTCGACGAAACGCCCGCCGCGCGCGAGCGCCGCGAAGCTCTTGGCGATGAAGTCCCCGGCCAGCGAGTTGAGCACCACCTCGACCCCGGCGCCGCCGGTTGCGGCGAGCACCTGGTCGGCGAAGTCCAGGCGGCGCGAATCCATCGCCAGGCGAACGCCCTGCTCGACCAGCAGCTGGCGCTTGCTCGCGCTGCCGGCGGTGGCGAAGACCTCGGCGCCGGCCTGGCGCGCCAGCTGCACCGCCGCCATCCCCACGCCGCCGGCGGCGGCGTGGATGAGCACCCGTTCGCCCCGCTTCAGGCGAGCGAGGTGCTCGATGCCCCAGGCGGCGGTCAGGAACGCCGACGGCAGCGTCGCCGCCGCTGCCGCGGTGAGCGCCGGCGGCTTGCGCAGGACGCAGTCGGCACGGACGGTGGCGAAGCTGCTGAACAGGCCCGCGCCCCAGACCACGATCACCTCGTCGCCCGGACGCGGCTCCGTCACCTCCGGCCCGACGCTGGTCACCCTCCCCACGCCCTCGCTGCCGAGCTCGCCGGCGTCGCCGGGATAGAGGTTCAGGACGTTGAGCAGGTCGCGGAAGTTGAGGCCCGCCGCCGCGATCTCGACCTCGATCTCGCCCCGGCCGGGTGCCCGGCGGCTGGCGGGGACCAGGGCGAGGTTCTCGATCAGGCCGCGCTCGGAGATCGCCAGGCGCACCGGGCCGTCCGTTGGCGGCGGCCGGTCGGCGGCCGCCAGCCGCGGCACCCAGCGCCGGCCGGCGCGCAGGCCCACTTCCTCCGGTTCCGCTGCCGGCTCCGCGGCCGCCGCGGCGGCGTCCATCTCCGCCAGCAGCGCCGCGGCCGCCAGGCCGGCGGACGCCGCCGGGTCCAGGTCGACGCGGCGGCAACGCAGCTCGGGATGCTCGAGCGCGATCACCTTGCCCAGGCCCCACAGGGGCGCCTGGTTGGGGGCGGCCGCATCGCCGCCGATCGCCTGGCCGCCGCGCGTGGCCAGCCACAGGCGGGGCGGCGCCGCGTCGCCGGCGGCGGCAAGCGCCTGGACGAGGTGCAGGGCGCCGCCGCACACCGGCGCCTGGGCGGCGGCGCCGGCCGGCTCGTCGTCGAGGTCCAGCGCCCAGAGGAAGACCGCCGCCTGCATCGGCCCCGCCGACCGCCACTCGGCGAGCAGCGGCGCAAAAGCCTCCGGCCGCAGCGGGTCCAGGGTGCGGCCGGAGGCGGGCGGCGGCAGGCTGCCCGGCCGCTCCGCATGCGCCAGGATGCAGCGCTGACCGCGCCGCTCGATGAGGCGGGCAAGCGCCTCGCCCACGCCCCGGCAGTCGGCAAAGACCAACCAGCTCCCCTCCCCGCGCGCCGCGGGCGGCGGCGAGCTGGCCGCTCCGGGGAGCTCCAGGGGGCGCCAGCACAGCTCGTAGAGCAGCTCCTCGGCAGGATCGCCGCCGGCCCGCTCCAGCGCCGCGGCGCTGGCACGCTTCACCGCCACGCCGAGCGCCTCCGCCACCACCTCGCCGCCGCCGCCCAGCAGGCGCACGTCGGCGCGCGCGGTCTCGCCCACCGTCGCGCCGCCCGCCGCTCCCGGCAGCAGCTCGGCATGGCACCAGGCGGCCGCCGTGTCCGGCCGGTGCCAGCGGAAGCTCTCGATGCCCAGCGGCAGGTAGGCGTCGACGGCGCCGGCGCCGCCCGCGGGAAAGGCGGCGACGAGGAGCTGCAGGCCGCTGTCGAGGACGCCGGGCGGCAGGCCGTAACGCTCGATCTCGCCGCGCTCGCTCGGACGGAGCCGCCCCAAGGCCTCGCCGTCACGGCGCCAGACCTGATCGAGGGAGCGAAAACGGCTGCCGAGCTCGATTCGCCGCGCCGCGACCCCGGCGTAGAACTGGTCGCCGTCGAGCTGCTGGCGGCAGCGCTCGCGCACCGCCGCCAGGTCGACCGAGGACGGCACGGCGAGCGGCGCCGCAACCAGAGAGGCGCTGGCATGGAGGTCCCAGCGGCCGCCGCCGGCACGGCTGAAGAGCCGGAACGAGGCGCCGCCGGCCGCGACGTCGCCGGCGATCACCACCTGGACGAGCGGCGGCGCGGTTGCCAGCGCCGGCAGGGCCGGCAGCAGGAGCGCCTGCGGCACGGTGAAGTCGTCGACACGCAGGGGTCCGGCAGCCGGCGCCCGGCGGGCGGCGGCGAGCGCCATGACCAGGTGGCTGGCCGCCGCCACGACCGGCCTGCCGAGCACCACGTGGTCCTCGAGATAAGGCAGCCAGGCGGGCGTGTACCGCGACTCGAACACCTGGCCGGTCAAGGCCGGCGACTCGAGCCGCCGGCCGGGAAGCTCGGCATCCGCCAGGTCGGCGGCGGCGGGGACGGCGGCGGCGGCACCGGCGGGGATTGCCGGCGGCGGCGCCGCCGCCCAGTGGCGCTGGCGCTCCCAGGGATAGGTCGGCAGCTCCGTCAGCCGGCCGTGACCGTCGTCGAAGGCGGTCCAGTCGACCTCGACGCCGCGCACGTACAGCGCCGCCAAGCTCTGCAGCATCTGCCGCCAGGGCGAGCGGCGCGGCCGCAGCGACGCCAGCAGCGCGGCCGCGCCCGGCGGCCACACGCGGCCAGCCAGACCGAGCAGGACCGGCGCCGGGCCGATCTCCACCAGCAGGTCGTAGCCGTGATCGCGCAGCGTCGCGAGCCCGTCTCCGCAGCGCACCGGTTCCCGGACATGGCGCAGCCAGTAGGCGGCGGAGGCGAGCTCGGCTCCGCCCTCCCAGCTGCCGGTCGAATCCGGGATGACGCGAACGCGAGGGGGCGCCAGCTTCACCGCGGCGAGGCGTTGGGCAAAGGGCTCGAGCACCGCCTCCATCAGCGGCGAGTGAAAGGCGCGGGAGGCCCGCAAGGACTCGGTCTTGTATCCGGCGCCGGCCAGCTCGGCCACCAGGCTGGCCACCGCCCCCGGTTCCCCCGAGACCGTCACGCTGCGCGGACCATTGGCGGCCGCGACCGCCACCACTCCGGCGCCGCTCCGGCGCTCGATGGCGGCGCGCACCGTCTCCTCCTCGGCGCCGACCGCCGCCATGGCTCCGGCCGGCGTCAGGTCCCGCATCAGCCGGCCGCGCTCGGCGACCAGGTCGAGGCCGTCCTCCAGGCTCAGCACCCCGCCGGCGCAGGCGGCGGCATACTCGCCGACGCTGTGACCCAGCAGGGCCCCCGGCTCCACTCCCCAGGAGCGCCAGAGCGCGACCAGGGCCATCTCGAGAGCGAAGAGGATGGGCTGCGCGTAGGCCGTGTCGTCGAGAGCCGCGGCCGCTCCGCCGCCGGTTGCCGCACCAGCGTCCCGCGCCTCCCCGCCGCCGGCGTAGAGCACCTCGAGCAGCGGCCGTTCGAGCCGGCCGCGCAGCCGGGCGTCGCAGCGATCGAGCACCTCGCGCATCACCGGCGAGCCGGCGTACAGGTCGCGGCCCACGCCCGGATAGAGCGAGCCCTGACCGGTGAAGAGGAAGGCGATGCGCGGCGCTTCGCCGCCCCGGAGGTGCCCGAGCGCCACCCCCGCGGGCGGCTCGGACGGCGCCGCCGGCGGCGGCGATGGGCCGGTCGCGGGTGCGCCGCTCGCCGGCAGCGCGTCGGCAAGCGCCAGCAGCAGCCGGCTGGCCTCGCCGCTCGACTCCGCCACCAGAGCGGCGCGCTGGGACAGGTGGGCCCGCCCGGCGTTGGCGGTGCGGCAGACGTCGGCGAGGACCGCCGGCGGCAGCTCGGAGAGGCGGCCGGCGTACCCCCGGGCCAGCGCCGCGAGCGCGGTCGGCGTGCGCGCCGACACCGTCAGCACGTGGATGGGCCGCTGGCCGGCGGCGGGCGCGGGCCGCGGCGGCGGCGGGGCGGCCTCCTCGACGACCACGTGGGCGTTGGTGCCGCTGAAGCCGAACGAGCTGACCGCGCCCACCCGCGGCTCTTGCCGTGCCGGCCAGGGACACCCCGGCGATGCCACCGCCACCGGCAGGCGCGCCCAGGGGATGTGGGGGTTGGGATCGCGGAAGTGGAGATGGGGCGGGATCGCCGCGTGCCGCAGCGCGAGGATCAGCTTGATCAAGCCCGCGACGCCCGCCGCCGCCTCGAGATGACCGAGGTTGGTCTTGACCGAGCCGATCAGCAGCGGCCGATCGGCGCCCCGGCCATCGCCCAGGGCCGCGGCGAGCGCCTGGACCTCGATCGGATCGCCCAGCGCGGTGCCGGTGCCATGGGTCTCGACGTAGTCCACCCGCGCCGCCGCCAGGCCGGCGCCGGCCAGCGCCTCCCGGATCACCGCTTCCTGCGCAGGTCCATGCGGCGCGGTCAGGGTGGCGCTGCTGCCGTCCTGGTTGACCGCCGTGCCGCGGATCGCCGCCAGCACCGTATCGCCGTCCGCGAGCGCGTCGGAGAGCCGCTTCAGCACCACGATGCCGCAGCCTTCGCCGCGCACGAAGCCGTCGGCGGCCGCGTCGAAGGTCTTGCAACGGCCGTCCGCGGCCAGCATGTGCGCCTTCGAGTAACCGATGGTCACGTCGGGGTGCAGGATCAGGTTCACCCCGCCGGCCAGGGCCAGGCGCGACTCCCCGGCACGCAAGCTCTGACACGCCAGGTGGACGGCCACCAGGGAGGACGAGCAGGCGGTATCGACGGTGAGGCTGGGGCCGCGAAGACCCAGGGTGTAGGAGAGGCGGCCCGAGGCGAGGCTCGGCGAGATACCCGAGGCGAAGTAGGCGTCGATGCGCCGCAGGTCGAGGAACTGCTTGTCGTAGTCGTTGGTGATCATGCCGAGGAAGACGCCGGTGGCGCTCCCCGCCAGGGAGCGCGGCGAGCGGCCCGCGCGCTCCAGCGCCTCCCATGCCACCTCGAGCACCAGGCGCTGCTGCGGGTCCAGGCTCGCCGCCTCGCGCGGCGAGATGCCGAAGAACGCTGGCTCGAACAGGTCGACGCCGTCGAGGAGGCCGCACCAGCGCGTCGACATCTTTCCCGGCGCATCAGGGTCCGGGTCGTACAGCCCGGGGTCCCAGCGCGGCGGACCTGGCGGCACCTCGACGATCGCGTCGCGCCCCTCCCGCAACAGCTCCCAGAAGCTGTCCGGGCTGTTCGCTCCGCCCGGGAAGCGGCAGCCGATGCCGATCACCGCGATCGGCTCGGTGCGCTGCCGCTCGAGCGCCGCCAGCCGCGCCTGCAGGCGCTCGACGGCGACGTAGGCTTGCTTGAGCGCGGTGAGCTCGGACAGCGCCATGTCAAATCTCCTGCAGGCGCGCGAGCAGCAACGCCTCGACCTCGGCATCCCCCAGCCCCGCCACCGCCGCGACGGCGCGCGCCTCGGCGGCGGCCGCGGCAACCGACGCCGCCGCGGCGTCTCCGGCCGGGGCCGGCGGCGGCCCGGCGGACACCGCGCCGAGCGCACAGGCCACCAGGGCGCCGGCGATTGCGTCCAGCGTCGGAAAGTCGAAGATCAGCGTCGCCGGCAGGGTGGCCGGCGCCAGGCCCAGTGCCCGCTCCAACCGATTCCTCAGCTCGATCCCGGTCAGCGAGTCGAAGCCCAGCACGACCAGGCCGGCGCGCCGGTCGAGCGGCCGATCGGGGTCGAGCCGCAGCACCTTCGCGACTTCCCGGTGGGCCAGCGCGGCCAGCAGCTCGCCGCGCTCTGCCGCCGGCGCCGCCGCCAGCCGCTCCCGCAGCTCATCCGCCGCCGCGGCGGCTGGCGGCTCGGCGGCGGCCGCGAACGGCGGCGCCGCGGCGGCGCCGTCGAGCGGATAGCTCTGCCTCTCCCAGGGATAGGTCGGGAGCGCCACGCGGCGCCGCGGCGAGGCCCCTGCAGCCGAGCCCTGGAATCCCTCCCAATCCGGCTCGCAGCCGCGCACGTAGAGGCCGCCAAGGCTCTCCAGCAGCTGCTCGAGGTCGCCGCGGCCCGGCCGGAGAGAGGGGAGCAGCGCCACCTTGCCCCCGGGCCAATGGCGGCCCGCCAATCCCAGCAACACCGGTGCGGGCCCGACCTCGATCAACAGCTCGCAGCCCTTCTCGCGCAGCGTGGCGAGGCCGTCGGCAAAACGCACCGGCCAGCGCAGCTGGCGGCACCAGTAGTCCGCGCTCGCCATCTCGGCACCGGCCCAGGCACCGTCCAGGTCCCGCACCAGGGGCACGACCGGAACGCCGAGCTGGGCCTCTCCCAACCGGCGTGCGAACGGCGGCAGCACCGCCTCCATGAGCGGCGAGTGGAAAGCGTGGGAAACCGCCAGCGGCTTGCTGCGCACCTGCCGCGCGGCCAGGCCGGCGAGCACCTCGGCCAGGGCCCGCTCGTCGCCGGAGACGACCACGTGCGACGGCCCATTGACGGCCGCGATCGCCAGCTCGTCGGGGAAGGGCGCGATCGCCGCCGCCGCCAGCTCCTCGCCGGCGAAAACTGCCGCCATGGCACCGCGGCGCGGCAGCGCCTGCATCAGGCGGCCGCGCTCGGCGACCAGCGCCAGCCCTTGCTCGAGGGTGAAGACGCCGGCCAGGCAGGCCGCGGCGTACTCGCCGGAGCTGTGCCCGAAGACCGCCGCCGGCCTGACGCCCCACGCCCGCCACTGCGCCGCCAGCGCCATCTGCAGGGCGAACAGCGCGGGCTGGGCGTAGACCGTCTCGGTCAGCGGCGAATCCACGCCTGGCTCCGGGAACAGCACCTCGAGCAGCGGCCGCGGGAGCTCGCCGCGCAGCAGGTCGGAGCAGCGGTCCAGCACCGCGCGGAAGACGGGCTCTTCCAGGTACAGGCCGCGCCCCATGCCGGGGGCCTGCGAACCCTGGCCCGAGAACAGGAAGGCGAGCCGCGGCGGCCCCTCGGGCGGCACCTCCGCGGTTTGCGTTCCCGGCGGCTCCTGCCCGGCGGCGAAGGCGGCAAGCCGTTGCGCCAGGGCGGCCGGCGAGCCGGCCGTCACCGCCAGGCGATGAGGGAAGCGCGAGCGTCCGGCCTGAGCGGTCCAGGAGAGGTCGGCGAGAGGCTCGGCGCTGCCCGCGACGGCCGCCGCGTGGCGGCCGGCGAGCTGGCGCAAGGCGGCGGCACTGCGTGCCGCGAGGGGAAAGAGGGCCAATGGGCGGCCGGGCTCCTCGCCGGCGGCAGGCGGCGCCGCCGGCAGCGGTCCCGCGGCTGCCGCGCCGGGCGCCTCCGCCAGCAGCACGTGCGCGTTGGTGCCGCCGAACCCGAAGGAGCTGACGCCGGCGATTCGCGGCCTGCCGCCGCGCCGCCACGGGACCGGCGCCGTGGCGACCCGCGCCGGGATGCGGTCGAGACGCAGCAGGGGATTGAGCCGGTGCAGGTTGAGGTGGGGTGGTATGAGCTCGTGGCCGAGCGCCAGGACCGTCTTGATCAGGCCGGCGATCCCGGCAGCCATCTCGAGATGGCCGATGTTGGTCTTCGCCGAGCCCAGCCAGAGCGGCTGGTCCGGGAGGCGGCCAAGGCCGAGCACCGCTCCCAGCGCCTCGACCTCGATCGGGTCGCCCAGGCGGGTGCCGGTGCCGTGCGCCTCGACGTAGTCGACCGCGGCCGGCTCGACCCCGGCCTGGCGCAGCACGGTGCGCAGCAGGCGGCGCTGCGCCAGCTCGGAGGGGGCCGTGAGCCCGCCGCTGCGGCCGTCCTGATTGACCGCCGACGCCCGGATCACGGCGAGCACCGGATCGCCGTCGGCGAGCGCCGCCGCCAGCGGCTTGAGCACGACCAGGCCGCACCCCTCGCCGCGGACGTAGCCGTCTGCCGCCGCGTCGAAGGTCTTGCAGCGTCCGTCCGGCGACAGCATCGCGGCGCGGGAGTAGAAGAGCGTCGAGTCCGGCGACAGCATCAGGTTGACGCCGCCGGCGAGCGCCATCCGGCTCTCGCCGCTGCGCAGGCTCTGGCACGCCAGGTGCACCGCGACGAGAGACGACGAGCAGGCGGTGTCGAGCGCCACGCTCGGCCCTTCCAGGCCGAGGACGTAGGAGATGCGGTTGGCGGCGATGCTCAGCGCCGTGCCGGTGCCGAGGTAGGAAGCCGCCGCGGCCTGCAGGCCCTGCCCCGCGGCCAGCCGCGCCTGGCGGCGCGAGTAGTCCACGGCGCCGATGCCGACGAACACCGCGACCGGCTCCCCCGCCAGCCGGTCGGGTGCGTAGCCTGCCCGCTCCAGCGCCTCCCACGCAATCTCCAGCAGCAGCCGCTGCTGCGGGTCCATGCTCGCCGCCTCGCGCGGCGAAATGCCGAAGAACTCGGCATCGAAGAGGTCGACGCCGGCGATGAACGCGCCGCGGCGGGCCGCGCCGCACCCTTCCCCCTCGGCGGCGAGGTCGAGCGCCGCGGCGTCCCAGCGCTCGGCAGGCACCTCGCCGATCGCGTCCCGACCGTCCCGCAGCAGCTCCCAGAACTCTTCCGGGGTGGCCGCGCCCGGGAACCGGCAGCTCATGCCGATCACGGCAATCGGCTGGCCGTGCCGCTCGCCCGCCGCGACCCGGGCGCGGAGCGCCTGCAGCTCGCGATGGGCGGCGCGCAGCAGGTCCTCGTGGGCGTGACCCTCGCTCATCGTCCGCCCTCCTGCCGCAACGCCGCGAGCTCGCGCGCCAGCAGCCCCGCGAGGTCGCCGGCCGTGCCTTCGCCGCTCTCGTCGCCGAGCCCCGCCGCCGCTGCCGGTGCGGCCGGCATCTCGGTCCCGCCGGCCGTCTCGCCCAGCACGTCGTCGGCAAGGTGGGCGGCGAGGGCGGCAAGCGTCGGCCGCTGGAAGATCAGGGTCGCCGGCAGATCGGCGCCGGTGGCCGCCGCCAGGGCGTTGCGCAGCTCGACCGCCATCAACGAGTCCAGGCCCAGGTCGAGCAGCGGCCGCCGGACGTCGAGGAGCTCGGGATGGTCGACTCCGAGGACCCGTGCCGCCAGGCGGCGCACCTCGTCGAGCACCAGCTCGTGCCGCTCTTCGGCCACGGCGGCGCGGCAACGCAGCCGCCAGGCGAGCGGCACCGGCGGCGGTGCGGCGGCGGCGGCGGCGGCCTCCTCGAGGTCCGCGACCGCGAGCTGCGCCGCGTTCCGCGCCATCGCGAGGGTGAGGGCGCGCAGCCCCGCGGCCGGCGGGAGCGGACGCAGGCCGCGCCGCTCCCATCGCCGGCGATCGTGGGCGGAGAGGGCAGCGGCCATCCCGGCCTCGGCCCAAGGGCCCCAATCGAGGGCGAGCGCCGGCAGCCCGAGGGCCCGCCGATGATGCGCCAGGAAGTCCAGGAACGCATTGGCCGCGGCGTACCCTGCCTGCCCGGCGCCACCGAGAACGCCGGCGACCGACGAGAAGAGGATGAAAAAATCGAGCGGCCGCTCGCGGGTCAGCAGGTGCAGGAGCCAGGCGCCGGCCACCTTGGGGTGCCAGACGGCGCGCAGGGATGCGCGGTCCTGCTCCGCGGCCACGCCGTCGGCCAGCACGCCGGCGGCGTGGATCACGCCGGCGAGCGGCGGCCCGGCCTCGTCGATCGCCGCCAGGACTGCCGCCAGCTGCCCGCGGTCGGCGACGTCCGCGGAGTGGATCGAGAACCGCGCTCCCGATCCCGCGAGCGCCGCGAGCGCCGTGCGGCAGGCCACGGTCGGGGCGCTCCGCCCCACCAGGGCCAGGTGACGGGCTCCCAGCTCGACGAGACACGCCGCCGCGCGCCGTCCCAGCGCTCCCAGCCCACCGGTGACCAGGTAGGTGGCGTCGGTCCGCAGCACGGGGCGGCGACCGGCATCCGGGCGGCCGCTGAGAACGATCTTGCCGACGTGCCGCGCCTGCGCCATGGAGCGGAACGCCGCCACCGCCTCGGCCAGCGGCCAGACGGTGCGCGGCAGCGGCCGCCAGACGCCGGCGGCGAGCCCGGCCGCCAGGTCTCGCAGCAGCGAGCCAATCGCTCCCGGCTCGGACCGGCAGGTTTCCACCAGGTCGAAGGTCGAGTAGGCGACGTCCGGGCGCAGCGCCGCCGCCCCGCTGCGATCGAGGATGCCGGTCTTGCCGATCTCCAGGAAGCGCCCGCCCGGGGCCAGCAGCCCCAGGCTCTTGGGGATGAACTCGCCGGCCAGTGAGTTGAGCACCACCTCGATGCCCTGGCCGCCGTTGCGAGCCGGCAGCTCGCGAGCGAAATCGAGCGAGCGAGAGTCGAACACCGCCGCCGCTCCGGCCCGCGCCACCAGCTCCCACTTGCCAGGGCTGGCGGTGGCGAAAACCCGCGCCCCGGATCTCAGCGCCACCTGCATCGCGGCCAGGCCGACGCCGCCGGCGGCGCCGTGGATCAGCACCCGTTCCCCCGGCGCCAGCCGCGCCTGCCGACGGAGGGTGAAGAGGGCGGTGAGGAACGCCACCGGCACCGTCGCCGCCTCCTCCATCGTCAGCGTCTCGGGCACCGGCGCCAGCAGCTCCCGGGGCGCCGTCGCGCGGTCCGCGAAGCTGCCGAACGCGATGCCGAAGACCCGGTCGCCGATCGCCAGTCCCGTGGCCTCGGCCCCCAGGGCGGTCACCCTCCCGGCGCACTCGAGGCCGAGGGGACCGGGATCTCCGGGATAGGTGCCCAGCGCGTTCAACACGTCCCGGAAGTTGAGGCCGGCCGCCTCGACCTCGAGCTCGACCTCGCCGGGCGCCAGGGGAGCGCGGGCGCGCGCCGCGAGCCGCAGCGCGTCCAGCGTGCCGGGCTGCTCCACCTCCAGCCTGTAGCCTCCCTCTGGGCGGCGCAGCACCCCCGACGGACGACGGGCATCGGCGCAAGGGACGAGCGCCGGCTCGTACCAGACGCCCTGGCGGCAAGCGGCCTGGCCGGCGCCGCCGCTCGACTGGATCAGGTCGTAGAGCGCCGCCGCTTCCGCGGCGGGCGGTTCCGGCCGCAGCGGATCGAGGTCGATGCGCAAGCAGCGCAGCTCGGGCCGCTCCTGCGCGATCGCCGCCCCCAATCCCCAGAGCGGCGCCTGCGCCAGCCCGGCGGCGACGGCCGCCGGCGGCGCCGCCTGCCCGCCGCGCGTCACCAGGACGAGCCGCGGGCTGCCGCCCTTTGCGTCCGCCAGCGCGCGCACCAGGTCGAGGACGCCGGCGGCCAGCTCCAGGGACGTTTCCGGCAGCGTCTCGGTCTGCCCGCCGTCCGCGCCGGAGGCGGGGAAAGGCGCCGCCGCGCCCGGGGCCGCGAGGTGGACGACGGCGTCCCAGGGACCCCGCGCCGCCGCCCGCAGGAGATCGCGTCGGCACTCCTCAGGGGGCGCCGGCGCGCCGGCGCCGACCAACACGGGCATGCCGCCGCGGCGTCGCAGCAGGCCAGCCAGAGCCTCGCCGACCCCCCGGAGGTCGGCGGCGATCAGCCAGCGGGCGGCGGCCGGGAGCGCAGCCGGCGGCGTGGACGCCGGCGCCGCCGGCCGCCAGATCACCTCGTGCAGCAGGGATTCGATCTCCGTATCGGATGCGGCCGCCGCGGCGAGCGTTGCCGGCGCCCCGGCAGCCGCCAGGCGGGCGGGGAGGCGCCGCAGCCGTCGCGCCTGCAGCCCCAAGAGCTCCACCAGACAGCGGCCGGCGTCGTCGAGCAGGCGGACGTCGGCGGTGAAGAGCTCGCCGCGAACCGATTCCGCGTCGCGCCGCGCCACGTGGCACCAACGAGCCGCCGCCGCCGGCCACAGACGGCAGCTGCCGGCCGCCAGCGGCAGGAAGGAGGCGGCGTCGCGGCGGCCGGCAATGGCCAGCGTCAACTGCATGCCGGCGTCGAGCAGGCCCGGGTGGACGTGGTAGTCCTCGGCGCGATCGGCAGGCGCCGCCGGCCGCAGCTGCGCCAGCGCTTCTCCGTCTCCCCACCAGATCCGCGTCGTCCATCGGAAGCTCGGACCGAGGTCCAGGCCGCTGTCCTGAAGCAGCCTGTAGAGCTCCCCGCCGTCCAACTCGGCCGCGAGCCGCGACCTGAGATCCTGGGGCAGGACCGCCGCCGGCTGCGGCACCGGCTCGGCGCGGCGCCGCAGCCGCCAGGTGGCGTGCAGCTCCCAGGAGGCTGCCGCATTCTCGTCGTCGGCCGCGAAGCAGCTCAGCTCGATGCATCCGTCCTGCCCCTCGGTGGCAATCGTCTGCACCGGCCTGGTGCCGGCGGGCGGCAATACCAGCGGCCGGCGCACGACCAGGTCCTCGACAGCCAGGGCGCCGATCGCCAGCTCGGCCGCGGCGGCCAGCCCCATTTCCAGGTAGGCGGTCGCGGGCAGCACGGCAGCGGCATCGAGGCGATGCTGGTCGAGCAGTGCCGGTACGCCGGCGCCGAGACGCGCGACGAACAGGCAGTGAGCGGCGGCGGTAGGATAGCGGCGGCCGAGCAGCGGATGGGCGGTCGCGCCGGCACCTCCCGCGCCGGCATCCGCCGCGGCCGCCGCCGGCTGCGCCGCCTCGCCGGCGCGCAGCCAGTAGCGCCGGCGGCGAAACGGATAGGTGGGAAGGGGAACCCGCCGTCCGATCCCGCGGTGGAAGCCGTGCCAATCGACGCTCACGCCCCCCGCGTACAGTGCGGCGAGCGCCGCGAGCGCCTGAGGCCTCTCCTCTGCGTCACCGGGCGCCGGCGGCAGCGAGGCGCACGTCAACGGCGCCGGCGAGCCGCGGCCGGCCGCCGCCAGACTCTCCGCCAGCCGCCTCGCCATCCCGGCCTCAGGCCCCATCACCAGCACGGCGCTGCCGGCGGCCTGGCTCCGGGCCACGGCGGCGACCGCCTCGCCCGCCGGGTCGCCCGCCGGGTCGCCCGCCAGCCGGGCCTGCTGCCGGAGCTGCAGGACGGCCGCGTCCAGATCGAGCCTGCCGGCCGCCCAGGCAGCGGCAATCCCGCCCACGCCGGCGCCGGCATGCAACGAGCCCGCGACGCCCCAGGAGCGCCAGAGCTCGGCCAGGGCGACTTCGACGGCAAAGAGCGCCGCCTGGGATTCGAGGCCAGGCGCCAGCGCTGCGGCTCCGCCGTAGAGGCAGGCCAGCAGCGGCCGGTCGAGAGCCCCGGCCAGCAGCTCGGCGCAGCGCTCCATGACCGAGCGAAAGACCGGCTCGGTGGCGAACAGCGATCGAGCCATGCCCGCATACGCCGCATCCTCCCCGGGGTAGACGCAGGCCACGCCTCTCCCGTCCGCCGCCGCCGGGCCGCTCCAGACCCCTGGCGCCTCTCCGGCGGCGGCGAATCGCGCGAGCTGCCCGGCGATGGCGGCCGGGGAGCGCCCGACCACCGCCAGGCGATGCGCCAGCTCGGCCCGGCAGCTGTTGGCGGTGAAGCAGACGTCCGCCAGCCGCAACGGCCGCTGGCCGCCGCCGCCCGCCTCGAGCGCCGCCGCAACTCTCGCGGCCAGCTCGGCCAGCGCCGCCTCGTCCCGGGCGCTCAACCGCAGCAGATGCCAGCCGGGCTCCGCCTCCGGCTCCTCGGGCTCCTCCGGCTCCTCGGCCGCCGGCTCCTCGAGCACGACGTGGGCGTTGGTGCCGCCGAGCCCAAAGGAGCTGACGCCGGCGATCCGGCGTGGAGAGCCTGCCGGGAAGGCCCCGGCGGCGGTGGGCACGACGAGCGGCAGCTCGTGCCAGGGGATGTGCGGGTTGGGCTGGCGCAACAGCGGCTGCCCCGGGATCTCGCGCTTGGCCAGCACCAGCGCCGCCTTGATCAGGCCCGCCACCCCCGCCGCCGCCTCGAGGTGGCCGATGCAAGCCTTGACCGAGCCGACTGCCAGCGGCCGATCGGCCGGCCGCCCTGCCGCCAGCACGGCGGCCAGTGCCTGGACCTCGATCGGGTCGCCAAGGGCGGTGCCCGTGCCGTGGGCCTCCACGTATCCCACTGCCGCGGGTGCGACGCCGGCGGCCCGCAGGGCGCTGCGCAGGAGCCGCTGCTGGGCAGGTCCGCTGGGCACCGTCAGCCCGGCGCTGTGCCCATCGTGGTTGACTGCCGATCCCAGCACCACCGCGACGATCGGCTCGCGGCGCCGGCGCGCCTCGGGCAGGCGGCGCAGCACCAGCACGCCACCGCCCTCGCCGCGGCCGTAGCCGTCGGCGGCGGCGTCGAAGACCTTGCAGCGCCCGTCGGGAGAGAGGGCGTGCAGCCGGCAATGGGCGAGGGTGGTGTCGGGGGACAGGATCAGGTTGACGCCACCGGCAAGAGCCAGCTCGCACTCCCCGGCGCGCAGGGCCTGGCAGGCGAGGTGGATGGCGACCAGCGACGACGAGCACGCCGTGTCCACCGCCACGCTGGGGCCGTGCAGGCCGAGCAGGTACGACAAGCGCCCGGCAGCGAAGCTGAAGTCGTTGCCGGTCAGGCCGTAGCCGTCTTCCTGCCGCGCGCCGCCGGCCGCGGCGGCGGCCTGCAGCCGCGCGTAGTCCCGGGTGCTCAGCCCGAGGTAGACGCCGGTCTCCGTCCCGGCCAGCTCGTCGGGCGCCTGGCCGGCGCGTTCCAGGGCCTCCCAGGCGACCTCGAGCAACAGGCGATGCTGCGGATCGAGCAGCGCCGCTTCGCGCGGCGAGATGCCGAAGAAATCGCCGTCGAAGCGGTCGCACTCGGCAAGGAAGGCGCCGTGACGGGTATACAGCCTGCCCGGCGCGTCGCGGTCGGGATCGTAGAGGGCCGCGGCGTCGAAGCGGTTGCGCGGCACCGTCGTGACGCAGTCCCGACCCTCCCGTATCACCTCCCAGAAAGCCTCCGGGTCGCTCGCCCCACCCGGGAAACGGCAGCCGATGCCGATCACCGCGATCGGCTCGCCGCCCGCGCCTTCCGGATCGGCGATGCGCAGGCGCCGCCGCGGCTCGAGCGGCGCGCTCCGGCCGGTGGCGTGCCCGGCCTCCACCGCCCGCGGCGACCCGCCGCCGGCGGCGGCGAGCGGCACGCCGGCAGCCGCGGCAGCCTGCGGCGAGCTCTCCGTCAGGTCGGCCACGTGACGGGCGAGGCGCTCGACGTCCGGGAAGTCGAGCACCACGGTCGAGCTCAGGCGCACGGCCGGGCCAAGGGCCGCCGCGAGAGCGGCGCGCAGATCGAGCGCCAGCAACGAATCGAGACCCAGATCGAAGAAGCGGTCGCGCCGGCCGACCTGGTCCGGCCGCAGGCCCAGGACTCGGCAGACCTGGCCACGGACGAACGTGGCCGCGGCGGCCAGGCGGGCACCGGCGTCCGCCTGCAGCAATCCATCGCGCAGCAGGCCAGCGCCCTCGTCGGCGGCAACCCTCTCGTCCGGCACCGCCACCGGCGCCGGCTCTGCGCCGAGCACCGCCGCCGGCGCGGTCGCCGGCGCGGTCTCCAGCCAGTGGCGCTGGCGCTGGAATGGATAGGTCGGCAGCGCCACCCGGCGGCCTTTGCCTTCGACCCTGGACCAGTCGACCGTGGCGCCGCCGACGTACAGCCGGCCAAGGCTTTCGAGCATCACCTGCAGGTCCTGGCGCCGGGGTTCCAGGGACGGCAGGAAAGCCGGCGCCGGCGGGCCGCCTGCCGGCACGCGGCCGGCGGCCACGCACACCCGCCTTGCCATCGGCAGCAGGGCCGGCGAGGGCCCCACCTCCAGCATCGCGTCACAACCCAGCTCCAGGGCAGCCGCGACCCCGGCGCCGAAGAGCACCGGCTGCCGGGCGTGGCGGCGCCAGTACGGCGCCCCGGGCGCCGGCGGGAAACCGCCTTCCGGCCACGGCCGCCCGGTCAGGTTGCAGATCCACGGCAGGCGCGGCGCCCTGGCAGCGACGCCGGCGCAGGCGGCCTCGAGCTCGTCGAGCGCCGGGTCCATCAGGGGCGAGTGGAAGGCGTGCGAGACGGCAAGCCGCCGGCAGCGCACGCCGTGAGCCGCGATGCGCGCGCAGGCCTGCTCCACCGCCGCGGCGGGACCGGCGATCACCGTGTCGGCCGGCCCGTTGAGGGCGGCGATCGTGACCTCTCCGGCATCGCCGAGGACCGTCTCGAGCGTCCAGGCCGCCGACGCCTGGACCGCCGCCATGGCGCCTGCCCCCGGCAGCGCCTGCATCAGCCGGCCGCGCTCGACGACCAGGCGCAGCCCCTCCTCGAGGTCGAAGATCCCGGCCACGCAGGCCGCCGCGTACTCGCCGATGCTGTGGCCCAGCACCAATGCCGGCTCGATGCCCCAGGATCGCCACAGCTCCGCCAGGGCGACCTCGAGGGCGAAGAGGGCGGGCTGCGCCCACCGCGTCTCGGCGAGCGCCGCGGCCGCGCCGTCGCCATGGATCGCCGCCAGCAGCCGCGCCGGCAGCTGATCGCCCACGATCTCGTCGCAGGTTTCGAGGGTGCGCCGAAAGACCGGCTCGTGCTCGAACAGCTGTCTCCCCATGCCAGGATGCTGCGCACCCTGACCGGTGAACAGGAAAGCCACCCGCGGGGCCTGCCGCCGGCCGGCGCGGGCGTGCCGGGCGGGCACCGGCGGCTGGCCGGCGCCGCGGCTGCGCAGATCCGCGAGGGCGAGCCGCAGCTCGGCGCTCGACGCACCGACCACGGCAGCGCGTTCAGCCAGCTCCGACCGGCCGTTGGCCGCGGTGAAGCAGACGTCGGCGAGCTCCGGCGGCACCGCTCCCCGCTCGCCGCTCTCGCCGAGCCAGAGCTCGAAACGCCCGGCGAGCTGGTCGAGCGCCCGCGGGGTGTGTGCCGACAGGCGCAGCAACCCCCAGGGCCGCCGCCGCTCGCGCCGCGAGGAAGCCTGGGGCGCCTCCTCCAGCACGACGCAGGCGTTGGTGCCGCCGAAACCGAGCGAGTTGACCACCGCCCGCCGTGGCGCCCCCGACGCCGGCCAGCCGGCGAGCGCGGTGTTGACGAAAAACGGGCTGCCGGCGAGCGCGAGCGCCGGGTTCGGCCGCGAGAAGTGAAGGGTCGGCGGCAGCATGCCATGGCGCAGGGCGAGCACCGTCTTGATCAGCGCCGCCACCCCCGCCGCCGCCTCCAGGTGGCCGACGTTGGTCTTCACCGAGCCGACGGCGCAGCGCCCCGCCGTCACGGCCTGGTCGCGAAACGCGGCGGCCAAGGCCGCGAGCTCCAACGGATCTCCTGTGGGGGTGCCGGAGCCGTGGGCCTCGACGTAGCCGACCGTGCCCGCGCCGACGCCGGCCTGCGCCAGGGCGCGACGGATGGCGGCGGCCTGTCCGGCGAGGCTGGGCGCCGCGAAGCTTTCCTTGGCGGCGCCGTCGTTGTTGATCGCCGAGCCCAGGATCACCGCCTCGACGTGGTCGCCGTCGGCGACCGCCTGCGCCAGGCGCTTCAACGCCACCACGCCGACGCCGCTGCCGAGGACGGTGCCCTGCGCCGCGGCGTCGAAGGCGCGGCAGTGGCCGTCGGGTGAAAGGATGCCGCCGTCGCGCCACAGGTAACCCGCCAGGTGCGGCACCCGCACCGTCGCCCCGCCCGCCAGGGCGACGTCGCAGTCGCCGGCGAGCAGGCACTGGCATGCCAGGTGCACCGCCACCAGGGCCGACGAGGAGGCAGTCTGCACGGTGAGACCCGGCCCGCGGAGGTTCAGCTTGAAGCAGGCGCGGGTGGCGAGGAAATCCTTGTCGTTCGACAGGTACTCGAGCCCGCCGACAGCGCCGCCGAGGTGGCGCGCGGCGCCGAGCTGCGAGAAGAAGTAGCTGCCCACCAGCGAGCCCGCGCCGGCGACGACTCCGACGCTCCCGGGGCAGCGGTCGGGCGGGTAGCCGGAGTCCTCCAGCGCCTCCCAGCAGCATTCGAGGAAGAGCCGCTGCTGCGGATCGAGCAGCGCCGCCTCGCGCGGCGAGCAAGCGAACAGCTCGGCGTCGAATTGGTCGATGCCGTCGAGCACCGGCGAGGCCATCACGTACGCCGGGTCGCGCAACAGCGCGCGGTCCACCCCCGCGGCAGTCAGCTCCTCGGCGCTGAAGCGGCGAATCGACTCCACGCCGCCGGCGAGGTTGCGCCAGAAGCGGTCCACGGAGTCGGCGCCCGGAAACCGGCATGCCATGCCGATCACCGCGATCGACCGGGAGTGATCGTGGACCTCGCCGGGCATCATCGTCCGAGCCCATGGGACGGTCCGCGGGTCCCCCGGTCGCCTGGCGCCCCGGCGGGCGCCGGGAGCGGCCGGCTCCGTCCCGCCGAACGGCTATACTGGGCGGGCCGGGCAACCGGCTCGTCACGCCGCCGCGGAGCCAGCACCTGCAACGACCAGCGCTCGTTCATGCCGTCGTCGGCGCGTCCGGCGCCGTCGGCGGAGCCGTCGCCGCGGCGCTGCTCCAAAGCGGCGCGCGGGTGCGGGTGATCGGACGCAGCGCCGAACGCCTGCGGCCGCTGGTGGCGGCGGGGGGCGAGCCCCGCATCGCCGCCATCGAGGACGAGCGGGCGATGAGCGAAGCGCTGCGCGGCGCCGCGGCGGCCTTCCTCATGACGCCGCCGCTGCAATTGACGCCCGGCGGCCTCACGCTGGCCGGCCTGCGCGTCCTGGGCGAGCGGCTCGCGGTCGCCGTCGCCCGTGCCGGCGTCCGCCGGGTCGTGCAGCTGAGTGGATTGGGCGCCCACCTCGCCAGCCCGCCGCTGCAGATCGCGCTGCTGCGCGACCAGGAGCAGGAGCTGGCGAGGCAGGGCGGCGCCGCGGAGCTGGCGCACCTGCGGCCCGGCTTCTTCATGGAGAACCTGCTCGAGCTCGCGGCTCCGGCGCGCAGCCTCGGCGTGCTCCCCTACACGCTCGCGCCGGAGCTGCCGGTGCCGATGGTCGCGACCCGCGACGTCGCCGCCGTCGCCGCCGGCCTGTTGCTCGCCGCGGCCCCGTGGAGCGCCACCGCCATCGACCTCGTGGGGCCGCGCGACCGCACCATGAACGAGGTGGCGCGGATCCTCGGCGGGGCCGTCGGCAGGCCCACGCTGGCGTACCTGAGGCTCGGGGACGACCAGGTCGAGCGCTCGCTGCTCCAGGCGGGGGTCGCGCAGGAGCTCGTCGCCAGCGCCCTCGAGCTGAACCGCTTCATCAACGGCGGGCACTTCCGGGCAGCCAGCGATTCGCCCCCGCGCCACCTCACCCCCACCGCGCTCGAGGATTTCGCGCCGGCGCTCGCCGACGCCTTCCGCCGCGCCGCCCCCCGGGCTCCTTGAGCTCGCCGGCCGCACCGGCTCAGCCCTCCCGCACCTGGCGCAGGAGGGCGTGCTCGGCGGGGCGCAGCAGCGCTGCCAGCAGCGCCGCGTCGGCGGCGGCGGCCGCCAGCAGGCCCGGCAGCGCCGGCAGCCGGGCCAGCAGCCAAAGCTCTGCCGCCGCCAGCGCCGAGGCGGCCAGGAACAGCACCATGCGCGGGACCGTCGTGGGCGCGGTCTCCTGGACGAAGCCGCGCAGCCCGGGCTCGATCTCGAGCTCCAGGTCGACGTCCCAGGCGCTGCCGAGGCTGAAGACGGCGGCGACGCCGAGGAGGACCAGCAGGATCGCAGCGACCGTCCAGGCGGCGGCGGTCCAGGAGAGACCGCCGGCCGCCGCCAGCACGGCGCCGCCCACGGCGCCGGCGCCGGCCAGCGGTGCCAGGAGCGCCAGGAGCTTCGCCCGCAGCAGGGCGCCCGGGCTCAGCGGCGCGGTGAGGAACAGGAGCAGCCGGCTGCCCTCGGCGCCCAGCGGGCTGGTCGAGCTGTCGAAGATGAAGAGCACCGCCAGTGCGACGACCGTGCCGGCGATGGCGAGCGGCAGCGGCAGGCCTCGGGCGGTGAGGGTCGGGCGCAGCAGCGGGAAGCCGGCAAACAGGGCGGCGGCGAAGACGCCGGCGCGCAGCCATTCCACCCAGTGTCGGCCCCGCGTCAGCATCTCGCGCGTCAGCAGCGCGCCCGCCGGGCCCCGCCAGCCGGCGAACCCGCGCGTCAGCCGCCGCAGCGCCCGGCGCGGGCGGGCGCGCCTGGCCCCCGCGTCCTGGACGAAGGCCGCCTCGTAGATGGCGCCTGCCGGGCCGGCCAGCGGACCCGCTGCCGCCAGCAGCGCCAGCGCCGCCAGCAGCGCGGCGCCGCCCGGAGAGAGCGCTGCCGCCGCGGCGCGGACCCACCGGCCGCCACCGCTCGCGGACAGCGTGATGGCGGCGCCGGCGGCGATCACCAGGCCCGCGGCGGCGGTGGTCACGACCCGGCGGCGCCAGGCTGGCCGAGCCGCGGCGATCACCGCCGTCTGGATCACCAGCGCGCCCCAGAGCGAGACGCCCATGCCGGCCACCAGCAGCACGATCCAGCTCGCACCTCGGGCACCCAGCCCCCTCGCCAGCGCCGCGAGCACGCAGGCCAGGGCAAGCCCGACGCCGGCCGCCGCCTGCAGGGTCACCAGCCCCAGCAGCGCCCGCAGGCGCGCAGCCCGCTCGACCGGCAGCGTGAACAACAGGCGTGCGCGGTCGCCGAAGCCGAGCTCGCGCACGCTCACCAATCCCATGCCCGCGGCCGCGCCCCAGGCCGCCAGGCAGAGCCTCCATAGTCGGCGATCGAGCTCGCCGGGCCCCAGCGTCAGCCACCGCGACAGTCCCGCCTGCAACTGCGTCGCCCCCCAGATGCCGAGCGCCAGGTTGACGGCGATCGCGACCAGCAGCATCACCCGCCGCTGCGGATCGCGCAGCAGCGAGTTGCGCAGCTCCCGTGCCCTCGCCTGCAGGATCGCGCCGACCATCAGGCGTCCGCCTCCTCGTCGTCCGCGGTGAGCTGCAGGAAGATCGCCTCGAGGTCGCCGGCCGCCGCGTGGCGGTCGCGCAGCTCCTGCACGTTCTTGCCCTCGGCCACCAGCAGCCCGTGGTGGAGCACGCCCAGGCGGGTGCACAGCGCCTCGGCCGTGGCCAGGTCGTGCGTCGACATCAGAAGGCTCGCGCCCGCGGCGGCGAGCTTCAGGAGGAAGTCCTTGAGCCGTCGTGAGCTGCGCGGATCGAGGCCGTTGAAGGGCTCGTCGAGGATCAGCACCGGCGGCTGGTGCAGCAGCGCGGCGGCCAGCGCGAGCTTGCGCTTCATGCCGAACGAGTAAGCGCCGCACAGCACCTCGCCGGCCTGCTCGAGCTGCAGGAGCGCCAGCAGCTCCTCGATCCTCGCCGCGGCGGCGGCGCGCGGCAGGCCGCGCAACTGCGCCACGAACTCGAGGAACTCCCGCCCGGTCAGCTGCTCGTAGAGATGGGAGCGGTCGGGGACGTAGCCGAAGCTGGCCTTGGCGCGGAGCGGATCGGCCCAGACGTCATGGCCCGCCACCAGCACCTGGCCCGCCCCCGGCTCGAGGAGCCCGACCATCATCTTGATGGTGGTGGTCTTGCCGGCGCCGTTGGGACCGAGAAAGCCGTAGATCTCGCCGTGGGCCACCCGCAGGTCGAGGTGGTCGACGGCAACCACGGAGCCGTACCTCCGGGTCAGCCCCCGGGCCTCGATCGCCGGGCTCGCCGACCCGGCCGGCGGTTCGGCGGCTGCCGGCCGCACCCAGGGCCGCACCACCGCGTCCGGCAGTGCTGCCGCTGCCGCCACGCCGGGAGCGGCGACGGCGGGACCGCCGCCGGCGGCTGGCTCGCTCGACGGGACCGGCAGGTCCAGCGCGGCCAGGAGCTCCTCGGGTCGATCGACGTTGAGCAGGATCTGCTGCACCGGACCCGCGCGCCGCATGCGGCCCGCGAGCTCGCGCGGCCGATCGAGCTCAAGGAGGATCTGCCCTTCCTCCGAGAAGCAGGCCGTCACCCGCTGCCGCCGCGGGTCATAGTCCAGGCGCGGCCGTTGGTGGGACAGGCGCTCGCGCGCCGGCTGCGCCGCGACGATGAACTGACGCGGCACGTCCAGCCGATCGGCGCCGTAGCGCAGCTCGAGCAGCGAACCGCGCAGCCGGTGCTGGGTCCAGAACGGCCGGGTCAGGACGCCGAGGATGGGGTACAGGAGGGCCGCGCACCAGGCCGCGACCAGCACCGGGCGCAGGCGCGGGCTGTCGACCACGAGCAGGATGACGAAAAGGCCGAAGCCGCCCTCGAGCAGGACCATGAGCAGCCACGGCAGGATCGCCCGCAGGTAGGACCCGGGCCTCCCGGTGTAGGAGAACTGCGTGGTCGATTGGGCGTTCATCGGCGGCCGCGCTCCGATCGCCATCACCGTCCGGTGATGATCCGGTTGGCTTGCTGCCCGCTCACGCCCAGCTCCATCTGGTGCGGATCGCCGGCGCGCAGGATCTCGAGCTCCGAGGCACTGCAACCGGTCCCCGCCGCGCCGGACACGGTGGATCGTCCGAGCAGCAGCGCCAGGCCCCCGGGCGACAGCCCGAACGCCCCGTCCACCAGCCGGCGCACCGGCCCCGGCGCCTCCGTGGCGGCGTTCGCCGCCGCCGCGCCCGCCTCGCGGACGCGGCGGAGGTGCCCGCGCAAGGCGGGTGCCAGCGGCAGCGCTTCGGGGCAGGCCCACGCCAGGAACCTGTCGAGCCGCGCGAGGTCGTCGGTCAGGGGGCTTGCCACCAACGCCCGCAGCTGCAGCGGCGTGATGCGGTACTGGCCAAGGGCATGGGCCTCGGCGAGCTCTCGGCGCCGCTCGATGGCGGCATCGTCGTGATAGGGCGCCAGGGCCATCTCGATCATCTCCTCGCTGTAAGCCTTGCGCGCCATCAGGTGGGTGACCAGCTGCAGGTACTCACGCACGCCGCGGCAGTAACCCCGGCCCTCGAAGTCCGCAAGCAGGCCGCGCAGGTGTGCCATCAGCATCGGGTTGCGGCAGTCCGACTCCGTGAAGTTGAACGCGTCCTCGCGCAGCTTGAACCCCAGGAACCCTTCCATGAACTCCTGGTGAGTCCAATACTCGTAGCTTGCCTCCTCGAACACCCCGAAGTACTCGGGGGGATGGATGCCCTGCCGCCCGACGTGCGGAAAGGCATAGGGGTCGGCGGCAGCGGCGCCGGCGCCAAGGAGGCTGTCGTAGTAGGAGGCGCTGATCTCGGCCAGCTTGCCGAAGACCGCCGGCCAGCTTGCATCCCGCCTTGTCATCGGCGGCAGCGCGAAGCCTGCGGCCGTCCGCTGGACCCAGCGCCAGTAGGACGCCACCTCGGAGCGCGAGTCGCCGGTCACCACGTAGTCGAGGGCCCCCGCGGCGTTGACCACGTAGCGGGCGATCGCATTCATCAGGGTGAAGTTGCAGCCGTTGCAGAAGGTCTCGCGGCCGTTGCCCTGCGCGAGGTGGCCGGAGATCAGGACCTCTTCGCGGAAACGGGCAACGAGATCGTCGCCGATCGTGCCGGAGCCGAGAGCGATCTCCTCGCCGCCGAGAGTGGTGGTGAACACCCGCATCTCCGGAGCTCCCGGGATCTCCAGGGCCTGAAGCACCGCGACGACGTTGTCGAAGACTCCGAGGGGCATGCCCGGATGCACCATGAACAGGACGTGCAGCCCGAAGCACCTCCCGGTGCGGCTGACGAGAAGGAGCTGCATGAGGCGCAGGTAGGCGAGAGTCCAGGCGGAGTCCTTGCCGCCGCCGAAGGGCAGCAGGATCTGCAGGTCCTCCGGCTGCCGTGGCGCGCTGCGCACCGCCAAGCGCGCCAGGGACCGCTCGGCCTGCTCCCTCACCTGGCCGCTCGCCGTTCCCAGCGCCGCGACCAGCCGCTGCAGCAGAGCCGTGTTGGCGGCTGCACCCTGTCGCGTTGCTGCCATGCGTTGGCCTTTCCCGCGACGCCCGCTCAGAAGGTGAACTCGCTGGCAACGCTGCGGTCGAACATGCAGACTTCCGAGATCCGGCGGCAGCCGCAGATGAACTTGACCAACCTCTGAATGCCGATGCCGGCTCCGGCCGAGCGCGGCAGCAGGCCCTTCGCCGCCACGGCCAGGTAGCTCTTGAAGGTCCCCTGGTCGACGGCGAGATCTTCCATGCGGCGCACGATGTCGTCGTACCGATGCTCGCGCTCGGCGCCCGACAGCCCTTCGCCGAAGCCGTCGGGATAGACGAGATCGAAGTTGCGGTAGGTTCCCGGCCGGCCCGGCTCCTCACGGTCGTAGAACTCGCGCTTGAAGTTGACGATGAAGCATGGCTGCGTCGCCTGGTCCGACACCCGACGATAGTAGTCCGCACCGTAGCGGCGCTCGAGCTCCTCCGACCGGTATCTTGGAAACGGACGCTGCAAGTCCGGCAGGTCGCGGCCGAGTGCCATCAGATCGGCGGCGCAGCGCTGCCGCAGGTTGGTGAAGACCTGCACGAAGAGCGACTCGAGCAGGTCCATCACCTGCTCCATGCCGGCGTCCTTGATCTCGATGTCGAATTGCGAGAACTCGAGCAGATGATTGGCGGAGCTCTTGATCTCCGCCTTCTCGAGGCGGATGTTGGGAGAGACGATGAAGATCCGCTCGAAATCGCGCGGGATCAACGCCAACTGTTTGTGGAAGATCATGCTGGCCGTGAGCTTGAGCGGGATGTCCAGGTAGCGGATCTCGGCGGGATAGACATCGTGGCTCAGGGTGTCGGTGAACGGCGACATCATGATCGGCATGAGCTGGACGAAGCCGTTGGCGACGGCGAAGTCTTGGAGCTCCTGCAGCAGGGCGGTCTGGATGCGGTGAATCGGGCCCAGACCCGGGCTGCTGAGATGATCGAGGAAGCCATCGGTGCCGCCTGCCATGCCTTCTTCCATACCTGCTCTCCTTCCGCTGGTCGTCGTCTGGGTTCAGGCGAGGAGCGCAGCACCGCTCCACGCCGGCTCCCGAGCCAGGAACTCCACGAAGTCCGCCAAGGCCGCGGGCCCGTAGAACACTGCGTCGTAGCCGGCGGCGCGCAGCTCAGCCGCCTGCCGTTCGAGCGCCGCCACCTCGGTCCCAAGCTTGCCGCCGATCACCAACCGCGGGCGGCCAGGGTCCGTCGTCTCGGTCAGGTGCCGCGCCAGGGCTGGGCCTTCGAGATGGCCGTGACCGTTGACCGTCGATACCACCACCAGGTCCCGCGGCTCTGCACGCACCGCCGCGTAGGTCAGCTCGTAAGGCGCGCAGATGCCGAGGTTCTCCACTTCGAAGCCATGCTCCGCGAGGAACATCTCCATGAAGACCAGGTTCCAGCTGTGTGAGTCGGAAGGGATCGTCGTCAGCAGGGCCCTGGGCTTCATCAAACCTCCGGCACGTCCGCGTTGGCGGGCCACGAGTGATCCGGCCGCGCCGCCGCCGGGGCGTCATATCGTTCCTGGTTGAAGGCCAGCATCTTGGCGAGGTCGCGCGAGGTGCTGATCTGGCGCGGCCTGCCGACGGCGTCGCGGAGATGGGCCGGCAACGGGATCCTGCCTGGATCAGACCAGTAGATCGAGCCGTCTCCGTCCAGCCACGATCGTGCCCGGTTGCGATTGTCCGGATGCAGGCAGAATGGCACGTCGAGGTAGCCCTCGCGGAAGCCGATCTGGATCGCCTCTCCAACCGTTGGCGCCAGGTCGAGGATGGCGGCGAGCAGAGCGCTTGTCTCGGCATAGAGCGCCTCACGATGCCGGTGTTCGGCGGCCCCGGGCAGCGCTTTAGGCTGCGCGGCCGCCAGCCGCGACCATTCGATGGCTTCGAGGTTGTCCTCGATGGTGGGTATCTGGTACGCCTCGGCCCCGGTCTTGACGATCAGCCTCGCGGCGCCGGCCTTGACCGCCAGGCGGGCGCTGTCCTCGATGAGGCGCCGGCTGCCGGAACGGCTGCGCGGGAAGTTGCCCATGAAGCAGTAGACCACCACGTGCCAATCGACGTCCTGCAAGCTCTCGGAGGCAAGCTGGCGCAATGCCAGGATCGCGCCGACGTCCTGGGGCTCGTTGTACCCCTGGGCATAGCTGAGCGACAGGCTCTTGATCCCGTGCTCGCGGAAGAAGCGGGCCTCGAGCAGTGTGAGGGTCAACAGCATCGCCGGCGGGCAGAGTTGCCCGAGCATGCAGCCGCCGAAGCTCTCGAGATGCCCGACCACCCCGTTCTGCTCGAGTCCGGCCAGCATGCGGCAGCAGTGCTGCCAAGAGCGCACGGTCGCTGCCAGCGGCACACGGCTATAGGGCAGGCAGTAGGAGATCGGACCGCCTTCGGTCGCCTCTATCCCGGCAGCGATCAAGGCGCGGAAGATCGGCTCCGGCAGCGGGCTGCCGTGGCGGATCTGGATGGGAAAGGCGGCGCCCAGCAGCCCGTCGACGAGCCGGCGGTTACGCTCTTCGCCGTAGGTGACGATGGGATATCCGTTCAGCTCCTTGCCGGCGTCCAGCGCCCGGCGAGCGCCTTCCAGGTCGCCCATCCGCGTGTAGCTGTCGAGGGTGATCGTACCGATCGTCGGGGCCGTCGCCGCCCGTACGAGCTCCAGGCCGCGACGCATCAGGGCGGGATCGCTGAAGCCCATACGCGGCTGCAGGATGAGCCGATTCTCCGATCTGCGCGCAAGAACGAAGTCACGAAAGTGCCCGGCAGGGCGTACCCCTCCCTCACTGCCGGCAGCGGGCCTCCTGGAATCTGCCTGCTCACCGGGCAACACGTCGATCACGTCGATCTCAGTCTGATGGGGCTTCTGGTGCAGCATGGTTGTCATCTTAGTAGTCCTAGTGGCCAATTGCCCTAAAGGATAATGATTATACGCGTGCGAGTCAAGGTGTATGCCACTAACAGAGATAACCAAGCCAGTTACAGTGCAAAAAAATGGCATCGCCGCTGATGTCTATCAAATCAAGGTCCTTAGCCGCTAACGGTTGCGCCATCCTTTCATCCCTTGGGCGAGATGATAAGCTCTCGCTAAGCAACGCCTGCCGCCGAGGAGCGCACGCCCCGCGGCAGGCCGCACTCCTCCGGCGCCCCGGGGTGCGGCCTGCGACGGGGACCTGCGGTGCTGCCTTGCGGCAACCTGCCGAGGAGCGGAGGATAACGACATGGAGAGCTTCGCGACCGATCTGCGCTTTGCGACGAGGGCCTTGCTGCGCCGGCCGGCGTTCACCCTGATCGTCGTGCTCTCCCTGGGACTGGGCGTCGGCGCCAACAGCACGATCTTCAGCCTGGTCAACGCCTTGCTGTTCCGCCCTCTGCCGGTTGCCGACTCCGGACGGCTGGTCAAGATCTACAACCGCGACGCCAAGGCGTCGAGCGGCGGCGTGGCGGCCTTCTCCCATCTCAACTCGTACCTCAACTGGCGGGACTACCGCGAACAGGCACGGTCTTTCACCGGTATCCTCGGCTACGACTGGGCCGGCATGAGTGTCGCCATCCGTGGCGGCGAGGCAAACCTCGTGGTCGGCCAGCTGGTCTCGGAGAACTACTTCGACCTGCTGGGGGTGAGAGCGGCGCGAGGCCGCACCTTCACCGGCGAGGAAGGGACCCAACTCGGAGGCCACCCGGTCGTGGTCGTCTCGGATCATTTCTTGAAGCAGCGTTTGGGTGGCGATCCCGGCGCGGTGGGTCGCAGCATCACCCTGAACGGCAGCCCGTTTACAATCATCGGCATCGCCCCTGCGGCCTTCACCGGCATCGACATCGGCGTCCTGCCCGAGCTATGGGTGCCGATGGCAATGAACCGCGTGATCAAGCCAGATCCCGATTCCAACTGGTACAACCAGCGCCACGATCCGTTCATCAACGCCCTCGGACGTCTGCGTCCAGGGGTGACCCTCGCCGCGGCCCAGGCCGAGATGACCAGCATCGCCCAACGGCTGGAGCGGGAATACCCGAACGACGACAAGGGCCGCGGCATCGAGCTGGTGCCGCTGGCGCAGGCAACCCTACCGCCCGAGGCGCGTCAGGGAGTGGTGGCTGCCTCGGTGCTGCTTCTCGGAGTTGTCGGCTTGGTGCTGCTCATCGCCTGCGCGAACGTCGCCAACCTGCTGCTTGCCAGGGCCACGGCTCGCCAGAGCGAAATGGCCATCCGTTTGTCGCAGGGGGCCTCGCGCGGCCGCCTGGTGCGCCAGCTGCTCACCGAGAGCCTGGTGCTGGCGCTGCTGGGCGGCGCCTGCGGCCTCCTGATGGTCGTCTGGGCCAGCCACGCCCTGCTCGCATTGACTCCCAGCGGCGCGTTTCCGGTGACGATAGCGCTCGATCTCGGCATCGATCTGCGGGTGCTCGTCTTCGCCCTCTGCATCTCGCTCGCGACCGGGTTGCTCTTCGGCCTGGCGCCGGCGCTGCAAAGCACGCGACCGCAGCTGGTCACGGCGCTCAGGAGCCAGTCCGTCTCGGGAGCACGGGCACGGTTCGGCCTGGGGTTGCGCGGAGCCCTGGTCGCCGGCCAGGTCGCGCTGTCGCTGCTGGCGCTGATCTCGGCCGCCCTCTTCCTGCGCAGCCTCAATGCGGCGCAGCGAGTCGACCCGGGCTACGACACGGCCCACCTGCTGTCGCTGTCGTTCGACGTCGGGCTCTACGGACTGGATCAGGGGCGCGGCGAGCAGCTGCTGCGCGCTGCCCGCGAGCAGGTCGGGGCGCTGCCCGGCGTGACTGGCGTCGCCGTGGCGCAAGCTGGACCGTTACAGCCGGCATACGCCCGCTCGGTGTTCCTGGAAGGGCGGGACGATGGCGCCAACGGCATCCTGGTCCAGGCGGATCCGGTCGATCCCAGCTTCTTCCGGGCGGTCGGCGTGCCGATCGTCGCCGGCCGCGGCTTCACCGTGGCGGACCGCGCCAACGCTCAGGCGGTCGGAATCGTCAACCAGACCATGGCAGCAAAGTTCTGGCCGCACCAGAGCCCTCTCGGCAAGCGCTTCCACTTCCGCGGCAAGCCGGCAGTCGAGGTGGTGGGAGTTGCCCGCGACGCGAAGTACATCAGTCTCTCCGAAGACCCGTCGCCCTACATCTACGAGCCGGTGGCGCAGAACTATGCGCCCGGCGTCACGCTGGTCGTGCGCACCAGCGGCGAGCCAGGAGCGCTGCTGCCAGCGGTCGAGCGGCAGATCCATGCGCTGGCCCCCGGGATGCCGTTGGTGGCCGCCGGCACGCTCGCCCAGCAGCTCGACCGCACGCTGTGGGCGCCGCGCTTCGCCGCCTCCATGCTGGGCATGTTCGGCTGCTTGGCGCTGGCGCTGGCCACCGTCGGCATCTACGGCGTCATGTCCTTCCTGGTGAGCCTGCGGTCGCGCGAGATCGGCATCCGCATGGCACTCGGCGCGCAGCGCGCCAGGGTGCTCTCGATGATCCTCGAGCAGGGCATGAAGCTGGTGGCGCTGGGAGTGGTCGTCGGCATCGTCCTGGCCTTCGCGGTTGGCCGCCTGGCCGCCAGCATGCTGATCGGCATCAGCCCAACCGATCCGCTGGCCTTCCTCGCCACCCCGCTCCTGCTCACCCTGGTCGCGCTCGTCTCCATCTACCTTCCAGCCCGGCGGGCGACGGCTGTCGACCCGACACTGGTACTGCGCACCGAGTAGATCGCGGCGGCCTCAGGCACCGGAACGGCTTGGCGTGGGCCTGGCTGTGACCATCCTCGCCAGGTGCACGACCTCGCTCTCGGAAAACCCCAAACGATCGAGGTTGGCATAATACTGACGAACAAACTGCGCCGTATCGCTCTCTACGATCTGGGTGGCGCGCAGCTCCTTGATGGCCTCGAGGATCCTCAGGACGAGATCGGAGTCCACCTGGCACCCGATCTCCGGTTGGCACTCCTCGAGCAGGCGCTTCAGGCTGGCGGTGCCGGAGTGCTTGCCGTAGACGAAGCGCGCCTCGCCACCGACTTCTTGGTAGGGGATCGTTTCATACATGCGGCGGCAGATCCCAACGCCGTGGGTGTGGATTCCCGATTCGTGGGAAAAGACGTTGCGCCCGATCACTGGCTCCTTGGCCTGGACGGGGATCCCGGTGACATCCTCGACAAGCCTCCTGGCCGCCCCCAGCCGCTGATAGAGAAAGCCAGGTATCTCGATGCCATACAGGTATTTGAGGGCCACCACCACCGAGTGGAGGGGAGCATTGCCTGCGCGCTCGCCCAACCCGTTCAGGGTCGTGCTGAAGGTGGTAAACCCGTTGAGCACCGCGGCGATCGTGTTGCCGGTGGCCAGGTCGAAGTCGTTGTGGAAATGACAGACGCGCTCGATGCCGGGAAAGGCGGCGGTCAGGCTGGCGCAGTAGTGCCGCGCCGCCTCGGGCGTCAGGCTGCCGGTGGTGTCGGCAAAGATGTAGCGGCAAGCCCCTGCATCGACCGCGACCTGGACCAGGTTGATCAGCAAATCGAGCGGCGTTCGGCTCGCGTCCTCCGCTCCGAACTCGATCCGCTGCACGCCTTGATCGACCGCATAGCGGACGACTTCGCCGATCATCTTCGCATTGGCCTCGTGGAAGAACGAGAGCGGGGCGTCGGCGACGTCCTCCGGGCTGAGGCCCTCCCTCTGCAGCAGCATCGCACCCAGTTTGTACTTGACGTGCAGCCCGCTCGCCGAGGTGAACAGCAGGAAGGACACCTTGTCGAGCGGGAACCCGGCGGCCTGGATGCACAGGATGGTCTGATCGACGTCCCTGAGACTGGCGCGGCACATGACGAGCACCTCGAGGTCCTCGCGGATGTCACCGCGCCGCCGTCCCTCCCAGGTCAGTCGCAGCAGCTCGGTCTCACTGGGCGAGTTGGCCGGGAAGCACAGGTCGATGATGTGGCAGCCAAGCCGTGATACCTCGCATGCCACGCTGTACTTCTGTCGCGGCGACAGGGCGACGCCAGGCATTTGCTCGCCGTCGCGCAGGGTCGTGTCGTAGATCTTGAGGACCGCTGGATCCGGGAGCTCCAGCGACGCGGTATAGACCTGTGGATTGACCAGGAGCTCACTCCAATCCTCGACTTGCATCGCCGTACCTATCCTTTCTTGAACTGCCTGCCCGACAGGCTCTTTTTCACCTTGGGAACAAGCCCGCCACAGGCGATGATCTCGGTCATCGCCCCCGCTGGGAGAACTCCCTGATAAGTGGACCCAGCGACCTTCACCGTCCCGGCGCCGGGGTCGACCTCCAGCTCGTCGCCGTCGCGAACCATGCGGTGGAACTCCGGGTCGGCGATGACGACGAAGGGCAGCGCCTCGTTCACCAGGTTGCGCTTGTGGATATAGGCGAGGCTGCGAGCGATCACCGCCCGCACGCCGGCACCCATGAGGGCCCACACGGCCTGCTCGCGGCTCGAGCCGGTCCCCCACCCCTCGCCCGCCACCACGATGTTCTCGCCGCGTTGCACTCGTGCCACGAAGTCAGGGCGGAAGTGAAGGAACGCCTGGGGCCCGAGCGCCGCCGGCTCGGCTAGATGACAGAACTCGGCGGCGATCATCGCGTCCGTGTCCACGTGGTCCCCGAACAGCTGGGCCCGGCCGCGCACCACGGAGCTGGTGCGCAGGGCCGCGGCTCCCGCGGCTGCCGCCCCGTCCCGCCCGGCGGTCGGCTCCGGGTCGCCGTGGATCACCGGCGGCAACCCGGTCCGCGGCGCCTGCAGGCGGGATAGACGGTCGCGGTCCAGCTCCGCGAGCAGCGGCACCGGATCCGTGATGCGGAGGTCGAAAGCCGACGCGGCAACGGTAACCGCCGAGGCCAACCAGGCGATGCTTCCCGCACCCATCCGGTTGGGGAAGTTGCGGTTCTGCGAGGACAGCCAGGTCTCGCCCGGCTGGGCGCGATCGCTGGCCATCCCGATGCACATGCTGCATCCCGGCTCGCCGATGCGGAAGCCGGCCCGCCGGTAGGTATCGAGCAGGCCGGCATCGCGCAGCCTGCCGGCGATCTCGAGGCTGCCGGGCACCATGAGGCGTCTTTCCGACGCGACCGGCTGGCAACCGGCGGCCATTGCCCCCTCGAGGACGAGGCCGGCCAGGATCAACTCTTCTTCCGTGGTCGTGCACGCACCGATGAAGCAGCCGTCGAGCACCTCGCCGGCAACCTTGCCCACGTCACAGACGTTGTCGGGTGAGTAGGGCTTGGCGACCTGCGGTGCCAGCCGGCCGAGATCGATGCAAAAGGTCTCCTCGTACCTGGCGTCGTCGTCGGCCCGAAACCACCAGCCCCCCTCCCGAAACTCCTGGCTGCGGCGGGTGCCCATGGTCTGCCGCGTCCGCGCATCGGCGGGGAAGATGCCGTTCAGGCCCCCCAGCTCGGCGGTCATGTTCGCGATGGTGAAGCGGAAGTCGGTGGACAGATCCGCCAGGAAGTCTCCCGTGTACTCCACCGTACGCTCCATCGCGGCGGTGTTGCGGCCCAGCTGGCCGAGCGTCTTGAGCACCGCGTCCTTGCCGGTGAGACCGAAGGCGGGCTGGCCAAGGTAATGAACGCGGATTGCCTCGGGAACCTGGATCCAGGTGGAGCCTTCGATCATCGCCGCAACGATGTCGGCTCCCCCCAGGCCGACGGCGAAGGCTGCCATGCCGCCGTGCGAGGTGGTATGAGAATCCGCTCCCAGAACGACCTCTCCCGGCCGCACCAGCTGGCGGAAGAACTCGGTATGCATGATCGTGGTGTTGGCGTCATAGAAGAACGTGAGCCCAGCTTCGCGGGCGAAGTTGCGAGAGAGCTGAACAACACTCCGGGTGCGCGGGTCGTTGGCTAAGGTGCCGCTGTCAACCGTGTGATCGAGAGCCAGGTAGAAACGCTGCGGCGCGGCGAGGGGCGGCCGACCCAGGGCCGCATACGTCCGGTTCATCCCCTTCCATGCGATCTCGCTCGCCAGCGTCCAGTCGACGGCGATCAGCACGATGTCTCCAGCGGCCAGAGACTTTTCCCCCCAGCCGACGGCATGCTGCAAGAGGATCTTTTCCGTCATGGTCATGCCATGATCCAGCACTCTCACCGTTGCCCTCCCGCGGCACCTTTGCAGCAGGCCAGCGACTCAGGGCCCACAGATTGCTAATTGTGCCGCTCCACGTTCTCGTACATCCTTTTGATAGAACAGTTACGCCTCTAAGGCTACAAATGATACCACCATAGGAGTAGATATGCAATGCAATCTGAAGATTTTGCACGCAGAAAGTGCAAAAGCGAGATGTGGATGTGGTCCGCGATGGAAGGAACCCCAGGGGGAACCCTGGCGCCGGCCTTTGGCCGCCCTGGGGCATCGCATGGCTTGGGGCCACCCGTGCCAGAATTGGAGGTGGAGGCGAGAAGTCGAACCATGTTGGCCCTATTGGAGGAGAAGCTTTCCGCACTTGAGCAACTGCTGAGATCAAGCCTGGAAGGCAACCGCCGCCGCCTCTATGCAGCGTGACACGCGCGCGCCTCAATAGCCGAACGGATTCCGGAACAGGGATCGGTCATTGCCTTCCGAAACCTTCTCATCCCTGGTTACGCCACCGTGTTCGACGAGCTCGTTGGGGGGATCCTCCGGAATGATCTTCCGGTCCTAAGATTCTGCCCGACGAAGAACAGACCTATCGGTCAACGGCACCAACCCGGAGAGAAACCATGCCCCCGACCCAGCATCGCAACCTCCAAGACCAGAAAGCCCTTGTGACGGGCGCGACATCCGGCCTCGGCCGCGCGATCGCCTTGCAGCTGGCCCGCGACGGCGCCGAGGTCGTCGTCCACGGCCGCGACGAGGCACGCGGCGCCGAGACCGTAGAGGCGATCGGTGCCGGCGGTGGGCGCGCCCGGTTCGTGGCGGCCGATCTCACCGATCCCGCCCAGGTCAAGCGCCTGGCCGAAGAGGCCGGCGAGATCGACATCCTCGTCAACAACGCCGGATTCTCGGTGTGGGGACCGACCGCAGAGTTCGCTATCGCAAGCTTCGACGCCATGTTTGCCAGCAACGTCCGCGCACCGTTCTATCTCGTCGCCGCATTGGCGCCGGGGATGGCAGCCCGCGGAACTGGCAGCATCGTCAACATCAGCAGCATGGCCGGCCGTCTCGGCCTGTCCGGCGGCGCGGCTTACGGGGCCACCAAAGCCGCCCTGGCATCGTTGACGCAAGCATGGGCCGCTGAATTCAGCCCACACGGCGTCAGGGTCAACGCCGTAGCAGCAGGCCCGATCTACACGCGACCTGAGGCACGTGAGCTATTCGACACTCTCGGGGCCACCACGCCGCTCAAGCGCGCAGCCGACCCCTCGGAGATTGCCGAGGTAGTCGCATTCCTGGCCTCACCCCGCGCAAGCTATGTCACCGGCGCGATCGTCGCCGCCGACGGCGGTCGCACCGCGATCTAGCCTGGTCAAGGCCGGCGAGTTGCGAGCCGGCCCCCACCGCGCAGGACCGCCAAGTGGCGGCGAGCGTGGCCGACGTGCTGGTTGATCCTGATTGACCAAAAAAAGCATAAACCCGCCGCCGGGCCTGTGGGCCACCGTCCACAGGTCCAGCAACGCCCCTCGCAGGCGTCTTCTGAGCCGGCACGGCGGGAAGGCGCAACGGCGGAGGAGGTGATCCAACCTGGCGTCCGCTGCCTGCCGGGCGCCCGCCCGACGCGAGAGGAACCCATCGCTCATGCCTCGGCGCCAAGCCTCGGTTTGCGGGGTTTGGCGGCAGGTGCAGGCGCCACGCCCGCACCTCCCGCAGGTGCGGCACCGGGGGCGGGCGCTGCCGGAGCTGCGGGCGCTGCGGGCGCTGCCAGAGCTGCGGGCACTGCCGGAGCTGCGGGCGCTGCCGGAGCTGCGGGCGCTGCCGGAGCTGCGGGCGCTGCCGGAGCTGCGGGCACTGCGGCGCCGCCACCGGCTCCGGCCTGCCCCTGAGTGGGTGGGGCTTGAGGCGGTGTGGCCGGACCGCTGGCGGCTTTCTTGGCGAGGTAGGCGCCCTGGCCAAGGCCGAAGGTGGCGAGGAGGGTGGTATCCACGTCCGGCAGCGTGACCGTGGAGTGGAGATCCATGGTACCGAGGTACATGAAGACCTGGACCAGGTAGGTGATGGCGGCGATCAGCGTGACGAAGAGCATCTGCGTGTCGCCGAAGTCCGCATTGCCGAAGTCGTCCTGAACCAGGTCGGAGAGGCTCGGGTCCTGGTCCGCGGTTGTTTTCATCGCGTCCGTGTTCCCCGCGCCGGCGAGGGCGTTCTGCTTGCCCTGGGTGATCGCCTTGGCGCCGGCGAACGAAAAGGCGCTCATCCCTGACAACAAAAGCAGGTTGTTGGGGATGGTTATGGCGCCGAGCAGCAGGTTGCCGCTGGCGCAGAAGCGCAGCCAGAGCGTCGACAGGTAGGTCACCATCACGACCAAGAACCAGAGGGCGAGCTGGGTTTTCGAGTTACTGGTGCGCCCGTCGAGGCCCACCACGAGCTTGCCGAAATTCTTGCCCAGCGCCGCCAGGCCGAAGCCCAGGACCACCAGGGTGGCGCCGAGGAACGTCACGAGCCGCCGCCACGCTCCGATCGGCAGCCTCTCGACCTCGACGGACGGCTGCGCCGCCGGCGGCGTCGGCTGGTTGCCGACGCTCAGCAGGTCGTGTGGAGCGAGAGTCTTGGCTTGCAGTTGCGCGTGCAGCGCCTTGGCCGCCGCGTCGTTGCCGGTCGCCGGGATCACCGTATCGGGACCCGGCAGGCCGCTCTTCAAAGCCGCGGCCATCTTGGCCTCTGCCGCGGCCGCCGCCTTCTGCGCCGCCACGGCGGTCTTCTCGGCCTCTGCGGCCGCGGTGGCCGCGCGCGCTGCCTTGGCCGCTTCGCTCGTCAGATTCGCCGCCTCCTTCGCCTTCGCCGCGGACCCGGCCGCCGCAGCCGCAGCGGCGGCCGTCTTCGCCGTCGTCCTGGCGACGTCCTGTGCTGCGGCCGCGTCCTCCGTCGCCTTCGTCGACGCCGCCTGCAGGCGCTTTTCCTCGGCCACCATCGCCGCCGGCGTCGTCCCGACCGTGATGCTGGACAGGTCGGGCGCGACCGCCACCAACTGCGCCTCATGCGTCTCCGAAACAGGCACGGGGAGAGCGAAGTAGGGCCACGCACAGGTGCCCAATCCGATCAGGAGCAAGACGCAGATGACCCATAACGCCCATATTGGCCCGCTGCTCAGCTTCACAGGTGACCTCCCCAATGCGGTCGCAGCGCTGCGGATGGAGCTCCGCAAAAGCGACCGTCTGAGAGGAGAGACGGACGCCGGTGGTGAAAATCCCGGTTGGCGGGCGCCGATCGGCGTGCAGGCCCCGGCAGTGGCGGGCGGTGCGGGTGCTGCGGGAGCCGTGGGCGAGCGGTGTGGCTGTCGTTTCCCTGGTGTGGCGGCTGCTCGGGCGGCAGCTCGGGGGCCTGTGGATGAATTGATTTAGGGTAGTACGACGGACTTGCCGGTGGCCTATCTCACGTTTGCCAAGGTTCGCACGGCGAGCACTTCATCCGCTCGCATCGGCTCGATGGCCGACACCGGAACTGCGACCACGGCGTTGGACTCTCCGAGGGCGTTGAAGACTTCGACCAGCGCGCCCTCCTCTCCACCTTACCGCCGCTCCTGGAAAGCCCGCAGGACCCGCCGCCCCGGCCCGGGATCGCCGGACTGGCTCGAAGGCTTCGACGACGCGGTCGAGGCCGCCCGCGACGCGTTCGCGACCCGCATGGCCCTGCATCCGGACGACCAGGAGGGGCAGCGGATCCAGGACCTCGGTTTCAGGGTCGGTCCCGCGCTCGGCCCCGAGGCCCTGGACCAGGAGCTCCGCCTGTGGACTTCCACGGCGAGAAGCGCTCCAATGCGACCCACCCATCGGCCACCGATCCGCAGGCCTTAGAAGCGTAGGGCAGGCAGGGGCCCCACGGCGTCCGCGTCCGTCGAGACGCTGATGGCTCGCCAGTGTTCGCCGTCCGCGGCGCGCGTCGCCTCGGCCTGACGCACGTACTCGACGGCGTCGCTCCCCAGCAGGAGATGCGCCGGCAGGCGCTCCATGGTGGCAAGCCGGAGGATGAGCTGGGCCACTTTGGCGGGATCGCTGGTCTCGTGGCCCCAGTGGGACTTCAGGGCCTGAGACACTGCGCCGACGGACGGTTCATAGTCTGGCAACAGGGCGGGGGTGTCCTTGCTCGCGCGCAGTCCCCAGTTCGTTCGCATACCGCCTGGCTCCAGGGCGCAGACCTTGACCCCGAAGGGTGCCGCTTCCTGAGCCAGAGCTTCGGTGAATCCCCCCACCGCCCACTTCGCGGCATGGTACGCAACGCCGCCGGGCAGGGCCAGGCGACCGCCCACCGACGAGATCTGCAGAATGCAGCCACTCTTCTGCTGGCGCATCACCGGCAGCGCCGCCCGGGTCATGTAGACGACGCCGTAGAAGTTGGTGTCGACGAGCGCCTTGAATCTCTCCGCTGTCACCTGCTCGAACGGTGCGATGTCGCCGTAGCCGGCGTTATTCACCACCACATCAAGACGCCCAAAGGTGTCCACCGCGAGTTGCACCGCGGCGGCGGCCGCTCTCTCGTCGGTCACGTCGAGGGGGGCGGTGCGCACCTGATCGCCATGCTTCTTGACCAGCTCCTCCAGGCGCTGCGGGTCGCGGGCGGTCGCCACGAGACGATCACCCGAGCCGAGCACTGCATCCGCGATGTCGCGCCCCAAACCGCTGGCGCTGCCGGTTACCAGCCATACTTTCGACATGTACTCCTCCGATCCGTCCCCTTGAGTCGAGCGTTCCCTTAGCAGGGCGCTGAGAAAACGCCGTCGAAAACCTCGCCCAACTGGGTCAACGCCCGATCCGCCAGTCCTTTGATCCGTCGGATCGGGTGGCCCTGCGCGATTCGCTCATCGAGCGAACCAACCATCAACCAGGTCCCCTGCTCGCGCCGTTTTCCTCGCATGAGGTAAGGGTAACCCGAGCAGGGCCTTTTTTCAGCACCCTGCTAATCTCCGGAATGGCAGCGAGAAGGCTGTACCAGCCTTCATCGGTGATCGCGATCGTTCCGGTCAACGCAGCGTCTCGCTTACCTGTCTGCGCAAACTCACCAACTTTCGCCGCCGTCGCCCTCCGCGCCAACCTCGCTCAACCGCAGGCCGGTCTCGGCTCCAAACCTGGTTCACATCGTGGTGCGGACCTGCTCCTGCAGGTCGAGCGCCGCTGGTAGGCCGCTGGCCACCGCCCACTGTAGCAGCTCCTGAAAGGCGCTCATGAGCTGCAACTCCCCGCGCACCCGCGCTCTCTCTGATTCCCAGGCCGCACCCGGAGCACGCCGCCGCCACCGCCGCGGACGAGGCGGCCGTCGAGCTCAGGCAAGCGACCGAGATCTCCTGACCCGGCGCCCCGTCCGCCCATCGATCTGATCGAGCGCCTTGACGTCGAGACAGTGCGCTGCACGCCTCGGGCAGGCCCGCGGAGCGATCGACCTGCCACGCCACCGCCGGCGGACCGGTGCTCCTGCCTCGACACACCCATTCCGGCTCCACGCGTGTCTATCGCTCCATCGTGGCCTTGAGTTGCCATGAAACGCGAGAGGAGGACACACCATGCCCACGCCACGTCGAGTCACCTGCGTCGACAAGGGGTCGCATCACCACGAAGGGATCACACATCTCGGAGGCAGCGGTTGGCGGGAGACGAGAGCGGAGGTGGTACGCCAGATCGAAGACGGAGACTACGAGTACTACACGCATGAAGGCGGGAAGAGGGCCGACGTCAAGGTGCGCAGCCGCGACGGCGTGAAGTATGTCCAGACGCAAGCCGACGGGGAGTGGACGGACAACCTGCTGGCGCTTGAGGCTTGCCCGCAATAGAGCCAGCGCATCGATGCGCTCCTCGAGCCCCGGCCGGGAGGCCGTCGAGCAAGGGTGCCGTTCAACACCTTGAACGGCCGCTTCGGGGTGGAGCGAACCGCCCCGGTCGATCGAATCTAGGTCCCCGGGACGGTTACGACACTGCTGGCCACGGAGCAGCCGGCCACGTTGCAGGCCGTCAGCGTCACCTCGAAGGTGCCTGCCGTCGCGTAGGTGTGGGCCGGGTTCTGCGCGCTGCTGCCGGTGCCGTCGCCAAAGGTCCAGGACCAGGTCGTCGGAGCGCCCGTGGAGGTGTCGGTGAAGATGGCAAGCTCGCTGCCACTGGACGTGAAGAAGATGAACGCCGCGATCGGCGGCGCCGACACCCGGCAGCTGCTGTTCGCCGGCAGATAGGTAAAGGCGCCGTTCACCGTGCTCGCGCAGCCGGTGATCGTGTCCGTGACCGTGACGTCGACGCTGGTCGGGAGATCGCGCACGCCCGGGAGGCCGGATCCGGTCGTGCAGGGCTGGGTCTGGAAGGTGCCGGTGAACGGCGGCGTGGTCACCAGCAGCGTGCTCGCGGTCCAACCCGTCGCCGGCAAGGGCGCTTCCGGGCCGAATTGGACCTGGGTGCTCTGGGGGTTGAGAAAGTCGCCGCTGATCGTCAGCATCGTGCCGCCGAACTGGCTGCCGGCCGGCGGCATGACGCCGGCCACGACCGGCTTGGGCACGACATACGTGAACTGCGGTCCGTCGGCGCCGTCGCCGCTGCCGAGATTGGTGACGTGGACCGGACCCTGGACGTTGGAGCAGCCGCTGACCAGGGGGAGACGCGCGAGCACCTTGAGCTTGGTGGCGCTCGTGGACACCACCTGGGCGGTGACGCCGGCGAGAGAAACCGCCACGGGGGCCGCGAAGCCCTGTCCGGAAATGGCGACCGTGACCGGAAAGTCGAACGCCGTCATGGCCGGATCCAGCGAGTCGATGATGACCTTCCCGGAATCGGTTCCAGTGCTCTCGAAGAAGCCGTTCACGTCCAGGATCAGCTCGACGGTGGCGGTGTCGGCGCCGAGTGAACGGTAGAAGACGTCGATGGTGCCGTCGCCGGCCAGCTGCACGACTGCGCTGTTGGCGCGTGCCTGGTTGGCGTTGAAATTGAGATTGCTTGTCCCCGGCAGCGAGGCGTTGCCTGCAAAGACCGTCAGATAGCCCGGGGCTTGCGGCCCGACGACGGTCAGGTTCGCCGATACCGCGGCGGCGCCAGCCGGAATCGCGCACGTGCCGGACACCTGAAAGAGATAGGTCCCGGGAGACAAGGGAGAACTTTCCCTGGTGTCGAGGACCCGGCAGGGAGGCACGGTAAAGAGCGCCAGCCCAGTGGGCGTCGCTTGGCGGCCGGAGCCGCCCGGCGTCTTGCCGCCGCCGGCCGCGGTGCCAGTCGCGCCGCCGGGCATGGCGAGCACCATTGCCTGGACCACGACGAAGGCCACGCCTGCCGCAGTCGCCGCCCTTCTCGATCTGCCATGCTCGGACAAGGGTCGCGGATCCTTTCGCCCAGCCGACTATCTTATCCCTCATGAAGGACAGGCGCAACTTGGACATTGCAATACATCGATGTCTTCACCGAGTCGAGGCGGACTCCCGCACCGGGCCGGGCTGGGGACGGGGGGCCGAGCGGCCAGACCAGCCGTGCCGGCCTCACAACCCGTCAAGACCGTCCCCTCCGTAATTCCGCAGCCGCCCGGCCGCGCACCCTAGAATCGTCGCCGGAGTCCTCTTCCTCATGCTCACCTCGAGCTCGCCCGCGAGCTGCAGGCGCTCGGCTACGAGCTCCGCATCGACGGCCGCGGCCACGTCCGGCATCGACGGCATTCCCGAGGCCGCCCGCCGCGCCTTCAGCAAGCGCCGGCCAGGGCGGACGAGCCGCTGGAGCCCCGACCGAAGGTGCAGGACGTGCAAGGCCTGCTGTGACAGGTGCAGGAAACGGTTGAGAGGCTGAACGAACTCATGCGAGAGGCCACCCTTGGGCGCAAGGTGTAGACTGGCATTGGACTTCGCAGATGCCTTGGAAGGCGAGGAGGAAGACGTGGCGACCCAACATTAGAAATCCCACCAGGAAGCGAAGGCCGACGACGAGCTGCGCGCTCGGAACGCCCGGGCGCTCGAGCTGGTGCGCGAGTGGCTCGCTGATGAGTCCGGCTATGACGAGAAGGTCTTCCCGGTCCTCAAGGCGGAGCTAGAGGCTGACCGGCTTTCCTATCGGCGACGCTTCAAGGAATGAGCGCTCCCCCACTCATGTTCGACACCGGCCCGCTGGCCATGCTCGTTCATCCGAGGCCTGACCGGGCCTTCGTCGGATGGTTCGCGGCGGCAGTGGCGTCCGACCAGAGAATCATGATTCCCGAGATCGCCGACCATGAGCTACGGCGAAAGCTTCTGCATCGGGAATTCAAGCACTCGGTCGCTCGGCTCGATTCGCTGGAAGCATTTCTTTCATACCTCCCGATCGACACTGCTACCTTGCGCCGAGCTGCCGAGTTGTGGGCGGCAGCTCGGCGTCGCGGTCATCCGACGGCTCCTCCAGGCGCACTCGACGGTGATGTGATCCTGGCGGCACAGGCCGAAGCCGCCGGCGCTATTGTGGTGACTGAAGACCTGGACGATCTCTCTCAATTCATACCTGCCCGGCGCTGGACCGACATCTCCTTCTAGTCAAGGTTCGACCGGGCCTGTGGAGCCTTTGGGCGCGCGCGCTGTTTCCTCAGCTGAGCGAAGTTGACAACGTGAAGCCGCTGCTTCTACCATAGGAGACGCAATTCTGCACCCACAGTCAGAGAGGAGAGAACATCCTATGGCTCGTCCGCGCCACAGCCGCATGCTCTTCGCAGCCATCATCGCAGGAAGCATCATTGTGCTACCGGCACGCAGCGCACAAAACCCGCTGGAGGGCTTCAAGGGCCAGAAGGCGGAACCAACGCCAGCCGGCCTTCATTGGTTCACATTCACGCCGGGGGTCTGTACTGGAAACGCCTGCAAGGATAGGAACGGGAATCCCATTCCCAAGGAAATCTTGTGGGGGGTCAGGACGGGGATGTCGAACCAAATGGTAGGCGTAGGAAGTCTGCCTGCCGATGCGAAGATCGTTTTCGCGCAGGTCTGGTGCAATGACACGTGTGAGAATCTGCGCTACATGCTCCAGTATTGGCCCGTGTTCACCAACGATCATGACTTGCAACTGAAGGTGATGACAACAGAAGATGGCAAGGATTTCTCAATTCGCTTTGAACTTCGGGTTCTTTACAAGCAATAGGGCGGGGCTCAAGCGCGGCGGAAGCCCTGGGCCGCGTGATCGAAGCCATCGGTTATACCAAGAGCTCTCAGATTCCCGCCTGACGCGGGCATGCCGGAGCACTACGGGTTGTGGCACTGACCAAGGATGAATATTTCATAAACTGCGGTTAAGACGGCCCTGACCTCAGGTGAACAGAGCTGCTCGTCTGCTGGCGCTGGATACTGGTATGTAACTGTTATCGTTGGTGCGTCACCAATTGGCTCCGGTGCGTCACCAAGTGCGTACACGGTAATCGAAACAGATCCCTCCTCGAGCGGTCCGCCATCGTCGATTGCGCAGCTGATTGGTGTTGACTGCAGGGGCAGCGCGCTCACTGTGGCGGTCACCTGCTGCAGTGTGCGGGCTGTGACGGGGATGGTAAGCACATCTGCCATTCCTGGGTGGTCGGTGTTGTCGAAGTCGCCAAAAGTCGTCATCAGTACGTTTGCTGTGAATGGGCCCGCGGGATGGTTTGGACGGTGCACGGGGCTAGTCACCAAGTAGTCGGTGTCGAAGACGCAGCCATTGATGAAGAAATGGCTGTGCACCCGGAGTAGTGGGCGCTCATACGCCTGAACTGCACACGTGCACAGCAAACCGCAGCCTAACGCGATCGCAAGAATTGAGTAGCGCATCGTCAGAACCGCTCCTTTACGTCAGCCGTGATGACCACAAGCTTCGACGGAGACGCCTAACGGCTAATAAGCTCAGCCTCCGTCTGAACTCACCACCCAGCTTAGCTTAAACGTCGCGCCCTCGACTCTTCTCCATTATTATAGCATTATCTGCCCACAGACTTTGAGGTGGCGGTAGTACTGTCATGACCGTCTAGATGTGCGGCGACGGCCGACGCAATCCGGTCGGCTGCCGCGCGAAGAGGGTCGGCGTCGGCGATGACGTAGCCGGCCGTAACACCACCTCGGCGGTGGCCGAGCAAAGCGGCGATCAGCAACTCTGAGTAGCCGGCTTCTGCCGCAAGAGAGGCAAAGGTACGGCGGAACGTGTGCAGGCCCGAGCCTTCGGCACCTGCGAGGGCGAGCATCCGCCGCGCTGGCTTGTCTAGCCCCACCAGGGGAGCTCCGCTGATCGCACCCGGGCATACGTAGTCCGCTGGCGTCGCTTCGTTGGGCTTGGCACGCCTGAGAAGTTCCACCGCGGCAGTCCCGATCGGCGCTACGCGGGCGCCAGTCTTCGCATCTCGCACCTGCAACGTCCGGCCTTCGAAGTCCACGTCCGCCCACCTCAGACCTGAGCCTTGAGTCCGCCGAACCTTGAGCGCGTGGCCTACCAGCTCGGAGCGGCGCAAGCCGGTCAACGCCAGCAGGCGCACTGCCAGGATGGGCGAGCGGCTCTCGCCGTCTGTCTCGGCCGCGCGAAGAACCTTGCCGAGTGCGGCGAGTTGCTGCAACGTCAACCGCCCTTTGCGTCCGCGCTCGCGAAGACGTTCTACCAGGCGGCAGGGATTCGGTCCCGGCGGGCGCAGGCCTCGGCGCTCGGCGAACCCCAGAACCGCACTCGTGACCGTCAGCGCTGCATTCGCCTGGCGAGGGGTTGCGGCCAGCGATCGATGCATCCTTTCAATCTCCGACAGCCCGAGGTCCTCCACTTCACGGGAACCGAGCTTCGGCAGTATGCAGCGATCCAGTAGGCGCTGGAACTCCGCGGCTGTTGATAGCTTGCCGCGCTTGGCCCCGGTGGCGGCGCGCTCCCGGAGGTCCAGGAGGTAGAGCTCCGCGGCCTTGCCGAAGGTCATCCGCTTTGCGCGCGCCGCGCGCTTGGCGGCCGCAGGGTCACCGCCAGAGCGCACCTCGTGGTAGAGCTTCCGGGCTTGCTTGCGGGCCTGCTCAAGAGTCAACGCGCCGAACTGCCCAAGGGCCATGCGCCGCGTCCGCCCCTGGTGCTTGTACTGGAAGGCGAAGCCCGAGAGACCGTGCCGGAGCCGGAGCACGAGCCAGGGTTCCCGGCGGGTTCCCCGAGGATTCCCGGAGCCAAAATCGGGGAACCCCAGGGGAACCCGGAGGGGCCGAAAAGCCCCGCTACCGCGCGTACTTTAGCACAGCAAACCCTTCTAGATAAAGGGGTCTAAAGGCTTTCTCTGCGTAGATTTGCGTTGGATGGATTGGAGCGGGAGACGGGATTCGAACCCGCGACCAACAGCTTGGAAGGCTGTGACTCTACCCCTGAGTTACTCCCGCTTGGGGCATGACGAACCCGGTATAGTTTACAACAGCTGCGCTCTTAGGCCGATGCCGGACGCCCCCGGCCCCCCGCGCCCCCGCGCCCGTCTGGCCAAGGCGGCCGCACCAGCGGCGACAGCCATATAGCCAAATGGCTCTAAACGAGTGTATGTTACGGGCTACCTGCTCCCGCCAGATCGCGGAGGGTGTACGGGCTTCGCCCGTAGTGTGTATCGGTTCTACCGGGTGTAAGCCCGCGGCCGCGGATGGCCGCGTCATGCAGGAGGTTGCAGATGAGAAGGCAGTTGTCGATGGCGACGCTCTGGGCGGCCTGCCTGAGCGTGGCGTCTCTCCCCGCAGTCCCGGCCCGCGCAGCCACAACGACCACGACGGCCGCCACCGCGACCGCCACCCCGCCAGCCACGGCCGTCCAGCCCGGCACGACCGCTCCGGCCGGCACCGCGGCCATACCCGGCTTCACGGTAGCTCCGAACGCCGCGAGCGGCGGCGGCTTCGTGCCCGATGGCAAGGGACACAAGGTCTACCGACCGAACGCGCCAAAGGCCTTGGTGCTCCCGGACGCCACCTCCTCGAGCAACGGTATCCTCTACCACGGCGGCGCCGTGATGCTCGGCACCACCCACGTCTATTTCATCTGGTACGGCAACTGGAGCTCGAACAGCGCCACCACGATCCTGCCGGATTGGGCCAGGAACCTGGGTGGCAGCCCCTACTTCAGCATCAACTCCACTTATTACGACTCCTCGAACAACCACGTCGCCAACTCGGTCACCTATGGCGGCGCGGTCTTCGACAACTACTCGCGGGGCACCTCGCTCGACGACAACGGCGTCTTCGACGTCGTCTCGGCGGCGATCGCCAACGGCTCTCTGCCGGCCGATGCCAACGGCGTCTACTTCGTCCTCACCTCGCCCGACGTGGCCGAAACCACCGGCTTCTGCACCCTGTACTGCGGCTGGCACAGCTCGGGCATTTTCAACGGGGTCCCCAGCCAGTACGCCTTCGTGGGCAGCACGCTCGCCTGTCCGAGCGGCTGCGAAGCCTCGCCGGGCAATGCCCCCAACGGCAACGAGGGAGCGGACGGCATGGCCTCCCTCATGACTCACGAGCTGGACGAGTCGGTCACCGATCCCAACGGCGACGCCTGGTATGACGCCAACGGCAACGAGGTCGGCGACCTCTGCAACTTCACGTTCGGCTCCAAGCTCTACAGCACCGCGAACGGATCGGCGGCCAACATCCACCTCGGCGGGCGCGACTACCTGCTGCAGGAGGATTGGGTCAACGCCGGCGGCGGCTACTGCTCGATGGGCCTGCCGCAGAGCTCGGCTTTCTATACGCTGACGCCCTGCAGATTGATCGACACCCGCTCGCCCGCCGGTCCCCTCGGCGGCCCCGCTCTGCAAACCGGCCCGGCCCGCACGTTTGCGCTGTCCGGACACTGTGGCATCCCGGCCACCGCCAAGGCCCTGGCGGTCAACGTCACCGTGACCCAGGCGGCGAGCGGCGGATCCCTCACCCTCTACGCCGCCGACCAGCAATCCGGCGGCACCAGCACGATCAACTTCTCGCCCGGCCGGACGCTCGCCAACAATGCCTTCCTCCGGTTGAGCGGCGAGGGCTCCGGCAGCATCGCGGTGATCGACGGCTCGTCCGGCAGCGTGCAGCTCATTCTCGACGTCAGCGGCTATTTCCAGTAGGCAGCAGCCGCGGGTGCAGGTAGGCCGCCGAGCCGCGGCATGGCCCCAGGCGCCGCGACCCGTCGTTGAATTAGTATGGAGCGCAGGAGGGCATCATGCGCACCCATCGCCTACTCGTACTTTCCAGCGCGATCTTCTTGGGTTCCAGCGGGGCGGCATGGGGCGTCGGGATCTTCGAATACGCGCTGCCGGCGGCCAACGACGGCCCCACCGGCATCGCCGTCGGGCCCGACGGAGCGCTCTGGTTCACCGCCGAAGGGACCAACAAGATCGGGCGGATCACCACCACCGGAACCGTCGCCGAGTTCGCCATCCCGACGACCAACAGCGCGCCGGTCGGCATCACGGCCGGGCCTGACGGCGCGCTGTGGTTCACCGAGCTCGTGGGCAACCAGCTCGGCCGCATCACCACCGGCGGAGCCCTCTCCGAGTACTCCATACCGACGCCGGGCGGCCATCCACAGGGCATCGCCGCCGGACCGGACGGAGCCATCTGGTTCACCGAGGTCGACGGCAACAAGATCGGCCGGGTCTCTCCCAGCGGGAGCTTCACCGAGTACCCGCTCGCGACGGCGGGCGCCGGACCGCTGTTCATCACCGCGGGACCGGACGGCAACCTCTGGTTCACCGAATCCGCCGCCGCCGGCAACAAGATCGGGCGCATCACTCCCAAGGGAGCGATCACGGAGTTCCCGCTGCCGACACCGGACAGCGAGCCGTACGGCATCACCGTCGGTCCCGACGGCGCGCTCTGGTTCACCGAGCGGATGGCGAAGAGGATCGGCAGGATCACCACCACCGGCAACGTGACCGAGCTGCCCACCCTGGGGCCGGGCTTCGGCATCGTCACCGGTCCGGACGGCAACCTGTGGTTCACCGAACCGGACTCCGCGAAGATCAGCAGCCTATCGACCACCGGCGTCGTCACGGAGCTTGCGCTGCCCACCGCCAACGCCGGGCCGCAAGGGATCGTCGTGGGACCGGACGGCGGCCTCTGGTTCGCCGAAGGCTACGTCGGGAAGATCGGCCACGCCACCTTCGCCTGCACGGCATCCGGCACGACGCTCTGCCTGGACGACCACGCGGGAGACCGCCGCTGGCAGCTCACCGCCTCGTTCAGCACTGCCGACGGCGGCGGCCACTCCGGCAACGCTCAGGCGATCCCGCTCGCCAGCCTCGGCGTCTCTCGCGGCGGGCTGTTCTGGTTCTTCGGCGCCGACAACCCCGAGATGTTGGTCAAGGTGCTCGACGGCTGCACGCTCAACCAGCAGTTCTGGGTCTTCGCCGCCGCCACCACCAATGCCGGCTTCACCCTGACGGTGTCCGACACCCTCACCGGCCGCGTCAAGGCCTACGGCAACCCCGACGGCACGGCGGCTCGACCGGTGCAGGACACCTCGGCCTTCGCCTGCACCTTGGGCGACGCCGCGCCCGGGGCCGAGCCGGCCGTCGCCGCCGAAAGCTCGCCGGGCGACGCGGCCGCGAGTTCCGCGTTGGCGGCAGTCGCGGCCGGCGTCCCGATGCTCGAGCCTGCCGCGCCCGGGGCCGCGAGCCCGGCGCCGGCCCCGGTCCCCCTGGCCGCCTGCTCGTCCAGCTCGACCGCGGTGTGCATCGACGACCGCTTCCTGCTCGAGGTCAGGTATCGCGCCGGCCACGGCAACACCGGGGCCGGACAGGCCATCCCGCTGCAGAGCCTCGGCGTTGCCCAGGGAGGGCTGTTCTGGTTCTTCAGCGCCGACAACCCTGAGATGTTGATCAAGGTGCTCAACGGCTGCGGCGTCAACCAGCGCTACTGGATCTTCTATGCCGCCGGCACCAACGTCGGCTTCACGGTGACGGTGACCGACACCCAGACCGGCGCGCTGAAGACCTACGTCAACACCCTGGGCACTGCCGCGCCGCCGGTGCAGGACACGTCCGCGCTGCCCTGCCCGTAGGCTCCGCGGCTCCTCGTTTCCGCCGCCGGGCGACGCCCTTATCGCGGCACTGGCGGCGCCGGCGGCGGCACCGGCGCCGGCGCCGCCGGCCGCGGGCACGCCGGCGCCAGCTCGGCGAAGGTGGCGAAGGCAGGATGCGCGCCGCGAGGCTGCGGCTGGTTGCCTGGGCGCTCCAGCATCCCGGTCCGATAGCCGGCAGCGGCGGCCGCGTCCAGCTCGGCGGCGGTGTCCGATAGAAACAGCAGGGTTTCCGGCGCCAGCTCGAATGCCTCTCCAATGGCGCGGTACGAGGACCGCTCGTGCTTCGGCCCGGTGGTGGTGTCGTGGAACCCGTCGAAGAAGGGCGTCAGGTCGCCGAAGTCGCTGTGGGCGAAGAGCAGCTCCTGCGCCCGCCGGCTGCCGGACGAGAAGACCCGCAACCGCAGCCCCGCCGCATGCCAGGCGGCCAGCGCCGGCGGCACGTCTGGATAGACGTGGCCGCGCAGCTCACCGCCGGCGTAGCCCGACTCCCAGATCAGCCCTTGCAGCGCCTTGAGGCCGGTTGACTTGCGATCGCGAGCCATCAGCCAGCGGGCATAGGGAGCGCCGTCGCCAAACGGCGGCAGGCCCGCGCCGTCGCCGACGGCCGCCTGGCCCACGCCGGCGCCCGCGCCGGCCCGCACGCCGTCGGCCGCGCCGCGGCCGGCCGCATCGCCCGCCGCCTCCGCCGTGTACTCTTCCCGCAGCCGGGCGATGGCCGCCGCCACCTCCGGTTCGCCGGCGCGGCCCGCGCAGGTCGCCTCCAGGCGCGCCGCCGCGTACGGGAACAGCACCTCGTGGACGAAGGCGATCGCCGTCGTCGTGCCTTCGATGTCCAGCAGCACGCCGCGGACGCCGGCGGGCAATCGCATGGGGGGCATGGGGGGCGCCGCCGCTAGGTCCCGGGCGACTGCGGCAGATAACGCGGCCCGAAGCACAGCGGCTGGAACCTGCCGTCCGCGCCGGTCCCGGTGTAGTGCGGGGCCCAGCCGCTCTGATCCTGGAAGAGGCGGATGGCGCGGATGGTGCGATCGCCGCAAAGGTCGAACCAGTGGTGGGTGCCGCGAGGCACGCGGATCATGTCTCCCTTGACCACCTCGATGCTGAACACCTCTCCCGCCGGCGGATGGATGTGGAACAGGCCGCGCCCGTGCACGATGAAACGCACCTCGTCCTCGTCGTGGTAATGCTCCTTGTTGAAGCGGTTGAGCATGGCTTCGAGCCCGGGGGTTTCGGGCTTGACGTTGATCACGTCGGCCGTCACGTAGCCGCCCTCGGCCATCAACTTCTCGATCGGCTCGCGGTAGGCGTCGAGGATCTGCGGGTCGGCCGCGTCGTCCGGGAGCTGGTCGGAGCCCTCGAAGCGGCCGTACCAGATCCCTTCGGCGGCGAGCGCGGCGGCGATGTCGGCGGGCTCGTGCAGCACCCGCCCCGAATCACGATAGGTCACGATGGCCATGGCTTCTCTCCTGCTCTACGGTCCCGCGTCGATCTGGCCTGCTGCGAGGGCCTCCCGCGAGGCCTGTTCCATCTCTACTATCGCAGACAGCGCCCCCTTTAGAGAAGTGCCGCGCGCGAGCTGCGGCGCTCTCCTTGTGGGCAGCGCCGCGCCGTTGGTAATGTTGCCGACGTCGATCGCCGGCCGTCCCGCCTCACCAAGGGCCGCGCCTGGGAGACCACGCCTGAAAACCAGCGACAAGATGAGCCCTCGGCCGGCTCCCGAAGACGCCGGCGCCGCCACCCCGGCAAATCCGCGCGCCGGCGATGCTCGCCGCCGGCTCGCGGCGACGGCCCGCGAGCTGTACCGCCGCGGCTGGATGTCCGGCACCGCCGGCAACCTGTCGTCGCGGCAGGCCGACGGCTCCTACTGGATCACGGCGAGCGGCAAGCCCAAGGGCGAGCTCACGGCCCGCGACTTCCTTCGCCTGCGCCCGGGCGGCGAGGTGCTCGCGCGCGGCCGCGCCGGCGACCGCCCTTCCGCCGAGTGGTGCCTGCACGATGCCGTCTACCGCCTCTTCCCCGCCGCCGGCGCCTGCTACCACGTGCACACCGTGGCCGCGAACGTGGTCTCGCGCCTGGCCGCCGCCGAGCTGCCGCTGCCGCCGATCGAGATGCTCAAGGGCCTGGGGGTCGCGGGCGAGCGGCCCCAGGCCGCCATCTCGGTCTTCACCAACCACGCCCACGTGCCGGCGATCGCGGCCGAGGTCGAAGCGCGTTTCCGCGCCGCGCCGCCGCGGCTGCCCGGCTTCCTGATCCGCGACCACGGCCTCACCGTCTGGGGCAGCGATTCTCGAGCTGCCCTCGGCCACCTCGAGCTGTTCGATTTCATCTTCCAGTGCATGCTCGCGGCGCGCGGCGCCGGTGAGCCCCCCTTCGCCGCGCCGCGATACGATGACCAGGTCATGACCCGGCAGCGGCCATCCTCGACGCAGAAGACTGCTCCGGCCGCGATCGGCCCTGACGACCCGCGTTACGCCGACCTGGCTCACCGGGGATTCAACAAGCGTTTCCGCGGCAAGCCCGACGTCGTGCGCCTCGTGTGCTCCACCGGGCAGGTCGTCGACGCCGTGGAGGACGCGGTGAGGAAAGGCCTGCGCATCGGGGTGCGCAGCGGCGGACACTGCCTCGAAGGCTTCGTCGCGGATCCCAAGGTGAAGGTGCTCATCGACACGTCCCTGATGGCGGGCGTCCACTATGACGAGCGGATGTCCGCCTTCGCGGTCGAAGCGGGCGCCACCCTCGGCGAGGTCTACCGCAGGCTGTTCCTGGGGTGGGGAGCGTTGATCCCTGCCGGCGAGAGCCCCGACATCGGGATGGGGGGCCACGTGTCGGGCGGCGCCTTCGGCTTCCTTTGCCGGGAGCACGGTCTGGCGGCGGATTATCTGTATGGCGTCGAGGTGGTCGTGGTCGACGCGAGCGGGACCGCCAGGAGCGTGGTGGCGACCCGCGAGCCGTCCGACCCCAATCGCGACCTGTGGTGGGCGCACACCGGCGGTGGCGGCGGCAACTTCGGCATCGTCACCCGTTGCTGGTTCCGGGCGCCGGGCGCCACCGGCACGGACCCCGCCGCGCTGCTGCCCAAGGCTCCCGGCTCGGTGCTGACGTTTCGCGTCGCCTGGAACTGGGAAGACCTCGACGAGGCCCGTTTCACCAGGCTGGTGCGCAACCACGGAGAATGGTGCGAGCGCAACAGCGGCGCGGCCTCCCCCAGCGCCAGGATCTTCAGCATCCTGTTTCTCAATCGCCGCCAGGCGGGAAGGATCGACCTCAGGGGCCTGTCCACCGCGGGGCCGCAGGCCGAACGGCTGTTCGACGAGCACCTCGCCGCGATCGACGACGGCCTTGGAGCGCCCCACACCCGGTCGATCGAGAACACGTCCTGGCTCCGATTTGCGCTCAATCCATTTCCCGAGCTGTTCAAGGTCCCGGGCACCGAGAACGCAAGCTGCAAGATCAAGGACGCGTTCCTCCGCAAGCGTTTCACGGACCGCCAGATCGCCGTCGCCTACCGTTACCTGACCCGCACCGATCACGACGTCCCCGGAGGGATGCTGGGGCTCGCCACCTACGGCGGACAGATCAACACCGTGGCACCCGACGCCACCGCTTCGGCACAGCGAGATTCGATCCTGACGACGGCCTGCAGCGTTGGCTGGCTCGACCCGAAGGACGAGGAGCGAAACCTGGCCTGGGTGCGCGCTCTGTACAGCGAGCTCTATGCCGACACCGGCGGCGTCCCCGCGCCCGGCGAGAGGACCGACGGGACGCTCATCAACCACCCCGACGCCGATCTCGCCGATCCGCAATGGAACACCTCCGGCGTGCCCTGGTACACCCTCTACTACAAGGACAATTACCCCCGACTGCAAAAGATCAAGGCCCGCTGGGACCCGCGCAACGTCTTCAGCCACGCCTTGTCGATCCGCGCCTAGTGGCCGAGGGCTACGGCTCGGCGGTCGCGGCGACCGCGGGCCTCGCCTTCGTCACCGGCGACGACGGCATCGAGGTCTACGAGCAGCTGCCACGCCAATGGCGGCGGAGCGCCACGCTCGTCGCGGGCCCAACATGGGCGCGCGACAACAGCGAGTCCGAGGTTCAGCTTGGTCTCGTGGCGTGGCGGCGGTGCGTCCTCGCTGCCGGGATTGCGGTCTGGCATCCCGTTTTCCGTCTATCTCCAGTTAGGGGCCGCTCCGGCCAGCTCAGCGGTCCCCCCGGAGGTCGAGATGGAAAGCCGACTGCTGCGCGGCGTCGATGCGGCGGTCGAGCGGGCGTTGCCCGCCGACTGGCCGCGAGTTCCTCATCACCGGCTACCCGTGCGTGGCGACGTCCGGGTCCGGCACTGCTTCCGCCGCCGCGGCGCCGGTCATGGCCACGGCTCCTATCTCGCCATTGCCATCCTGCCGCCGCTCGGAACCCGGCGCACCCAGCCGCGCGACCTGGCGGCGCTGGTCGACCACGTCCTGTCGCGCAGGGCCGCTCTGTCCCCACCCGCGGTTGCTGAGCCTTCCTTGCTTCCACCATGGCGACGACGGCAACGACGGTGACGACGCCGACGACGGCTTCCGGGGGGCGCTCCCTCACTTGTGACCCTTGGGCTTGCCCGCCAGATGCTCTGCGTCTGGCCTCCCGCTGCCGAGCCCATGGGCGTTGTGCTTTCCAGGCCGAGGTGGGATAATCCCACCATGTCTACCTCGAAGGCGGACGCCAAGCGGCGTGTGGTTCTTCCGGCGGCAAGGCCTGGAGACGTCTTCGACATTCAGAACCAAGGCGAGGGCCGGATGCTCCTCGTACGCTTGGAACCGCCGCAGCCGAGCACCAGGATGAGCCTGGCTCGCAGCCTTGAAGCCATCGCCGCTGCCCCGCTGCGCCCGAAACTGTCCTGGGACTCGCTAAAGGTGGTGACCCGGGAGCCATGATCCTCCTTGATACGAACGTCCTGATGTACGCCTCTACCGGAGGGTCGCCTTTCCTGGATTGGGCGCGGCACACCATCGCTCTCGGCGTATCGGAGGACGGAGCAGCAGTCAACGCGGTCAGCCTCGCCGAAATCTGTGTTGGCGACGCCGAACCGGAATCTGTTGCCGATCGCATCCGGCAGTGGGGCATCACCCTTGTCGATGTTCCCGCGGTTGCCGCAGAACCGTGCGCCAAGGCCTATCTGAAGTACCGGGAGCGGCGTCGCTTGGAATCCGGCCGCGATGCGCCCTTGATGCCACTGCCCGATTTCTTCATCGGCGCCCACGCACAGGTGATGGGTTGGCCACTCGCGACCGCCGACGAGGGGCGATACCGCACCTATTTTCCGCAGGTCAGCCTCCGGGTTCCCCAAGACCTCACGACCTCCACTGACGTATCTGTGGCAAAATAGAACAAATGCGCCTTCCCATTGCGCGAGCTGTCGCGCTGCTGGCGGCCTCGGCGGCCTCGGTGGCCTCCGCGGACCTCCTGCCGTACGGCGACACGATCCAGGTCACGAGCGATCTCGCGGCCTCCAACTATGGCGTGGCGACTGCGGTACAGAGCGACGGTTCGTTCCTTGTCGCGTGGACAAGAGTGATGACGTACCCGAACGGGAATACGACCGAGGAGGTGGTCGAGCAAACCTTCGACGGCACCGGAGCGCCGCTCGGTGCGCCGCGCGTTCTCGACGCCCTCTACGGGGTGTCGGGGCCCTCGGCAGTGGCTCTTCCCGACGGCCACTACGTCGTCGCGTGGACGAGGAACCTCGGTCCCTGGGCCCAGGTCGTCGACGCCAGCGGCGCGCCGCTGGCGCAACCCATCGTGGTGCCCGACAGCCCCGTCGACGATTCCGGCGGCGACGCGCGACTGGCCGCGATGCCACACGGCTTTGCAGCCATCTGGAAGCACTCGATGCCGGCGGGGCTCGATCCGAACGGCGTCATGCGGTACAGCCACACCTTCTTCTTCCGGCAATTTGGCGAGGATGGCGCGCCCCAAGGATTTGCTCTCGCCGTGACATCTCCCAGCCCGCCTTCGATCAACTACCCAGAGCCCAGCGTGGCGGACATCGCAACGCTGCCGGGTGGTGGCTTCATCGTCGTGTGGTCCCAGGACCTGGCGACGGTTCCGCCGTCCACGGTTCAGGCCCTGGTGCTCGACGCCCAGGGCTTTCCCGCGTCTGCGCAGACGTTGGCGATCGATACGGATCGCTTCTCGGGCGGATTGGTGCCCCGGGTTCTCGTCGAGCCGGACGGAAGCTGCGATTTCCTCTGGATGCACGGGGGGATCCTGGCCGTCCGTCGCCTCGACTCGAGCGGGCTCGGTCCGACCGTCTTCTCGACCGCCGTGCAGGTGGCCTCCGGGGGGTTCGAGGCCGCGACCGACCAGCATGGGCACCTTCTGGCGACAGCGGGCGATTCGTACGGTTTTTTCTTCGGCGACCTCCCGCACGGCCTCTGGCAACTGGATGACTTCGGCCACGAGTCCGCTTCACTGCCGACCGCCATGAGCACGGTGGTGGTCACCACCAGCGCTCTGGCGGCCAACTCGGAAGGCACCTCGGTGGCGGCTTGGCTCGGCAATGGCACCGGCAACTCGGGCGATCATCTCGACGTCTTCGCGCACCGCTTCCGCAATACCTGCATCCCCGGGGGTCGCCAGCTGTGTCTGGGGTCGAACGGCAGGTTTGCACTCGAGGCTGACTGGCAGACGCCGGACGGCAACCAGGGTCCGGGGACTCCGGCGCCGCTCGCCGACGACACCGGCGGGTTCTGGTTCTTCTCGGCCAGCAACGTGGAGCTGCTGGCGAAGGTGCTCGACGGTCGCGCCGTCAATGGCAACTTCTGGGTGCTGTGGGGCGGGATGACGAACGTCGGAGTCACCTTGCGCGTGACCGACACGCTCCGCGGCTCGATGCGGACCTACACCAACCCGGCCGGGAGCTTCCCGAGCATGGCCGATGTCAACGCGTTCCCCGATCCGACCCCGCCGCCCGCCCCCCGCCCGCCGACAACCCGGACCGCGCTCGACACGAGGGCGGCCGCGCCGCCGGCCTGCGCGACGACACCGACCACGCTCTGTCTGCACGGACGCTTCCTCGTCGGGCTGCAGTGGCAAGACGGCGCCAATCAGGCTGGCCTCGGCCAGGTCATCCCGGCAACGTACGACTCGGGCTACGTCTGGTTCTTCGCGCCGGGCAATGTCGAGTTGGCGGTCAAGGTTCTCGACGGCACGGCCGTCAACGGGCACTTCTGGGTCTTTGCCGCGAGCCTTTCCAACGTCCAGTTCGCCATGACGGTGACAGATACGGTGACCGGAGCGGTCCGCGTCTACGAGAATCCTGCGGGCATCATGCGCAGCTTCGGCGATACCGCGGCGTTCTGACCGGCGGTCCGGTTTCGGCATCCGACGAGCTCTGGGTGAGCGATGGGACGGCCGCCGGCACGCGGCAGCTCACTGACGCCTCGTCCGCGCTGGCAGTGGGACGTCACCAGCGGCGGCGCGCGTCCGCTGACCTCGTTGCCGGCGCCGGCGGCGGTATCGAGTCAGCCCGTCCCGCGCCCGCGTGGCTGCTCATGATCGCCGCCCGCCGCCTACCGCCCCACCCCGACCCGCCGCCGCAGGGCCTCCCGTACGGGAAGATCGCGATGAGCCAGCCTGTCACCGCTATAATCCGCCGAATGTCGGGCAATCGTGGAACAGACGTGCGCTTGTTCGGCCCATTCCGCCTGGACGTCGGAGAGCAGCGCCTGTGGAAGGGCAATAACGAGCTGAAGCTCCGTCGCAAGCCGTTTGCGATCCTACGATTCCTGACGGAGAATCCGCTACATCTCGTTACTCAGGAGGAGGTCGTGGAGGACGTGTGGGGGAAGATCGCGATGAGCGAGAGTCTTCTCCGTACGCACATGAGCGAGGTCCGACGCGTGCTCGGCGAAGGCGCAATCGAGACCGTCGTCGGGCGCGGCTATCGCTTTCTCCTTGAGGTAGGGGCGGAGAAGCTGCCGACGAGCATGCCGAAGAATGTCGAGGCGCCTGCGAACACGGCCAGTCTGGTGGGTCGCAGCGAGGAGATGAGCTTCTTGCGGCAAGGCTTCGAAGCCGTTCTCGATCAGCAGCGGCGAGTGCTCTTCGTGACGGGCGACCCGGGAATTGGCAAGACAACGCTCATCGATGCCTTCCTCGCCCAGATCGCCGCGCCCCAGGGCGCCATGATCGTCACTGGCTCGTGCGTCGAGCAGTTCGGCACGGGCGAAGCGTACCTCCCCGTCCTTGCGGCCCTCGGGGCGGCAGGTCGTGCGCCCGACGGCCGGCACATAGTGGATCTCCTGGGGCGGCATGCGCCGACGTGGCTCGTGCAAATGCCGGGACTCGTAACTGACGAGAACCTGCAGGCGCTGCACCTCCGGATCCAGGGTGCGACGCAGGGGCGCATGCTGCGCGAGCTCGCCGAAGCGTTCGAGGTCCTCGCCGCCGAGAGGCCCTTGGTACTGGTCCTCGAGGACATGCAATGGTCGGACCGCTCGACGACGGACCTCGTCGCCATGCTCGGAACACGCCGCGAACCGGCACGCGTTCTCCTCATCGTGACCTGCCGTCAGGCCGAGCTCACGAAAGGCGACGGGCTGGCGAAGGTCATGGCGGAGCTCCGGGCGCGCAGACAGGCGCTCACGCTGCACCTCGAGGCTCTTGCGGCAGCCGCCGTCACCGACTATCTCGCGCAGCGCTTCTCGAATTCTCGCTTCCCGGAGGAGCTCGCGGGCACCATCCACGGGATGACAGGCGGCAATCCGCTCTTCATCGTCGCCGTCGTCGATGACCTCGAAAGTCGCGGGATGATCCGGCACGTCGATGGCGCATGGCAGCTCACCGTGGGGGCTGCCGCGGTCGCGAGCCGTCGGCCGGATACGGTGCGCCAGCTCATCGACATCCAGATCGATCGCCTGAGCTCGAACGAGCAGCGAATCCTCGAGGCGGCAGGGGTGTTTTCGGCGCAGTTCGCCGCCGGCTGCGTGGCTCAGGTAGTGGGGCTGCCCGCGGACGATGTGGACACGCTTTGCGAGGGACTCGCCAGCGAGCAACGCTTCTTGCGATTCGTCAGCTCGGAGCCCTGGCCGGACGGGACGATCCAGTCGATTTACGCCTTCGCCCACGCGCTGTATCGCGACGCGGCGCTGGCGCGCATCCCTTCGGCAACGAGGCGCGCCTGGCACCGAACGGCGGCCGAGGGCATGGAGGCCGGCTACGGCGAACGCTCCGAGGTGGTCGCCGGGGAGCTCGCAATCCACTTCGACGAGGCGCGGGTCATTCGCAAGGCCGTCCGCTACTACTGCCTGGCGGGAGAGCGGGCGATGCGTCGGTTCGGTCGCGCGGACGCACTCACCCAGTTCAATCGCGCCCGGGCACTGCTGGCGAAACTACCTGCCTCGGATGATTCGGATCACGCAGAGCTCGCGGTGCTAAGGCAAGTGGGGCCCGCGATCATCGCGCTCCAAGGCACTCAGGATCCGCTTCTCGAGCAAACCTTCGCGCGGACCGCGGAGCTGGCGCGCAAACTCGGCGATGACCGGGGACTGCTCGCTGCTCTTCTCGGCCGGCAGCGCTGTCACTTCGTGCGGGGCGAGCTTCCCAAGGTCGAGGACCACGAGGCCGAGGTAGCCGAGGTCCTCGCGCGGCTTGCCGATCCGGTAGCGGCCGCGGAGGCGACCGTGGTTGCCTGGTCCGCGCGGCTGTTCCGAGGGCAACTGGCCGCGGCCCGGCGACCGCTGACCGAGGCATGCGCCGTGCTGGACGCAGGAGGGGGCGACACTGCGAGCATCGTCAACGCGCCTGTGGTGGGCTTGTGGAGCGCTCACATGGTCGTGCTCACGTGGCTCGGTGGGGCGCCCGACGAAGCGATGACCCTCGCCGGCCGGATGCTCGCGCGAGGGAGCGTCGTTCGCGATCCGTTTCATCTGGTTACGGCGCTCACGATCACGGCCCTCGTACACATGTGGCGCCGAGAGCCCGAGAAGACCCTGGAGACCGCCCGCCGTGCGCTCGAAGTGGCTCGTGAGATCGGGTCTCCCGTATGGCAGGGCCGGGCGATGTCGCTCCACCATTGGGCGGCGACGGTCCTCGAGCCACAGACGGCGAAGGCCCACTGCGAAGAGCTGTCGTCCACGCTGTCCGGCCTGCTGGAAGCGGGTCCCTACGGACACACGGCGTTCACGCCGTGCGTCTTCCGGGTATATGCGGCGGCCGGCCATGCAGACCGAGCGCTGCGGGAGCTCGATGGCGCTCTAGCTTTCGTCGAGGTGAGCGACGAACGGGCGTGGTCCTCGGAGCTGCACCGCGTGCGTGGCGAGCTTCTCGCGGACGTCGATCCCGCCGAAGCCCGGCGAGCGCTCGCGAGGGCGCTCGAGATCTCCCGGCAGCAGGGGGCGAGATCCTTCGAGCTGCGGGCTGAGCTGACCCTCGCCAAGCTCGATCGCGGTGCGAAGAAGCGCGCGAGGCTCGAGGCGCTTCGGCGTGTCTATGTGTCCTTCGCCGAGGGCTTCGGGACGGGCGACCTGATCGAAGCAAAGACCCTGCTGGACGCGGGACACTAGCTCGCTGCAAAGATCAGGCAGCACCCAGCCGAGCCACGAGCACGCAGAAGCGCGTGGAAAGCGCCAGGACGCGGCTCGCGACGCTGCCAAGCAGAACCCCGCGGGTCGCTCCGCGTTGCCCGCTGCGGCCGACCACGATCATTTCGGCGCCGTATTCCGTCGCGACGTTCACAATCTTCTCCCATGGCGCCCCGCGCCGGACCAAAGGCTCGACGTGGATCCCACGGCGCGTCGCGCCCAACGCGGCAACCTCTTGGGCGAGCTGCCCCTGCAACCTGGAAGTGGGATCAGCGGTCGCGTTCGCGCCCGGTGCGTCTTCGTAAGCGTGTACCAACGCGATTCTTGCCCCCGAGTCCTGCGCCAAGCCGAGAGCGCGCTCGAGCGCCTCGTGCGCGCCATCGCTGAAGTCGGTGCCCACTACGATCCATCGCTCGCACGCCATGCTTTGGATATTACGCCCTTCGCCCCCTGCGCGCCGCAAAACCTCCTGCCAATGTCCGTTAATTTTCCGCCCAGCTCGCCCATGGCAATTTGACGCCGATTTGACGGTGATACGTAAGACGTTTGACATCAGTCAGCCACCCGGGCGAGTAATGTCGCACTCGATGACCGCGTCAACCAGGCGCTCGGCGGTCCCTCCGACGAGGACGCTCGCGCCAGTCGCCGTCGCGGACATCGGGGCGTGCTTTGAAGTGCTGAGGAAACAGAAAGGACGATCATGAACAAAGAGCTGGGTGTTTGGACGTATCAGGACTGCGCGTTGCTGCTCATCGACTATCAGAAAGAGATGTTCGACAGTATTCGCTCCGAGACGAATGCTGCGCTGGCCGAGCTCAACGTGCGACTCCTGGCCAAGACCGCCAAGGCGTTCGGCATGCCGATCGTCCTGTCCACCGTCGGGGTCGCCTACAAGATCAACTCGCCGACGGTTCCAGCGATCGCATCCGAGCTCTCGGATATCGGGCCGATCGACCGGACCTCGATGAACGCGTTCGAGGACCGCGCCTTCAGTGAGGCCGTGAAGAAGACCGGACGAAAGCGCTTGATCATCGGCGGGCTTCATTCGGAAATCTGCCTCACGTTCGCCGTCATCCAGGCACTGAAGGATGGCTACGACGTCATGTTCGTCGCGGACGCCGTCGGTGGGAGATCCCAGGTGGCGCACCGGACGGCCATTGAAAGACTGTCACACGCGGGGGCGGTGCCGAACACCGCGCTCGCCGTCGTGACGGAGCTCTTTCGCGATTGGAGCTCGCCCCTCGCCGACAAGGCGCGAGAGGTCATCTATTGGTACTTCGCCGAAGTTCCGAAGGTGACCTCCGAAGTGGGCGTGTAGTCGAACCAAGAAGGAAGCCACCGCAGGGCCGCGGAGGAATGCGAATGTCGCCTAGATTATTGGGGAAAGTCTGCGTCATCACCGGCACGGGCGGGAGCATGGGCCGAGCGGCGGCTTTGGCCTTCGCTCGAGAGGGGGCGTCGGTCGTCGGCTGCGACCTGAACGTCGATTCCGCGGCAGCGACCGTTCAAATGGTTCGACGGGAGGGCGGAACGATGGAGTCGCTACAGCCCTGCCGTCTCAGCAACGCGGCCGAGTGCCAGGCGCTAGTCGACCTTGCCGTGCGCGCGTTTGGCCGCATCGACGTGCTCTTCAACAACGCGGCGAGGGCGTATTTCAATTGGCTCGAGGACATCACCGACGAAGAGTGGGACCGCAATCGTCGGGACGAGGTCGATCTGGTCTTCTACCTCACGCGGGCGGCGTGGCCCCATCTCAAGAGCAGTCGCGGCGTCGTGGTGAACACGGCGTCGCTCACGGCAGCGATGAGCTTCAAGAACCTCGGATCGCTGGCCCACACGACGGCGAAGGCCGGGATCATCGGCATGACACGACAGCTGGCGATGGAGGGACGAGAGCATGGGATTCGCGCCAACTCCATTTCGCCAGGCGTGATCGAGACCAATCAAACGCGAGAGCAACTGCAGGACCCGGAATGGGCGGCCTACATGCTCGGCAAGACTCTGCTCGGTCGTCTCGGCCGGCCCGAGGAAGTGGCGAACGTCGCCTTGTTCCTGGCCTCCGAAGAGAGCTCGTACGTGACCGGCGTCGACATCGTGGTCGACGGCGGGATGAAGGTCTGGTGACCTCGCGTTGCGGCAATACCCGTTCTGAACCTTGGTAGTGCACCGCACCACCATTCGTCGCCAGCGAGGGACCCAGATATGGCAGATCACAGCAACGGCTCGTATGACTACATCGTTGTCGGGGGCGGAGCCGCGGGTTCGGTCATCGCTGGCGAACTGTCCAAGACCGGGGCGGAGGTGCTGCTGGTCGAAGCGGGCGGCGTCGACTCGGCTCCGACGATCGGCAACCCCAGCATCTGGTTCTACAATGTCGGCGGCGCGCTGGACTGGAACCTGCCGATTGCACCGGTTCCCCAGCTCAACTACCGCAAGTTCAACATGGCGCTCGGCCGCGTGCTCGGCGGCGGCAGCTCCATCAACGCGATGGTGTGGTCGCGCGGCATGGATGGCGACTACGACGGCTGGGAGCGCAATGGCGCCGCGGGCTGGGGCTTCAAAGACGTGCTGCCGATGTTCAAGTCCCAAGAAGACTGGGAGGGGGGCGAAGATCAGTGGCGCGGCGCGGGGGGGCCTATCCATGTTCGCAGGCCGGGCACGCCGCATCCGACTGCGCCCGCCTTCCTCGAAGCCGCGCGGCAAATGGGCTTCGCCTTGCTCGATGACGTGAACGGCCCGTTGCGTGCGGGAGCTGGCTACATCAACATGAACATCGCCGCCGACGGTTCGCGCGTCAGCGCAGCTCGCGCGTTCCTGCAGCCGAATCTCAGTCGCCCGAACCTCACGCTGCTGCTCGATACCAACGCTACGAAGGTCGTCTTCGAAGGCGATCGCGCCGCCGGCGTGCAGCTCGCGAGCGGGGACGGCGTGCGCAATGTCCGCGCCGCGCGCGAGGTGATCTTGGCTGCAGGGACTATCCACACCGCGCAGCTGCTGATGTTGTCCGGCATCGGCGATGCCGCGGAGCTCCGAAAGCTAGGGATCGCACCCGTCGCCAATCTGCGGGGCGTCGGGCAGAACCTCCAAGACCACGTCCTCGTTTCCGGCATTGTCTACAGATACAAGGGCAAGATGCCCGACCGCCCGGCGGACAGCAACGCCGTGGAAGCAGAGGTTTTCCTGCCCAGCGGCCTCTCCAGCCATCCTGCCGATCTCTGCCTGGTGCTGGAGCAGCTGCCGATCGCGACGCCGGAGGCGGCTGCGCGCTTCGGGGCTCCGCCGCAAGCAGGCTTCACGATCGCGCCGGCGCTGGTTCAGCCGACCAGTCGCGGCCGGGTGCGCCTCGCGAGCGCCGATTGGCGGGCTGCTCCAATCATCGAGGGAAACCACCTGGGAACAGACCATGACCTGAGCGCCATCGGGCGCGCGATCGAGGCAGCGCGGGAGCTGGGTCGTCAATCCGCGCTCGACGCCGTCCGCGAAGCCGAGGTGATTCCGGGCCCGAACGCCAGCAAGAAGGATCTGCTGGAGCTGGCGCGGACCGCGTCGGCCAGCTTTGGGCACCCCGTCGGGACCGCGAGGATCGGGGTCGACGCGGATGCCGTGGTGGACTCGAACCTTCGCGTCCACAACGTCCGCGGGCTGCGCGTCGCCGACGCGTCCGTGATGCCGACCATCCCGGCCGGCGCCACGAATGCGCCGACCATCATGATCGGCGGCCGCGCCGTCACGCTGATCAAGGCCGCCGGTTGAGGAGGCGGGCGCCTGGTGAGGTGCCGGCGATGCAGTGTTCGGATCGCGGAGGTTCTCAATGACAGAAAGAGTAGGTACTCGATGACGGAGATTCTTCACGGACTGACGGGCGGCAACATCGGCCTCTTCGAGGCCGCGCGCTCGGCCCACGACCTCATCGCCGCATTCCTGCGCGCGGAGCTCGGTATCTGAGGCTGTGCGCGAACGGTTCGATAAATCGGACAGAAAGGTCAATCCCATGAACAACGAGCTGATCATTCGCAGGGCGTACGAACTGGCTGAAAAGGTGGACGTCGACGGTTGGGTTGGGTGCTTCACGCCCGACGGGACGTTTACCGACATGTCGATCGGCGTCACGTACCGCGGGCCCACCGGGCCCACCGGCGTAGGCAAGACGGTCGAGGTCTATGCGAAGGCGTTCCCGGACATGCATCGTGAGTTGTACCGCTTCTTCAGCGTCGGCGACGTCGTCGTCGTGGAGCTCGCCCTCCAGGGCACGCATCAGGGGCCCCTGCCGACGCCGATGGGCATCATTCCACCAACGGGCAAGCGGATGGATGCGCCGTGCTGTGATGTCTTCCGTCTGGTGAACGGCAAGATCCAGTCGTTCGACTGCTACCCCTCGGGAACGGTGATCTTCGCGCAGCTCGGCGTGCTCTCGAACATCGAGGCAGCGATCGCGCACTCGTAGGTGGCGCGTTCCGGTAGCTCAGCGTCGGTCTTCCGGGGGAGAGTGCCGTCGGACAAGTCCCATCCATCGTCTAACCTAACTCTAGATGACGCCCATGGCGGCGCCGCCATCCACCTCGACGGTGCGGCCGGTGAAGAAATCGCACTCGAGGATGAAGCGGACCGCCTGCCAGACGTCGCGGGGGCGGCCAAGACGCGCCAGCGGGATCGCGGCCTCGAGGCGGGCAAGGGCCTCGCGGGAGAAGCCGTCGAGGAAGCCGGTCTCGGTGACGCCGGGGGCGACGCCCCCCACCCGGATGCCGTGCCGCGCCAGCTCGAGCGCCCAGGTGCGCGTGCAGGCGTCGACGGCTGCCTTGGATGCCGCGTAGTTCGACTGCCCGGGGTTGCCGGCGCGGGCAATCGAGGAGAGGTTGACCACCACCGCATCGCGGACGCCGGCGGCGACCACCCGGGCGGCGAACTCGCGGATCATCAGGAACTGGCCGGTCAAGTTCACGTCGACGACCTTGCGCCACTGCGCCAGGGGAAGCGTCTTGATCTCACCCGCTGCCGCGCTCAGCAGCAGGCCGTCACGCGCGATGCCGGCGCTGTTGATCAACACGTTCAAGCCGGCCATGCGCTCGGCGGCGAAGCCGACGAAGGCGGCGGCAGCGGCTTCGTCCGTGATGTCGAGCTTGGAGACGAAAACCTCGCCGCGGTCGAGCGCCGCAGCGTCTGCGGCCAGCTTTCGCAACCCGGCCGCGTTGGTGTCCCCCGCCGCGACCTGGGCGCCGGCGCGAGCCAGTTCGAGCGCGAAGCTGCTCCCCAGGCCCCCGGCGGCCCCGGTCACGATCGCTTTGACTTGCGTCAGCTCCATGGTCCCTCCTCGACGTCATCGCGCCGGTCGATCGCGCCGGTCGCCCGGACCGCGCCCGCGCCGGCCCTGCTGGCTAGTGTCCCGCTCGGTTACTTCGCATGCTATTCACCGGCCCTCTGCGTCCCTGGCTGCGTTGCGCCTCCTCGACATAAGTTTCGACTATGCCTGCGTCGGCGACGCCTTGCCAGGAACGCAGATGACTCGGCGACTAG
>Ga0307478_10000180_pt1 | contig 73802 bp, 50 predicted proteins | sample atmos_gasesECM4C_2_FD_203713 | JGI IMG/M metagenome (GOLD analysis project Ga0307478, IMG submission 203713) | Hardwood forest soil microbial communities from Morgan-Monroe State Forest, Indiana, United States - atmos_gasesECM4C_05 | ecosystem: Environmental > Terrestrial > Soil > Temperate...
GAAGGCGAGTCCAGCCACCCAGGCCGTCATCTCGCGACCTGCAAGGAAGAAGTCTTCGCCGGTATTGGCGAAGCGCTTCAAGTAAAAGCCGATGCCCAAAACAAGAACAAAGTAGATCGCGATAATTACCAGATCGACGCCCGATAGATGCACCAGGCGATCGGTGGCAAAAACTGCCAAAGCTGGCGTCATCGAGATTCCTTTACCTGCCCGTAGTAAGCCCGCGAGCCGTGTTTGCGCAAGTAGTGCTTATCGTGCAAACTGCGTTCTACTGGCTCAGCCTTTTCGTTGATTCGCAAGGTAAGATACGCCATCCGCGCGACCGCTTCGAGAATGACCGCATTATGCGCCGCAGTTGCCGCATCGGGTCCCCAGCAAAAGGGTCCGTGATTCGCCACCAATACAGCCGGAATTGCGAGTGCATCCATGTTGCGAAACGTCCGAATGATGGCATGTCCGGTATTTAGCTCGTAGTCAGACGCGATGTCAGCATCCGCCATCCTCTCTGTTACCGGCACCGGGCCGTGAAAATAGTCGGCATGCGTGGTGCCGAAGCAAGGGATCGGTTGACGCGCTTGGGCCCACGCAGTCGCATACTCGGAATGGGTATGAGCCACTCCGCCGATGCTGCCGAATTTTTTGTAGAGAATAAGATGCGTAGGCAGATCAGAGGAGGGCCGCAGATTGCCTTCCACGACTTTGCCCTCGAGGTCGGTGATGACGAGGTGGGCGGGCGTCATGGATTCGTAAGGGACGCCGCTTGGTTTGATGACGACCAGGCCCTCGTCGCGAGCGATGCCGCTGACGTTGCCAAAGGTGTAGAGCACAAGTCCGCGGTCCACCAGTTCGAGATTGGCTTTCAGCACCTGTTCGCGGAGGGTCGGCAGCAGCATGGCAGAAGTCAGGATATCCGGGATGGCCGGAGGTATGTGCGCCAGTAATCGTTTACTGCGCATCGTGAAAGTAGAGCACGCTTTCGGTTTTGTCAATGCAGAAGGGATTTTAAATCGACCGCCCTCATCGCGTGCGCCGAGGGGGAACGTTTACCGTGCTAGAATCACAGCGCGTCATGGACATTCGGGAAATTGCCAAACGGGCGCGGGTTTCCACGGCTACGGTTTCGCGGGTTGTCAATCGCGTGTCCACCGTCAACCCGCAGATGGCCAAGCGTGTCTGGAATGTCATCGAGGAACTCGGATATTACCCCAATACCCAAGCGCGCGCCCTGGTTTCCGGCCGAAGCCGCATCTTTGGGCTGATTATCTCTGACATTACCAATCCGTTTTTCCCCGAGATTGTGCAGGTTTTCGAGACGATTGCGGTCCAGCACCGCTACGAGATCCTACTCAGTTCCACGAACCACGATCCCAAGCGCATGCAGAGCTCGGTGCGGCGGATGATTGAGAGGCGGGTTGAAGGCGTTGCCGTAATGACGTTTGGCATGGAGGAGACTCTTCTGGACCACCTTCAGATGCGAAGAGTACCTCTGGTTTTTGTCGACGTCGGACCGCAGCGTCCCTGGGTCAGCAATATCAAGATTGACTATCTTCACGGGATTCGCCAGGCGGTGCAGCATCTCGCGGCCTTGCGCCACGAGAGAATCGCCTTTATCTCGGGGCCGTTACGGCTTAAATCCGCGACCGCGAGGCAACAAGCGTTTCTACGCTCAATGAAAGAGATTGGCCTCGAAACTCCCCAACTGTTGCTGGTCGAAGGCGATCACACGATGGAGGGCGGAATGGCAGCCTTCGAAAAATTGTGGGCGCAACCTGTTCGTCCCACGGCGGTGATCTGCTCGAACGACATGACCGCCATCGGAGTCATGCGAAAGGGGCACGAATTCAAACTCTGGATCCCGAACGATTTGTCGGTGGTCGGGTTTGATGACATTCGCCTGGCGCAGTTCATGGTGCCGCCGCTGACCACCATTCAGATGTCGCAAGCCGAACTGGCACGAATTGCCTTTGACGCTCTGATGGCGGACGTGGAACGAGAAAACCCCTCGCCCACCGGGACCGAGTATTTGCTCAGGACCAATCTCATTCTTAGGCAATCCACCCAACTGCATACGCCTCGTGTGAAAAGCACGGGGTAGTTTGCACAACGAGGATGAGCGGTTTCTAGCGAAGGCAAGATTCGGTGCGGTTGCGGTCGCCGCGTGAACCTCATTTAAGCAAACCAAGTAAGTGAGGCTGTCTGAAGGAAATAGAAAGCGTTCGCTATTCGGGTTCGGTGATTTGCAAGGTCTGGTTCACCGCAATCCCCGTAGTCAATACCTGCTTTCGACCCGACGGCCAACCGATTTCCACTCGATCAATCTTGCTGGAATCGCCGAGTCCGAAATAAAGCGGCAAGGCGCTCTGCGCCAGGTATCCCGACTTCCCGTCGTTGAATTTGGTATACGTCTGCCCGCCAGCGGTCACGCGGACAATGGCACCGAGTCCGTTCCGATTGGAGTGAGTGCCAGAGAGGACAATCTTCAGCCAGTGGATCGTTTTCTTCTGTGCCAGGTTGCTGACGAGCACCTGCGGCTCAGAATTGAAGTCGTTGGTTACGATATCAAGGTCGCCGTCGTTGTCGAGATCAAAGATGACGGAGGAGCGGCTCGAGCGCGGCGCCATGACAACCGACTTGCCGCCCTGGCCCAAGCAAGCTTTGCTATCCAATTTCTCCTGCAGCTGCCGCTCGTGTGGATCAGAACAATCGATTTCAAACCAAGGTGTGTACAGACTCTTACGCGGCTCGATACCCAGCACGAACTCTGCATCGACGAACTTCTCGCCGCGGTTGTTCAGCAGAACTGAGTTGATACCGTAACGGTAAGGGTAGCTCATACCGGATGCGATGAAGATGTCATCCCATCCGTCGGCGTTCAGGTCGCCCACGCTCGGTCCCCATGGCCAATAGGTCTCCACTCCCATGCGATCGGAGACCTCTTCAAACCTTCCGTTTCCCAGGTTGTGGTAGAGGGCATTACCCCAGATAAAATCAGATTTCTTTCCTTGGATATAGGTATCGTCCCAGGTGATGTTCGACTTCAGTTTTTCATTTTCGGGGCCGGGTTCCTGGCTCATGTCAGAGTGCATGTCGACGATGAAGAGGTCAGGGCGTCCGTCGTTGTCGTAGTCGAAGAATTTCAGCCCCATCGCTCCCCACGGCGTTTTAGGAAAGTACTGGTCGGTCTTTTCTATAAATCGCTTGCCGCCCTGATTCTCGAAATAGTGGCTGTGCCCCTGCATGTTGAGGAAGAAGATATCGGGCCAGCCATCACCGTTAACGTCATTGAAACTGGCCTCTCCGCACCAGCCGTGCGGATTCAACCCGACTTCAGCAGTAACGTCTTTGAATCGGTTGTGGCCCAGGTTTTTGTAGAGCACGGGATACTCATAGCGGTCGGGATACAAGTGCCCGGAGAAAGCATTGGGGATTCCCACGTACTCTCCATCAGGCCCCTTATCGTCGTAGGTGTACTTGCCGACATTGCATACGAGAAGGTCGACCAATCCGTCATTGTCGTAGTCGAAGAAGAATGCTCCGGAAGAGTGAGCGATGAGCCCAAGGCCTGCCTCTTTGGTGATGTCTTTGAAGTGCCCGTGACCGTCGTTTTCGAACAGGGCATTTCCTCCGCGCACCGTGGTGACGAAGAGGTCCTGGTCGCCATCGTTGTCGATGTCGGCAAAAGCTGCCCCCACGCTAATGCGGCCGGGCAGACCGACTCCGGCTTCAGCCGTTATGTTCTGGAAGCGTCCGTCTCCCAGATTCTTCCAGAGTTCGTTCCCACCGACTTGGTTCACGAAGTAGATGTCGTAGAGTCCGTCACCGTCCACGTCAGCAACGGCGACGGCGCTGCCATGATCGTAGTGGCCCATTCGCATATGCTTGGTGACGTCGTCCACGGCGTGATAGCGGAAGGTGATGCCACTGTCCTTGAGCTTGTCGGCAAACTGGAACTGATAGAAGACTTTGAACTGTCGGGCAGCCTCCAGTTGCGCCTTTTTGCGTGCTGGCAGGGAATCCCGCCCCATGTCTTCTTCGGGAAAACGCTGATGGATTGCCGAATTGCTCGCGCTGCCGGCCAGAATAAGTATTGCGGCCACGAATTTGAGAGCCGTCTTCGGCATGGTTAACACAGGCGATCGATGCAGCAGAATTTCTGCAGTCCGAGCAATTAGAATTCTAGAAGCTAAGATAGAGTAAACATTTTCCCATGTTTCGGTCGCCGACACTACGCGAGGGAAGATTGCGTCGGCTGACCATTGCCTGTGCCCGGGCGCTTAGTCCGATTTTTCTGCTGGGCACCCTGGTCCTTGGGCAGCAAGGGAACGATGGCTTGGAGGCCATCACTTCTGCAATTCGTGCACGTCACTTTGACCAGGCTCTCCAACTTCTTCAACCTCGGCTTGAGATGAATCCCAAGAGCGCTCAATTGTGGACGCTGCGGGGCATCGCGCTGATCAACAAGAACAACAAGAAGGATGCGCTCAGCGCATTCCAGCATTCGCTGAGCCTAGCGCCGGACTATCTGCCCGCACTGGAGGGAGCGGCACAAATCGAGTACGAGACCGGGGGAAAGGACGCGGTCGAACTCCTGCAACACATTTTGCGATTGCAGCCCCATGATCCAACCAGCCACGCAATGCTCGGAGCACTGGCGTCCCGTCGAGGTGACTGTGCCTCGGCCGTCTCACATTTTGAACAGAGTCAATCGCTGGTGAATACTCAGCCCGGAGCGTTACGGGAATACTCCGCTTGCCTGGCGGCTCTCAAGCAGACCGACAAAGCAATTGTTGTTCTACAGCGGGCTCTCGCAGAAGGCAATGCCGATGCCGGCGTACGTTATCAGCTTGCCTCGGTCGAATTCCTGGCGAAGCAACCGAAAGATACCGTTCAAACTTTACAGCCGCTGTTGCAGCAAAACCCGGTTCCGGCGGACATCGTGGAGCTCGCGGCACTAGCCTACGAAGAAGACGGAAATACACCGGAAGCAGTGCGTTTGCTTCGCCAAGGGATTCTGGCCTATCCCCACAAGCTGGATCTGTACCTGGATTTCGCCAACATCTGCATCGACCACCAGTCGTACGAAGTGGGGGTGGACATGATCAACGCCGGGCTTGCTGCCGAGCCGAAGGCTGCGCCGCTTTATGTGGCACGCGGGGTGCTCTACGTCCAGCTCGCCGAATACGACAAGGCCGAGGAAGACTTTGCCAAGGCAGACGCACTCGATCCCAAGCAAGCCATCGGGTCGGCGGCAGAAGGCTTGGCGGCGGTGCAGCAAAACGATCCGCAGGGCGCTCTGGCGACAGTGCGCGCGAAGTTGGCGAAACGGCCGAATGATCCGTTTCTCTTGTACTTGCGCGCGGAGATTCTGGCCCAAAGCGGCCCCACCGTTGGCAGCGCGGAATTCCGCGTGGCCATGGAGTCCGCGAAGAAAGCGGTTGCGTTGCGCCCCTCGTTAGCGGGCGCGCATGATGTTTTGGCGAAACTCTACCTGCAGGCAGGACAGACCGAGGCCGCGGCGGAGCAAAGCCGCAAAGCGCTCGCCAGCGATCCCAAGGACCAGACGGCGCTCTATCACCTCATTCAGGCGCTGCGCAAGAGCGGAAAAAAGGATGGCATTCCGGAGCTGCTCAAACAACTGGCGGACTTGAGGATGGAGAGCACCAAGCAAGAGGCAGAGCACTATCGCTATAAGCTGGTGGAAGGAAAATCCCCGTCAACGGAGAAGTAACGTCGCTGATGTTTACCCGCCGTTCTTTTATACAACTCTCACTCGGTTCGACAGCTCTTGCCATGACCCCACGTTTGTTCGCACAAGGCGTCGCCGCGCACACGGTGAAACCGGTAGCAAGGCCGGCACCTTCGGAGCGACCTTTCAATGCTCATTTTGTGGACGTGGCGGCGTCAGCCGGTCTGCGAGAACCGATTGTCTATGGCGGTGTCGACAGCAAGAAATACATCCTGGAAGCGACCGGTTGTGGTTGCGCTTTCATCGACTATGACAACGATGGATGGATGGATATTTTTCTGCTCTCGGGGACGCGCTTGACCGGTGATCCGCCAGGCGCAACGAATCGTCTCTATAAGAACAATCGGGACGGCACCTTTACCGATGTCACGGAGAAAGCCGGATTGAAGGAGACCGGATGGGCTTCCGGTGTCTGCATTGGGGACTACAACAACGACGGTTTCGAGGACATCTTCTGCACCTACTTCGGGCAGAACCACCTGTATCGAAACAATGGCGATGGCACGTTTACCGATGTCACAAAAAGCGCCGGTCTGTGGAATGATCAGCCGCGCTGGGGCGCGGGCTGCAGCTTTGTCGACTACAACCGGGACGGAAATCTCGATTTGTTCATTTCGAATTATGTTCGCTTTTCCTTTGAGCATGCACCAGTGCCTGGTGAAAACGTGAACTGTAATTGGAAGGGCGTTCCGGTCGAATGTGGACCGCGCGGATTGCCCACCGGCAGACACTCGCTGTACCGCAACCATGGGGACGGCACGTTCAGTGATGTCAGCAAGGAAGCAGGCATCGCCAGTGCTACTGAGTCCTACGGGATGACCGTCGCGGCCGCCGACTTCGACGAGGACGGGTGGACCGACATCTTCGTGGCCTGTGACTCCACGCCCAGCCTCCTTTTCATGAACAATCATGACGGAACCTTTCGCGAGGAAGGTGTGGTTCGCGGCGTGGCTTTGAGCGATGACGGCATGGAACAGGCCGGCATGGGAGTCGGCGTCGGAGACTACGACCTCGACGGTCACCTCGACCTGTTCAAAACGCACTTCGTCGAGGACGCAAACGGGCTTTACCACAATGAAGGGAAAGGGAACTTCGATGACGTTACGCGGTCATCGCGATTGGCGGTGGAGACGCGGTATATCTGCTGGGGTGCGGGCATTGTCGATCTCGACAACGATGGTTACCCCGATCTCTTCATGGTGACAGGGAATGTGTACCCGGAGGTCGAGCGAAAGTTGCCGCAATATGCGAACAAGACGCCACGCGCGCTATTTCGAAATCTCGGCAACGGGACTTTTGAAGAGCTCGGCGAGCAAGCCGGGCCTGGCGTGATCGAGCCGCATTGCAGCAGAGGTTGCGCGTTCGGGGACTTCGACAACGACGGAGACGTTGACATTCTGATCGTGAACCTGAACGAGCCTCCGTCACTGTTGCGAAATGACCTTCGCGGTAAACAAAACTGGATCAAGGTCAAGCTCGAGGGAGTCAAGTCGAATCGCAGCGCGATTGGTGCGCGGGTGTTGGTGCACTACGGAGGCAAGGTGCAGGCGCAAGCGGTGCTGAGCCAGTCCAGTTTTTATTCGTGCAATGATCCGCGACTTCATTTTGGATTGGGGGCCTCTGGCAATGTCGACATCGACGTCTTCTGGCCCAACGGGCTCCATGAAAAATTCAAAGCCGTCTCCGCAAACCAACTGGTCACTCTGCGAGAAGGGTCGGGAATCGTTCCTTCCAAAGGGTGGGCGAAGAAGTAGTAACGGGATGTCCGCGGAAGGACGCTGGACCCCGCCTAGTACAAATCCATTAGAGATTTTTCTTGACAGTGAGGCGGGCGGGCGGCTATAAGGTTCGGCAAGACGAGAAAACGTTTTCTCCAAAGCAAGTCAGCAACTGCGCGTGGGGTGAACATGGCTGCCAAGATGCGGCTGTTATGCTTCGGGTTGTTCCTGCTTGCCTTCCTGCTGTTTCCTTCCAGCTTCGTCTTCGCTCAATTCACCAGTAGCATTCAGGGAAACGTCGAGGATCCGAGCGGTGCCGAGATCGCTGATGCGAAAGTTACTCTGATCAATTCTGCCACCGGGGTCACAACAACCACTGTCTCCGATGCTGCCGGGAACTACCGATTTATCAGTTTGGCGCCGGGCGCCTACAAGATGAGCGTTGAGGCAAAGGGATTCGCCAAGTCGACGAGCGAACTAACTCTGCTTACCGAGCAGAACTTGAGTGTCCCTGTAAAACTGGAGGTGGGCTCTGCAACCCAAGCCGTGACGGTGACCGCCGAGGCCCCCGTGGTCGACACAGCCGAGAGCCGCAACCAGTTGACGCTCGAGAATCGAGCCGTGGCGGAATTGCCGGTACCAGGTCGCAACATGGTCACACTGACGACGCTGGCTCCCGGAGTATCGGGTCTGGGAACCACAGGCGGTGGCCAGCCCGGCAAAGCCGGCACTCCTGGATCTGGCGTCGACAACTACTCCACTGAAACGCAAGTCGATGCTAGTGCCAACGGGCAGGGGCAGATGTCGAACATGTACGTGATTGACGGCCTGGACATCACCAGCGGCATTCGTCAGGGCGTTCTCAACCTCACGCCCAATCCCGAGTCCATCCAGGAAACCAGTATCCAGGTCAACACCTACTCACCGGAGTACAGCCGTGCGACCGGTGTGCAGGAAGTCTTGACCACGAAGTCGGGATCGGAAAAGTTCCATGGAGAAGCAGCGGACTGGTTCTATTACCAGAAAATGTTTGCTGCGACTCATTTCTCGCCGAAGTACCTGCCGTTCCATGGCAACAATTTCTCGTTTTCGCTCGGTGGCCCGATCATCCCGCACAAGCAGTTTTTCTTCTACTTTGCGGTAGAGCCATTGAGGTCATCGCTGGCGACCAATGGCACCATACAGTTTGCTGATCCGCAGTTCATCAACTGGGCGCAGCAAAACCATGCGAACACGGTAGGCACGCATGTGCTTTCCACATACCTGCCCACGAACGTGTCTGGGGTTACGGCACAGGCCGCTTCCGACTATTTCGGCAAGGACAAGAACGGCAACCTGATCTGTGGCACGCCCGCCGTTGAAAACATCCCGTGTAGCTTGAACATCCTCGACAACGCGAATTTCAGTGCGCCGCAGGTCCGTAATGGTACTCAATATTTTGGTCGAGTCGATAAGTACTTTCGGCGCGATCGCATCTACGGCAGTTTCTACCGAACTCTCCTCACCTACGGTGCGGCTTCGGCGATTCCGGCCTTCTCGGCCTTGAATAAGAACTGGCAGCGCGCATTTCAGGTGAACTGGGCGCACAACATCTCAGGCAACACGTTGAATGAAGCCATTTTTGGTGCGAACCGAGTCGAGGGTGTTCTCGGCAGTGGCGCGAAGGACTACTCGGTTCCGTCGATTGCGGTGCAAGGAGTCAGCACGGAAGGCGGTCAAAGCTTTGGGGTGGGATTTGCGCAGGGAGACTTTATTCAGCACAACTACCACTGGCGCGATGTGCTCACCCACGTCAGGGGCGCGCACACTTTGAAATTTGGCTACGAAGGCTGGTACGGAGATGATGTTGAGCCGTTCCAGGGGCCGTGGTCGCAGCCTACCTTCAATTTCGACAATCTTCTGGCGCTCGCTCAGGATTCGCCGCACAGCGAGAACCACGTGATGTATGACCCGCTCACCGGAAAGCCAGTCTTGTGGTCGTGGGACGCCGCCTCGAGAACCTGGGGGCTGTTTGCGGAAGATACCTGGAAAGCACGGAAGAACTTGACGCTGACTCTCGGGCTGCGCTGGGATGACAGCGGGAACCCGTGGTCGAAGAGTGCAACGACCGTGTTCGGCAACTTCTATCTCGGACCGGGGCAAACCTTCCAGCAACAGGTCGCGAATGGTTTCGCCAAGGCGACGCACAACGCATTGAATCATTCGGTCAACAATCTCGTCAGCCCGCGAATCGGCTTTGCGTGGGATGTCGCCGGTACCGCAAATACGGTGGTCCGCGGTGGCTTCGGTGTGTACAACAACTGGCTAACGCAAGCCAATGTGCAGGAAGAATTCCGCGGCAGTCCACCCGGACCGATTACTCCAACCTTCACGACGGGGACGTCAACGCCCCCGCTATTTGCTCTCGGAACCGGCGGGAAGCCACCGTTCGGGTTCACCTATCCGGCACTCGCTGGTTCGCCGCTCTGTCCTACGCTTGGGGCCAGCGGTTGTCTGGACTCGAAAGGAGGAATTGTTGGCGGGAACTTTGGCATTGGAGCGATTAACCCCAACCTGAAGTCTCCCAAGGCAGACATATGGTCGCTGACCTTGGAGCAGAAGATTACCAACAACTATTCGGCCAGTGTTGGCTACGCGGGGTCGCACGGTTACAACATGGTTGGTGGAGGCGACCAGGCCGGCATTGTCAGCTACGGTCAAAGCATCAATGCGTTTGCAGGTGATCTCATCCAGAACAATAGTCTGGCGCCCACGCGGCTCAATACCAGCTTCGGGTCGATCGGCTACACAGACAACAACCGGCGCAGCAACTACGAAAGCGTTTTCTTCGAATTCAAGGGACGCTTCTCAGGGCGCGGTTTCATCGACGCGTCCTACACGAGATCACGCTCGCAGGACGACGCGTCCGTGTACCCGGCCGAAGCCAACCCGAACCAGTACTACGGAGCCTCGCCTTGGGACGTGCCCAACCGCTTTTCTCTGACGCTGAACTACGAGCTGCCTGGATTAAATGGCGGGCGAGGCTTTGCCGGTCGCGCAACCGGCGGTTGGGGAGTCAGTGGAACGAGTATCTTCCAAAGCGGCTACCCACAAATGATTTGGACGACGGCCTCGTTCCAACCCGCCTGCCAGTTCAGTGGTACGGGCGCCCCGCCGTGTCCGTCGGCAGCGAATCCAGCAGTTGGTTTTGGCCCGAAGAGTGGCGACTTTAACGCCGATGGAGACACGAGTGGAGTTGCCGGCGTCGGGCTCGATTTCCCTGACGTCACCAGCTATCACCAAGGCACGTCCAAGACTGCCTTCCTCAATGGTGTTTTCTCGAGTGGCCAATTCGCTCAACCCGCCTTTGGGACGCAGGGCAACGAAAAACCGAATCAATTTCGTTCCCCAAACTACGCCGAAACGGACTTAAGTTTTTACAAGAACACGCACTTGACCGAAAGAGTGAATTTTCAGGTGCGGTTTGAGTTCTTCAATATCTTTAACCGGGTAAATCTCACCCAGTTCGATAACAACCTCGCGGATGGACCCTTTGGCAAAGCAACGGCGCAGCAGTTGCCTCGCAATTGGCAGATTGGCGGGCGGCTGACATTCTGATTGCCTGGGTTGAATCAGGCAGAGAAAGCCCCTACGCTTAAACCGGAGCGGAGGGGCTTTTTGCTGCGCGTGGCGCGGAGATGTGTCGGGAGGGGCGACGACTCGGAACCGTGCGGTCCAGTCCCGTCGCGCACAGGAGCTAGCCGTGAAGAGACCGTGAGGATCAAATGCTTACTTCAATCCGCTTGCATGGTGCTCGCCTTTGTGAGCGGCCTTTCTTTTGCGGTAGCACAGAGTTCTTCCGCCGATACTCGCAATATCGCGGCTGCACTGCAGACCAGAGACTTCGCGAAAGCCCTGGAGTTGCTTCGCCCCGCCCTGCAGCAGACGCCCGGCGACGCGCAACTGTGGGCGATGCAAGGCACTGCCTATGCGGGTAGCGGCAACAAGAGGGAAGCCCTGGATTCCTTCCGGAATGCCCTCAGGATTTCTCCCGACTACCTTCCGGCATTGCAGGGCGCAGCGCAAATCGAATCTGAGAACGGAAGTGCGGCGGGGATCCCGCTGCTCAAGCGTCTATTGCGGCTGCGGCCCGAAGACGCAACCGGGCACGGCATGCTGGCCGTGCTTGAGTATCAACAGGGAGACTGCGGGAACGCGGTTGTCCATTTTGAGAAAGCAAAGTCGCTGTTTGACGGCCAGGTCAGCGCCCTGCATGCGTATGCGACATGCCTGGTCAAGATCCACCAGTTCGGTAAGGCCGCTGACGTCCAGCGTCACGTGGTTGATTTGGAGCCGGGAAGTGAGCATGAGCGTCAGTTATTGGCAGCTGTTCAACTTATGGCGCACCAGCCTGCTGACGCGTTGACCACATTGCAGCCGGCCGATATGGACAAAACAAGTTCCGAGAGCCTGGAACTGTTAGCCACCGCATACGAGGACAATGGTGATACACCACAGGCGGTTGCGACGCTGCGCCGGGCAATCCTCCTAGACCCTCACAATGTCAATCTGTACCTTGATTTTGCGAACATGAGTTCTGCGCACGACTCGTTCCAAGTCGGGGTCGACGTGGTATCCGACGGCATCAGTCAATTTCCCCAGGCGGCGCCGCTCTACCTGGCGCGAGGTGTACTTTATGTTCAGCTCGCGCAGTACGAAAAAGCAGAGACTGACTTTGACACGGCGCAGAGGCTTGATCCCCGCCAATCGTTGAGCTCAGCAGCTCGCGGTGTGCTGGCGGGACAGCAGGATGATCTGGATCAAGCCTTGTCTACCGTACAGAAAGAACTGAAGATCAAACCGCGCGATGCGTTGCTGCTTTATCTTCAAGCAGACTTCCTTTCCCAGAAGGGGGCGGAGCCGGGCACGGCTGATTTTCAACTAGCTTTGCGCTCGGCCAAGCAAGCTGTATCCTTGCAGCCCACTCTGAGTGGTGCGCGGACGGTGCTGGCGAAGCTAGAACTGCAATCGGGCAATCCTAGTGAAGCCGTTGAACAGTGCAGAAAGGCACTCGCACACGACCCGAAAGATCAAACTGCTCTCTATCACCTGATCCAGGGGCTGCGGAAAACAGGCGAGCAATCCGAGATCCCTGATTTATTGAAGCGCTTGGCGGACTTGCGCAAGCAGGCGGCGAGAGAGCAGAGCCATCGCTACCAATACAAACTGGTCGAGGAAGATGCAGAGCCGAAGTAGCCAGCAAGCCTGCTTGTTGAATGGCTCTTGCTCAGGCTTTGAGCAACACGTAGGTGCTGTAACTCTCCTTGTCGATATTCATGAACGGCCGCATACTTACGCTGCTGCCGTCGGCCGATTGCGCTATCCAGTCACCAGTGGCGTTGTTCGTAGCCTTGGCCTGCAGCAGGGAATTCTTGTCGAAGCTCGGCTGAGAATCGGCCACTGCGAACAGGACCAGCGGGCCTCGTAAAAGAGCCACCAGTTTGGGATGGTTCGCGTCAACCGGTTCCAGCCGCAGAGGCATAGGCAGTTCGAGTTCGATACGATCGCCGTCCTTCCACGTCCGACGGATCGCCGCGAAGGATCCTGGCCGAACTTGCTCGGAAACGCGCTGACCGTTCACAGAAAGAACCGGGTCGGGCGTCGCCCAAGCCGGAATGCGTACATAGATCGCATACTCTTTCGGCTGCGAGGCCGAAACCTGGATCTGGATTTTATTGTCGAATGGATACTTCGTCTCCTGCTTCAGGCCATAGCGACTGCTGCCATCGTTCCATTGCACTCGGGAGGGCGTGAACAGATTCACGTACACGCCATCCGCAGATCGCAGGTAAGTGCTGATGTGGTAGTCGGCCGCAACCTGGGGGAAGGTGCCCGAACAACAAGGCCATTTTTGGCCGTACCAGACTTTTTTCCCGGTAGTGGCGTAATCGGAGTAGTAGAAAGAGGTACCGTCGGCCTGAATCGGCCAGGCACCAAGAATCGTGTTGTACAGGACGCGTTCCATGCTGTCGCCGTATTGCGCATCCTTGGTGACTCGAACCAAATAGCGCGTAATTTTAAAGTGACCGTACGAACCGCAAGGTGTTTCGAAACTCGCGTGCGTAAGGGCCAGGCTGTCTCCTAATTGGCCACGACCCGGTTCGCCGAACGACTCGTCGGGGCCCCAGCCGCCGGTCGCGAAGCTTTGGGTCTTGGCCAGCATTTCGAAACCATTCCTGGCGGCCTGGAGATGCATTTGGCTGCCCAGCGTGATGTAGGCCTGCATGGCAGAACTGAAGGCGTTCACGTGGCTGTACGCGTGCTCGAATGGAAGGACGTTATTGCCTTGTGAGAGTGGGCCGAAGTAGAAGTCATCCTCGAGATATTGCTTGGCCATGTCCCGATAGAAAGGCTTGCCGCTACGCTGGTACGCAAGGAACAAGTTTTCGGGAAGGGTATAAGTTTCATCCCAAGTGTAAGAGGTGTCCTTATGTGGGCGGGCGCGTTGTTCAAGGCGGGATAGCGCCTTCTCTGGGAGATATGCCGTGATGGCGTGAGTAAGTTTTTCGTGGACGTCCATCGCCATCGGATCGTGAGCAAATTCGTGCGCGTCAATCAGGCCACAAGAGAGCTTGTCATAGGTGTAGGCGGGCAGGCGGTAATCGACGAAGAATTTGGCCTTGGGGTCGAGAGTCTCGGAATAGCCTTTCACCAGGCGGTTGATCTTCGCCCGGGTAGGCTCGGACCCTGTAACGGCATAAGCGCGCGACAAGGCTGACACGTACTGGCCGAAGGTGTGTCCCGCGATGAAGCCGTGGAAATCGTTGCGCTCCAGGCTGAACCCCGTCAGATCGTACCAACCTCCCATGTCTTCGCCTGGAGCGGGCAACCCAGCAACCTGGCGAAACACTTTGAGCAGGCGATCGTCGTCCAGGTTCAGGAAGCGAGCATGATTTTCCTCGAATTGCCGCTTTAACGGGCTATCGAACAGCTCGACCTCGGAATAAGCGAAGGTATTGAGTGGCGTTTGAATCGCAACTGATCCGCGGTCGGATGCAGCCCAGGCTGGAACGCTGCGCGACACGTAAACGGCAGCAGTGGTGGCGGAGGCGGTTTTTAGAAAAGAGCGACGGCTGACGGGACGAAGCAACATGGCGATCCCTCGCGCGGTAAGGAGTATTAGCAAACGTTTTCTAGCCAAGATGTTCTCCCGCCAGCGCAGGATTGTCAATTGCTTTGGCCCTCGGCTTCAAGCAGCGGGTTGCCGGTTCAGGACTTCTTCTAGTTCCGTGATTTCGCTGGGGACCAACCGGAACGTCGCCGCTCCGATGATGCCGGAAACTTGCCTCGTACTGCGAAATCCGACAATCGCCCCCGTGACGGCGGGATGTTCCACGGTCCAGGCGATGGCTACTTCCCCCGGTGTTCTCCCATGCCGGTTGCCGATCGCGCGCAGGGGATTCAACCAGTTCGAGGTTTCGGGATAGCAGGGGCTCCTGAAAGTTGGGGAGGTTCTTCCTCCAGTCCTCGGCCGTAAAGTTGGCCACGCGCTCACGAGTCATGGCACCAGTAAGCAGGCCGGCGGACATCGGCGAGTACACGATCACGCCAATGTTGTTTTCCTTGGCATAGGGAAGAATGTCAGCCTCAATTTCGCGGGTAACCAGCGAATAGGGAGGTTGCAGCGAAGTGATCGGCGCGATGGCTTGGGCGCGCTTCATCTGCGAAACGCTGAGGTTGGAAACTCCGATGAAGCGGACCTTTCCTGCTTGCTGCAGGCGCACTAATTCGGTCCAGCCTTCTTCCATGTCCTCGTCCGGTTCTGGCCAGTGAATCTGGTAGAGGTCGATCACGTCGACCTCAAGACGCCGCAAACTGTCCTCGCATTCGCGGCGGATCGACTCCGCTTTCAGACAGGCTCCGATGCGTCCCTGGGAGTCCCACACGCGCTCGCACTTCGTAAACAGGTAAGGCCGCGGAGTGCGCCCCTTGAGGGCCCGGGCCACCATCCTTTCCGAGTGGCCAAGGCCATATAGTGCTGCGGTATCCACCCAGTTAACGCCCTGCTCCAGAGCGGCGTGGATCGCGGGAATGGAGTCGGCATCGTTCTGAGGCCCCATGCTGCCGCTCCAACCACCGCCTCCAATCGCCCAAGCACCAATGCCGATTGGGGTGATGTGAAGGCCACTGTTTCCGAGTCGGCGTTTTTGCATCACGCCCCCTGCAACATACCAAAACTGGACGGCAAAGTGCCCGCAATCGCTTGCTCAAATGATGACAGACCAAGGCGTCCTACCGCAGAAGCGCTTGGTGCGGTAAAGCGACGAAGGCCATATAAATAGCTTGACAGACGCTTCCTGGGAGGACTATAAGCTCTTCCCATCAGTGGAGAAAGCGTTTTCTCAAATCGTTCTCGACGCTCGACGTTGTCCTTGTGGGGAGGGCAAGATGCCGACACACCTTTGCTGCCAACTGCTGCGCCGATCCGCCGGTGCGGTCCTCCTTCTCTTCAGCCTTACGGCTCTGGCCCAATACAGTGGCAATGTTCAAGGTGTGATTACGGATCCTTCCGAGGCAGCCATCGCCAACGCTTCAGTGCGCCTGCGCAACGTGGACACTGGGATCGAACAGAGTGACGCAACCGGCAGTTCCGGAAATTATCGCTTCACGAGTCTGGCACCAGGCAATTATGTGCTTACTGCCGAATCTTCGGGCTTCCGCAAAACAGAAGTGCGTTTCACGCTAAGCACCTCGGAAACGAAAGGTATCAATCTGACTCTGCCATTGGCGCAGGCTCAACAGATGGTCACGGTTGAAGTAACCCCACCCGTAGTCGAGACCGATGACAGCCGGCTGGAAACAACTTTATCCTCCACCGCGGTTCGGGACCTGCCGCAGGCGAACCGCAATTTGTGGGATGTGCTCGCCGTAACTCCCGGAGTCGTAGGAGCAGGAGTTCGCGCTGCTGGAACGGCTCCAGGGGGCGGTAACGATAACTTTGGCACGCAAACGCCGCAGTTGAGCGCCAACGGGCGCAGCTATACGGGCAACCTGGTGATGGTCGATGGCATGAACGTCACCAGCCCCGTTCAGAACGGAAACATCATCCTGGCACCGATTCCCGACGCGGTGCAGGAAGCCTCGTTGCAGGCGAACTCGTGGGACGCGGAAAACAACCTTGGCAGTTCCATCCTGATTCAAGTGACCACCAAGTCGGGGACCAACCAGTTCCATGGAACCGGTAGTCTGTTCTTCACGAACCAGGACCTGCAGGCCAAGCCTGACTTTCAAAGCGCAATCGCACCGTTTCAGCGTAAAGACCTCGTAGGCGCGCTGGGCGGACCGGTGATCAAGAACCGGATTTTCTTCTTTTCGGATTTCGAAAAACTGTGGTCAAAGGCCCCGGAGCAGCAGGGAACCCAGACCTTCGAGTCACCCGAGTTTGTTGCATGGTCGACCCAAAATTTCCCTAACAGCGTGGGAACGCAAGTAATGACGCTCTATCCGGCGACATTTCTCCATCCCACCGGAACGACTGTATCAACCGGAAATTATGTATTCGGCCCGGCGGGATGCCCCTCCGGACAGACTATGATTCCGGTGAGTGGTTCGGTCACCATTCCCTGTGACTTGCCCATCCTTGACCAGGGCAGCTTTGTATTCAGCCCGTATTACAACGCCCTGCAGTACAACTTCCGCGTCGATCTTTACGCCACGCAGAAAGATCGCGTGTATTTGAGCTACTACAACGTGTCGTTCGACCAGCAGCAGCCGTCACCTCGTGCGGGATTGCAAGCCCTGAACATCATGCGGAACCGCTATGGGCAAGCAGACTACACGCACACCTTCAGTTCCAACCTGCTGTGGGAATCGAGTTTCGCTTTTGCCAGTGTAGGTGGAGCCAATGGGCAGGACGCAAACCTGAAGGTACCGGAAATCAATGTGACGGGTCAGGACGTTGGATATCACATCGGCGGGGGATGGGGACCGGGCGCGTTTCGCGGTCCGATGTACAACTGGCGTTCGGTTCTCAGCTGGATGCACGGAGCCCATTCCTTGAAGTTTGGATTTGACGGCGGACACGGGATTGAGCATGGCGACTTCACGCCGGTGAACGTGCGTCCCATCTTCTCCTTCGACAACCTGCTCAAGCTTGCCCAAGACCAACCCACCACGGAGTCGGTCGGCGCATACAATCCCCTGACGGGTGAACCGGGATCGGTTGTGTTTGGCGGCCAATCGACTCCCTTCGGATTTTTTGCCCAGGACGACTGGAAGGTGAAATCCAACCTGACGTTGACGCTGTCCCTGCGCTGGGATGATTTTACAAATCACAGTCCTTGGGGAAACAGTGGGTTCAAGTTCAGTAGCCTGATCCTGGGATCTGGGAGCACCTTCGCGGATCAGGTCGCGAATGCTGCCGTCCGAACAGTTCCGTCGGTATTCGCGAACTCGATGAACAATATCTGGAGTCCGCGCATCGGGTTCGCATGGGATCCCAGCAAAACCGGCAAATGGGCTGTAAGAGGCGGGATCGGCGTTTATCACGACTGGGTTGTGCTGGGTCAAACCGTCGATCAGACGAGGCTCAATCCGCCCGGGTTGATCAGTCCGACTTTCTTCAGTGGCGGCACGGGCATTCAACCCATCTTTGCACTGGCTCCGTCAGGCACGTATCCGTTCAACTACCCCTTACCTGCGATCCCGGCTGGGCAATTGGATCCCAAGGGAGGTGTCGTGGGGACTCAAGCCGCCGTTACATCGCTCGACCGCAAGATGAAGGCGCCACTGGCGGTGAACTACGTCGTGGGAGTGGAGCATCAGCTTCCGTGGCGGCTGGTCGCAGGCGCAAGCTACACCGGATCCCGTAGCTACAACGGGCTGACGGGCACTGACGAAAATCGCTGCGCGGGGTGCGCGACTCTTAACGGAGGAGGGGGAGAGACCGTCACACGACCGAACACAAGCTTCGGATCTATCGACTATGTCAACAATGCCAACGCGGCTACGTATAACGGAATGATTCTGAGCCTGCGTGGGACCGCCAGTTCGCGCGGCAGCTTTCAAGCGTCCTATACACTCTCCCACGCCAAGAGCTACATAGAGGCGGGCACTCGCTTTGATCAGGACACGGGAGGACAGAACTTCGGCACTAACCTCAGCGTTCCGGATCAGAACGCGTACTTCAACTACTATGCGGATGCAAACTGGGACGTACGGCAGCGCTTCTCGTTTTCGGGTCTCTACACCGTGCCCGGATTGCGCAACGGAATCGGCAAGGTCCTTACCTCGGGATGGGAAGTCAGCAGCATCATGGCTATCCAGACGGGGACGCCCTTCTGGGTGATCGATAATCGTTCACTCTCTGGGGGTGGAGACTATAACGCAGACGGTAACAACTTCGATATACCGATGGCGCCGGCTCAGAATTTCACCGGGTCACACAGCCGGCAGGCCTACATCAATGGATTGTTTACGACCGCTGACTTCCCGGCTCCTCCCGCCGGAACCGAGGGGGATCTGAAACGAAACATCTACCGCAATCCTGGTTTGTTCCAGTGGGATGCGAGCGTTCTCAAGAACAACCACATCCCCTGGTTCGGCGAGCAAGGGAATCTGCAATTCCGCTTCGACTTCCTCAACGTTGTCAACCACGGAAACCTGGGCGGCGTCGATCCTTACTTAGGCGATGCGAATTTCGGCAAGGTGAGGACAGCCCTGGGCGCCCGACAGCTCCAACTCGGTTTAAGGGTCTCTTTCTAGCGAGTGGAGGGAATGGATTCTCGATTCAAGATCCACAAATGAAAGCCTGCGCGGCTCTAGGGCAGAGCCTCGCGCGATCTCTGAGCCACTCGGCGTGTTTCGCGAGTGGCTCTTTCAATCATGGTTAATCGATAGGTGCGACAGTGGCGTCGGGAGCAGTACAGTTGGTTCTCGCGGCGAGCTCGTAGCGGTCTCAAAATGCGGATCAGGAGCATACCAGCATGTTTTCTGCGCCTAGGCGACGGTTCCTGCAACAAGCTTCCCGCGCAGGAATCGCATTCTCTGCCAGCACTCTGCTAGGGCGAGGCTTATTTGGCCAGGCAGCCACGAACCCGGCGTGCTGGGTTTATGTCGACTCGCGGCGAACCATCTCGCCAATCGACCGCAACCTTTTCGGGTCCTTCATCGAACATCTGGGTCGCGCAGTTTATGGCGGAATCTACGACCCGGGTTCGAAGCTTTCCGATGCTGACGGATTTCGGAAGGATGTCCTTGCCGAAATCCGAGAGCTGGGCGTAGCGATCGTCCGCTATCCAGGTGGGAACTTCGTATCGGGCTACAACTGGCTCGACGGCGTCGGCCCCAAGCAAAATCGACCGCGTACGCTTGACAAGGCTTGGGACACCCTCGAATCGAATCAGTTCGGCACGAACGAATTTCTGGCATGGTGCAAGGCCGCAGGAACCGAACCGCTCATGGGTCTGAATCTCGGAACCGGTACAGCGGAGGAAGCCGCCGCGCTGGTGGAGTACTGCAATATCGATAAAGGTACGCGCTGGAGCGAATTGCGCCGCCAGCACGGGATTGCCGAGCCCTACAAGATCGAACGGTGGTGTCTTGGCAACGAGATGGACGGTCCCTGGCAGATCGGTCACATGACTGCGACCGAGTATGGATTGAAGGCCGCGGACGCTGCCCGACAGATGCGCTACGTGGATCGTTCCCTCAAGCTGATTGCCTGCGGGTCGAGTGGTCCCTTCATGCCGACTTATCTCGAATGGGATCGCGAGGTGCTCGAGCAATGCTACGACTACGTGGATGGACTGTCGCTGCATCGCTATTTCGGCAACAACGCCCGTGATACAGGAGGAGACACTTCGAAGTACCTTGCCTTGAATCTGCTGATGGAGCGTCAGATTTCGGAGACAGTTGCAGTGTGCGACCTGGTCCGCGGTCACAAGCGATCTCCGAAGCAGCTCTGGTTGTCTTTTGACGAATGGAATGTGTGGTATCGGACCACCACCGGCGATGCGGTCGACGGACACAGGCAGGAAGCTCCACACCTGCTGGAAGAGATATACAACCTTGAGGATGCACTCCTGGTTGGAGGGCTGATCAACACCTTGTTGCGGAATGCAGATCGGGTGAAGATCGCGTGCCTGGCACAATTGATCAACGTGATTGCGCCCATCATGACGGATCCGGACGGTCTATTCCGGCAGACGATCTACTATCCGTACAGTTGGGCTCTGCAGTTTGCCAAAGGCGCCGTGTTGCACCTGCTGGTGGAATCCTCCACGTACGAGGTGAAAGATCTCGGGCAGGTGAGCCATGTGGACGTGGCCGGTACGTACGACCAGAGTGCCGGCAAGGTATCGCTCTTCGTGCTCAATCGCGATTTATCAAGCGCACATCCAGTCGAGATTCTGTGGGAGGATGCCGCGCCAAGCCGTGTTCTCTCAGCATCGCTGCTGACTGGCGATGACCTGAAGGCCAGCAACAGCTTCGCATCGCCTCAGCGCGTCAAGCCCCAGTCATTCACCATCCCAAGCGCCAGCGCTGGACGAACCAAGTTCGAAGTTCCGGCGCGATCTTATGTGGTCGTTCAATGGTCGCTTTAGATATGGAGTAGAAAGCATGTTTGGAAAAGAGCGCATCTCGCGAAGGGAATTCGTGACATCAGCAGTTTCGGTCGCCGCCTTGTCAGCGCTGCCGATTGGCCCGAGTCTGACCGAAGCGGCGGCGGATGACACTTCGAAGGCAATCGTTAAGCTGACCGACAATCCCAACTGGAAAGATCAGGGAATCGAGAATCTCGCCAAGTCGCCCCACGCCAAACTGCGAAGCATTCCCGTGCGCGCAGTGACGATTACGGGTGGTTTCTGGGGACCACGTCGCGAGATCAACGTGACGCGAAGCATTCCCAGCATGCACGACCTGCTGGAAGCCAACGGCCGCATGGACAACTTTCGTCGCCTGGCTGGGAAAAGTAGCAAAGCGCAGAGCGGCCCGGTGTTTTCGGACTCGGACATATATAAATGGACGGAAGCTGTCGGGTTCGTGCTGCAATCCGGCGATCGTCCTGAGCTGCGGGCAACAAGCGCCAAGATGATCGACGAAGTAGTGGCCGTGCAGGAACCTAGCGGATATCTCAACACCTATTATCAGGACGATCGCAAATCATTGCGGATGACTCCGCAGACACAAAGCACCGGTCACGAACTCTACAACATTGGGCACATGCTGCAGGGTGCGATCGCTTACTACCGTGGCACAGGCGATCGCGAACTGCTCGACGCAGGTATTCGCTTCGTCGACGATTTTCTGCTGCCCAACTACGGCCCAGCTCCCAAAAAGCCAATTGTCTCCGGCCACCCGGAGATCGAGATGGCCTTGATCGAGCTCTATCGCATAACCGGCGACCGACGGCAACTCGACCTCGCGGGCTACATTCTCCAAGGAGACAAAAGGGCCGAGTTCCCCGAGCGCCGCACGATATACATGTTCAGTGGCACCCCCTTCACAGCGCGGACCAAGCTGGAAGGGCACGCTGTTCGTACGATGTACGCCTGTTGTGGCGCAACCGACTATTACCTGGAGACTGGCGACCCCGCTTATTGGAAAACTCTGAACACCTTGTGGGACGACATGACCGCCACCAAGATGTACGTGACTGGCGGAGTCGGCTCGAGGTCCGACGGGGAAGCGTTCGGTGACGCCTACGAATTGCCAAACTTCCGCGCCTACGGGGAAAGCTGCGCCGCCATCGGCAACATGATGTGGAACTGGCGAATGCTGGCCGCAACGGGAGACGCGAAGTTCACCGATGTGATCGAGCGTGCGTTGTACAACGGAATCAATTCCGGCATGTCCCTCGACGGCACGCTTTACTGCTACCGCAATCCGCTTGCCTTCGATTCGTCCACCGGAGACAAGATCAGGAATCCCTGGTACGACGTGACCTGCTGTCCGCCGAACCTCGAGCGCACGTTTGGATCGCTGCCAGGCTATCTCTACAGTACGAGCGCCGACGGGGTTTACGTGCATCTCTACGAAAACTCGGAGCTCAACTGGCACTTGGAGAATGGCATTGGGCTCAACGTTACTCAGAAGACGAACTACCCGTGGGACGGGGATGTCGAAATCGCGGTCAATCCGGCACAAGACACGGACTTCACCTTTTACGTTCGCGTTCCCGGCTGGGCCGACCATGCGGAAGTTTCGGTAAACGGAAGGACGATCGCAGGTGTGACATCCGGTGAATACCTTCCGATCCACCGTCGCTGGGCAAAGGGCGACACGGTTCACCTGAAGCTCGAGGTCGTGCCACAGGTGCTAGCCGCGAATCCGCGTGTTGCGGATGATGCCGGGCGCGTAGCCGTTCAGCGCGGTCCTCTTATTTATTGCCTGGAAGAGGTCGATCAGCCTGGCGGGGTTTCGTTGACCGACGTTGCGGTTAATCCAGGTCGCCATCCGGCAAGTCAATTTCAACCCGAGTCTAAGAGCGACATGCTGGGGGGAATGGTAGTTCTACATCACACCGGGTCGGTCTATGAGCACGGCGCCTCAGAGAAACAACTCTATAGTCGCTATCTCGGGGAGCCCGCGAAGGCCCGTGAGGTTCCGTTGACATTTATTCCGTACTACGCATGGGCTAATCGGCAAGCGACTTCGATGCAGGTCTGGAATCTGCTGGCGCAAGGGTAAGGCTGACTCACCAGGTGAGACGAAGCAGTGAGATGCCTTGTCGAGGAAGGGTGAACTGCTCCCGGAATTCCCCATTTTGGATGGGAACCCAACGCGGGGAATCAAGAAGCTGCAATTGCCCAGCACTTTCGAGGCGCCGGTATTCGTCTTGCGTCGGCGATTGCGGCGAGGCCATCTCTTTCCAAAATACGAAGGCATTGCTGTGGTCGGCGTCGACTCTGAAATGCTCGAGCAACACCCGGCTCATATTTGCCGGCAGCCCCGTTATCTCGACGTCGACACCAGTTGCAGGGAAGGGAAGATCGTCGTCATGGTAGTTCCAGACCAAAGTTTCCATCTCGCGATCGTTGCGAGTTGCAATCGCGTTGATGTCGGGCTGTGCTCGCACTCCAGAATGCACAACATCATCTGACGACAAAGCGCCGGAACTTTTTACTTTCACCCGCTCTCCAGCCAGCAATCCCAACATCCGAAATGCGTTTAACACTGGCTTGTCTATGCCATTGGTGGCCAGTTCCCGAAACCCGGCGAAGTAAGGCTGGTCCTCAAATTCGAAAGCCCACGTCACGGCACCGAGCAAGTTGATGTGCCGCTCCTCGGCTAACTCCAACACGCGATCCATAACCTCGACTGTGTAGGCGCCGTACAGCGGCCCATTGCGATAAGAGTTTTGAGGATGGTCCTTCGCAGAACACGCTGCGCAACCTTCCGGGTCGGATTCGCCGAGAACAATCGGGGTCGTTCGCCACTGCGAAAAGGAAGCAACGATGCTGAAGCCTTCTTCGATAGAAGCAAGCTGACGTTGGATTCCCATTCGAACATGGTCTCCCTTCCAGGTGGGCGATCCCTTGGGATGGAAACTGATGAAGTCCAGACGGGAGCCTTGGCGACCGTTCGCGAAATTCTTGCCGTGCGCACAATGCTCAAGGAACGCCCGGAGAAAGTCAGCAGCTCTGGCATTCCCGGGACCAGTGCTGTCTGGCCCTCCGATGCGCGCTTCGGGGAGTGCGCGCAACGTTGCGTCAACGGTCACATCATACAATTTGAAGAACTCTTCCCGTGTCCCCTTCCAATAATCGATGTCGGGTTCGTTCCACACTTCCCATAGCCACGTCTTCACTTCGGCATCGCCGTACCGTTCTCGAAGATGATGAACAAATTGAAAAACGAGCTCGGACCATTTTCCGTAATCGTTCGGTGGATAGGCCCAGCCGGTGTAGATTTCGGCGACGGGCGTCCGCGGGAAGTCGTGCCGGTACGGTTTGGGGTGACTGGAAAGCGCTTCAGGCATGAAGCCGATTTCCACGAGCGGCTTTAGTCCACTGGATCGAAAAGCGTCAAAAATCTGATCCAGGATAGTCCAGCTGTAGATGGGCCGTCCGGAAGAATCCTCAGTGTAGACATTGGTAGATCCCCACTTCAGGGATGCAGTTCCGTCGCCGCTGGTCAGAAGATTGTGGACACGCACGTACACTGGCGCCGCATCGAGCGCAGCCAACTCGCGCAGGAGTTTCTTACCGTTGCGTGAATAAGAGTAGTTTGGTTCGTCATAGCCGAAGTAGTTCCAGATGGGTGGCAATTGGCCGACTGCCTGATCGAATTGCGCTTGGATATGAACGCCTGTTGACCCGGACTGGGGCCAGCAGGGGACTGATGTAAAGCTGACGAAGATAAGCCAACCGAGGCGCCATCCACGGATGTGCCATCCGAAAATCTGGCCCAATCTTCGTTTCCAGTTTGCATCTATCATCGCGATTACGCTTTTGCGCAGCGGCTTCGGGTGCAGAGCGAGCGCTGGTCTCTAGGGTGTGTTGCATCCTTCGGATTCGAATCCATTTCATTCGATCCTGCTGGGCGGATGGTGAACTTCTTTTCGGAGTTCAGAGGACTTAGTAACTGCGGCTAAGTCTTCATCGCCGTAGCCGTCCGCAACCGCCCCTTGAAATATTGAGAGTGCAACCGCGGCAGTCTGAAGAGAGAGTCCACGCTCGGATGCGACTCGGACGGCGTACGTCAGGTCTTTCGCCATCCACCGCAGCGCAAAATTGGGGGTGAAGTCATTGCTCGCCATCCGGTCGACCATCCGCCGGATGATTCCGCTTCCCGGCGCGCCTTCAGTAATGATGGGAATCGCTTCGGCACGATCGAGTCCTGCAGCATCGATCATTGCGAGCGCTTCTGCAAAAGACGCCGCTTGCACTCCGCATATGAAGTTATTCACCAGCTTCATGAGTGCTCCGCTTCCCGTCGCGCCGAGATACACGACCTCGCGGCCGAGCACAGAAAAAACTGGCTGCGCTGTCTTGATCGCCTCGACCGAACCTCCAACCATGAAGCGGAGTTCCCCAGACTCCGCATGCGGTTTAGTACCCACGACCGGAGCATCCAGAAACGTGCATGATCGATTCGCCGCTTTGCCTGCCAGTTCGCGAACCCAATCAACACTGAGAGTGCTTGACTCGATCAGCACGGATCCTGGAGATACCCCGGCAAGAGCTCCGTCTTCACCGAGCCAAACATTGCGTGAGGCGTTATCATCCGCAACCATGCTCAAGACGATTTGCGCGCGAGACGCCGCCTCCCGCGGAGTTGCAGCGAGGAACGCCGCTGTGCCAGCAAAAGTACGAGATCTATCTTGCCCTCGGTTGTAAACGGTCAGGAGGAAGTCCGCCGAGAGCAGACGCCTGGCCATGCCAGACCCCATGATTCCCAGTCCCAGAATCGCAACAGCAGGCTTTGCCATAGTTATCACTCAACGTAAAGGGATAATGTTGATCGGGGCCGGTGTCGATCGGTCCACGTGTACGGGGTTTCTCAGAGGTCGCCCAAAACCCTCCACGGTCACCTGCATGACGTCGCCGTCTTGCAGACGGATGTGATCGCTAAAACTGAGACAATCCGTACCAAAGAAATGCACATGAATATCGCCAGGTCTGCGGTGGGCCTCAAATTTGAAATGATGGTGCTCGATATTTCTGAGGCTATGGCACATCTCGGATTCGCCCGTCCGAAACGTCTTGCTCCACTGGACCTGGCCGTTGCGCTCGATCGTCGAGCTGACCGGGATGGACTCAAACTCTGGATCAACGCTCAGTTCGGGTCCAAGCGCACAGTTGCACAATTTTGATCCAGCCAGGTTCAGGTAGTTCTTCTTCTCGAACTGATGATCTGAGAATTCGTTGCCCGGTGCCATACCAAGGCGATAGGGCTGACCGTTTGGCGCAACCAGGTAAACACCGGCGATCTCGGCTTCTTCACCGCCGTCTTCGGCATAGCAGGGAATATCCAGGGCCTCGCCGTGTGCGCGCAAAACCGCTCCTCTTCCCTTGTAAAACCACTCCGGAGCAATTCCAACGGCACCTTCGGCAGGGCGACCAGCTTCGATACCCCAGCGAAACATCTTCATGCTGTCGGTCAGGTCTTCAACCGCGCTCGCATGCATGGCCTGACGATCACGGGCACTTCCAAGATGGGTGAGTCCTGTTCCGGATATCAAGCAACGAGCCGGTTCTTCCGGGTGATCGATTGCAGGGAGCAGGCGCCACTCCGACCGGCGTTCGTAAATGCAGTTGTAATCGAAGACTTCCCGGGTTGCTCTCTGGCGCACTAACTCACTGAGCGTCATGCCAGACGCAATCGCGATCTGAGCCAATTCGTAAATCGAGGAGCAGGTATCCACCAGGCGCACATGGGGTTCTTCCACCAGCGCAACCCGCCGAGCTTTGCCTTTCTTGATTTGAATCAGTCGTGTCATCACACCTCTTGGGTCCCTGAGCTATTCCACTACCTCGAATTCCTTCAGGCCTGACTCGTTGACGGCCAATCCCAAACCGGGGATCGTGTCATCCAGATCGATGAATCCATCTTTGGCCTTCGGCTCTCCTTCAAATAGGTACCAAAACAACTCATTTCCTACTTCGACATCCACCATCGGAAAGTACTCCGCCATCGGAGAGTTCAAGCTGGCCATCACCAGGTGATAGTTATGCATCTGACCGGCGTGAGGGATTACCGGGATTGAGTGTGCTTCGGCCAGAGCCACGATTTTTCGGGCCTGCGTGATGCCGCCTACGCGGTTTGTGTCGAACTGGATGTAGTCAAGAGCTCGCGCCTCGAGTAACTCTCGGAATCCGTAAACCGTGAATTCATGTTCGCCCCCGGCAATCGGAATGCGCCCGTGGGATTTGAGTTCTGCGTATCCATGGATGTCGTCGGGGATCACCGGTTCCTCGAGCCATCGCAGGCGAAAAGGCTCGAGCAGCGGCAGGATTCGCTTCGCATAGTCGAGTGTCCAGCCCATGTACGCGTCTGCCATAACTTCGATGCTGTCACCAACGGTGTCACGAACCGTTCGAACCAATTCGAGATTTCGCTGCATTCCGGCGGGACCGTCTGCCGGGCCCCATCCAAAGCGCAGCTTCATGGCTTGAAACCCCTCTTCTTTATAGCGGCGCGCTTCAGCGGCGAGTTTGTTCAGATCCCCGCTATAAAGGCGCGACGCGTAAACCGGAATCCGGTTCTTCGTCCTGCCCCCTAGAAGGCGAAAAACTGGCTGCTTGGCTGATTTTCCCAACAAATCCCACAACGCGATATCCAGTGCGCTGATCGCGACCATGCCGATTCCCTTGCGACCGAACGCCATCGTCTTGCGGTACATGTGCTGCCATAGGCGCTCAACGTCCCAGGGATCCTCGCCAAGGAGGAGTGGCTTCAGGTAGACGTCAATCAGTTGCTTGGTGATCTGAGGCGCGAGAGCCGCATTTCCCAGACCAGCCAGGCCAGTGTCGGTGAATACTTCGACCACGAGCCAGCCATGAAAAGCGAAGGTTCCCATGGATGGCGATTGCAATTCCATCAGGTCCATCGGATTCGTGCAGAAGTGTGAAGGCAAAGAATCCGTCCGGCCGCGCCATCGAAACACACGCGTGCGAATCTCGGTGATTTTCACGGAATTCCCTCGCAGCTCAGGAGCCGATCCAGCTTCAGCGGTTCTACCACCGGAACGCTGGCAACGATGATCAGGAAGGCGGCCACGTGAAATATCCCAGCGATGCCGAAAACAGCTCCGTAGCCGAACCCGTGGTCGAGCAGATACCCAACAATCTGGCCGAACACGATGCCGCCCATTGCGCCTCCAAATCCGACCAGTCCTGCAACTGAGCCAACCACGTTAGTAGGGAAGAGGTCCGTCGGCAGAACCATGACCAGGGTCGACCACGACTGCTGCCCGAAATAGGCGAGGCAAAACAGGGCAATTGCCCATGCCACCGGAACCCGCGGCACCAGAATCACGAAGGGCATCACCGCGGCACTCAAGCCGAGCGCCACTTTGCGCGCCATCCCTAGCGAATACCGACGCTGCACCAGGTAACTGGAGAATGCGCCGCCCAGGAGGCAACCGATTCCGGAAGCGGCGCTGGGCATCCACGCGAACAAGCCGACCGCTTTCACATCAAAACCTCGAGCGTCGTATAAGTACTTTGGCAGCCAGAAGAGATAGAAAAACCACGCCGCATCACTCAAGAACTTCGCGAGCACGAGCCCTCGGGTTTCGCGAATGAAAAGTAGCTGGCTCCATGGCGGACGCTTGGTAGCTTCGGCTATCGAATCTGTTGCCTGCTCTTGGCCTGTAAGGGATGGACTTGAGGCCGGCGTCAGCAAACTCCACCATGCCGCCCAGACTAGCCCCAGCCCACCTGTGATCGCGAAGATCCAGCGCCAATTCGCGTACGCCAGCACACCAGCAACAAGCGGAGGAGCCACGAGGGCTCCTACCGCGGTACCACCATTGACGATTCCCATCGCCGTGGCTCGCTCTTCTGCGGGGAACCATTCAGCCACCCCACGCGAGGCGGCGGGAAAGCCACCACCCTCACCCGCGCCGAGAAGCAATCGGCTTGCTGCCAGCATCAGGAAACTCGTGGCCAGTGCGTGGCTGGCGCAGGCGAGGGACCAGAACACCATCACCAGCGTGAAGGCTCGCCGGGTGCCCAGCAGGTCGACAACTTTTCCACCACCGATATACATGAGGGCGTAGGTGAACAAGAAAGCCGACTGGAGCGTGGAAAATTGCTCGTTGCTGAGCGGGATGTCGTGGCCAATCGCCTTGATCGCGACGGGGAGGGTCTGGCGATCGAGATAACTGATCGCGATCGCTGTGCTGATAAGGATGGCGATACGCCAGCGCAAGACGCTGCCTCCAAGCTGACCTGGGCCGTGGCCACGAGGCTTCGATTATAGGGCGCAAGGGGGAGATAGTAAACGTTTACTCCCTTCTCCTTCTTGCGATAAAATCGCTGCTTTCACCCACCCCCCCATGTGCCCCTACTGGAGCCGCCGCGATGTCCTGAAAGGCTTAGTCGCCGCGTCGGCTACGTGGATTCAACCGGCGACCGGTCAGGCTGTTCGTGAGCCTTCTTCCTCGGCGTCAGTCGAAATCGAAGTCGCTCCGATCACCTCCCTCACATTCCGATTGAGCATTCTCCAGGCGGAGAACGGTTCGGCTGTGTCCATTCCTTCTGACGGATCCCTCTCCCAGGCATCCTGGGGCGCCCCCGTCGCGAGACTTCGCTCCGATCCCAGCCGCCAGATCGAGGCCGGAATTTCCCGGCTGACAATAACTTTTCATCCGATCACAGTCCTGGTGAAGAACGATAAGGACAAGATTGTCCAGCGGCTTATCTGGGACGAGAAAAGCGCGAGCCTTTCATTTCTCATCGGCGACTCGCCGGTCCTTGGTTTGGGAGAGGGTGGGCCCCAATTCGATCGGCGCGGCTCTACCGACCTGATGCGCAACGGGCAGGATGTCTATAAACTCGCCACTCACGGTAGCAGAGTTCCCATTCCGTGGCTCATCGGAACATCGGGCTGGGCAATATTCTTCCACCAGCCGCATGGAACCTTTGATCTGACCGGGCCTGAAGGGAGGTTTCTAGCATCCCATCCCGGGCTCGCACTCCCCGTCGATGTGTTCCTCGTAGCATCGAGCGATCCGGCCACGATCATGGCCGAGTATGCGCGCATCACTGGCCATGCGGAGTTGCCTCCACTGTGGAGTCTGGGATACCAGCAGTCGCACCGCACGCTCGCGAATCGGGAAGAGATTCTCAGCGAAGCAAAAGCCTTTCGGGAAAAGCGATTGCCGTGCGATGCCCTGATCTACCTGGGCACTGGTTTTTGCCCCTCTGGATGGAACACTGAGAACGGTTCCTTTGTTTGGAACTCCCGTGTCTTTCCCGATCCGAAGGAGATGCTCGACGAACTGCACCGCCGGAACTTTCACGTTGTCCCTCACGTGGTGATTCTTTCGGATCGTCTGCGCGGCACAGTACACGATCCCTGCGAACTCTCAAGCTTTGACGAAGCGGAAGCCGCTTGCTACTGGGATACGCATCGCAAGGACTTCGCCATGGGAATCGATGGGTGGTGGCCTGACGAAGGGGACCCCCTCGATATTGCCTCGCGGCTGGTCCGCAATCGCATGTACTGGGAGGGTCCGCAGATCGACCGGCCTAATGAGCGCCCGTATGCGCTGCATCGCAATGGCTATGCCGGTATGCAGCGTTATGCATCCTTCCTGTGGTCGGGAGATGTCCACTCCACGTGGGAGACTTTGAAGACCCAGATCCCCATTGCCCTGAATACTGGCCTCAGTGGCATTCCCTATTGGGGCACCGACATCGGCGGCTTTGTGCCGACCCGCGAGTTCACCGCAGAGTTGTACCTGCGCTGGTTTCAGTTCGGTGCTTTCTGTCCTCTCTTCCGATGCCACGGACGTACGTGGAAACTGCGTTTGCCCTGGGGATGGGACACTGGAGATCCGGGTCCGGTCGAAGTCAAGAATTACGATGGAGCCGCAACACCGGATTCCAGTCAATTGCACGACCCACGCGTCGAGCCGATCTGCAGAAAGTATCTGGAGCTTAGGTACCGTCTGCTCCCCTACCTCTACAGCATCGTGCGTGAAGGTTCCCTCAGCGGAATGCCCATCATGCGTGCCCTGTGGTTGCACTTTCCCGAGGATCCGCAGGCGGTGAACTGTAGCGACCAGTATCTGTGGGGAAGCAGTTTGCTGGTCGCTCCGGTGGTGGAGCAGGGAGCAAAGACGCGTCGAGTCTACCTGCCGCCCGGTGCTTGGTACGACTTCTGGACAGGCGAACGATACGAGGGTGCACGCGAGGTTACCAAGACCGTTGACCTCGAGACCATGCCCCTCTATGTGCGTGCCGGAGCAATCTTGCCGCTTGGGCAGGTAAAACAATTCACCGGCGAAAAGATCGATGAACCACTATCCATCTCGATTTACCCCGGGGCCGACGGGGCGTTTCTTCTCTATGAAGACGACGGCACATCCTTCAACTATCGCAACGGAGAGTGGATGGGAACGCAATTGACGTGGAATGATGCGCGTAATGTTTTGCGTATGGAACTGGTTCCCGGCTCGCGCATGCTGCCGCTGGGCAACAGACCTATGGTTGTGAAGGTTGCTGACATCAGTCGATCTGTGACATTTGACGGTACACCCGTCGAGGTCGATCTCTCGAAGTAGACTCGCGCCGCTAGGAATTAGCGTGTAAGAGAGGATTCAAAATCATGAACTACCGCTCCCTGGGCAGGACTGGTTGGAAAGTCGCGGAAATCAGCTTCGGTGCGTGGGCGATTGGAGGTTCATGGGGAGAAGTTTCCGAGGCTGACGCCCTGGCCGCCTTGCGCACCGCGATCGACGAGGGAGTCAACTTCATCGATACGGCGGACGTCTATGGTGACGGGCGTAGTGAACGCCTGATCGCACAGCTCAAGAAGGAACGGAAGGAAGAGATCATTGTTGCTACCAAGGCGGGTCGTCGCCTGCCGCGTCAAACAGTCGAAGGCTACACACGGTCTAGTCTTACTGCGTGGATTAACGATAGCCTGCGCAACCTTGCCGTCGGAACCCTCGACCTCCTTCAACTGCACTGTCCGCCGACCGAACTCTATTACCGGCCGGAGATTTTTGCGTGGCTCGATGACTTCGTAAGGGCCGGTAAGATCCGCTATTACGGGGTTAGCGTAGAAAAAGTAGAGGAGGCGCTCAAGGCCATCGAGTTTCCAAACGTGCAGACCGTCCAGATCATCTTTAATTGTTTTCGCCAGCGCCCCGCTGACCTTTTCTTCGAGCGCGCCCGCCAAAAGGAAGTGGGCATTCTGGCTCGCGTCCCGCTGGCGAGCGGTCTGCTGACGGGCAAGTTGCGTGCCAATTCTACGTTTGCACCCGATGATCACCGAAACTTCAATCGGCATGGCGCGTCGTTCGATGTCGGCGAAACATTCTCAGGTGTTGATTACGGCCTTGGACTCGACGCGGTGGAGGACCTTCGACGACTCTTGCCGGCGAAAGTGTCGATGAGTCAGTTCGCCCTCCGCTGGATCCTGATGTTCGATGCCGTGAGTTGCGCCATCCCGGGAGGAAAGCGGCCGGAACAGGTCGCCGACAATTGCCACGCTTCTGATCTCGCCCCACTCAGCGCAGAAACAATGGCTGCCCTGCGGCGCATCTACGATGAAAAAATCCGTGCCTCTGTTCACCAGCGCTGGTGAGCGGCGTGGGCACGCTACATTTCAGCGACGGGTGCCGTCGTGGGGAGCCGGAAGCCGCGCAAGCAGAGAACCACAACTCCCGCAGCCACGAGATTCCCCAGCAACCAGATAAGCCCGTATGTAAAGGAGCCGGTTCGAGTCACCACGATGCCGACGATAAATGGACCGACAAATCCTCCGAGATTCCCAATAGCATTGATCAATCCGATCGAGGCCGCAGCCGCCGATTCCCCGAGCGTGATTGTTGGTAGAGCCCAGAACGGAGGTTGAAACGAGTGAACACACGCAGCGAAAACGGTGAAGAACCCGAGCTGTATCCAGAACTGAGAACTAGTAGCGATGGCGAGAAGCAGAGCGCCCGAGCCCAGGAACAGAGGGCCCGCGGTGTGCCAGCGCCGCTCTTGTGTTCGATCAGAGAGCCAGCTGTTCAGCAGCGTCGCGATCAGCGCGATCAGGTAAGGAACGGCAACCACTAAGGTCACTGTGCCCGTCGCCAGTCCTGACGCTCGCTTCAGGATGGTCGGAAACCAGATGGTGAATCCGTAGAACCCGGTAACGCTGAGAAAATAAATCAGTGCCAGCAAGATCACCTCGCGGTGCCGCAACGCCTCTGCCACGGTATAGGATCGCACGGCTTTCTTTATGGCTCTTTCGCTCTCGAGTTCAGCCGTGATCCATGCGCATTCCTCGGGCGCCAACCACTTCGCCTCTCTCGGCCAGTCTGTAAGATAGAAAATGGTCACGACTCCGAACACGATCGCAGGAATCCCCTCGAGAATGAACAACCATCGCCACCCCTCGAGGCCGTGCCAGTGGATCTGCAAGATTCTCCCGGCAAGAGGCGAGCCCAGAAAGTTCGCAAGCGGCAGAGCCGCCATAAACGAAGCGATAGCTTTCGCAAGATCGCGCCGGCCAAACCAGTGGGTGAGGTAGACCAGAACGCCCGGAAAAAAGCCTGCTTCTGCCGCCCCCAACAGAAATCGGATCACATAAAACTGACGAGCAGTGTGCACGAATCCCACCAGCACCGTGATGATTCCCCACGTGATCATGATGCGCGCGATCCAGAGCCGGGCGCTCCAGCGCTCAACGATGAGAGCTCCCGGTATCTCCAGCAGAACGTAGCCTACAAAAAAAATGCCCGCGCCCAGTCCAAAGACCTGATCACTGAAACGAAGATCATGTGACATTTCCAGCGCGGCATAGGCCACGTTGACGCGGTCGAGAAAAGCAATCATATAGAGGAACCACAGAAAGGGAAGAAGGCGAACCGCGATGCGACGCCGGGTATTCCGCTCGAGGTTCGTGGCCGACGACAAGCTCATTTGCGTTCCGTCAAAGCCGGCATTCCATATGCGCTCGCCCCGTTATTTCCACATTGGTGAGGCTGACAGGTCTCGTGTATTTCGACGACTGCAAGGTTGAAGCACTTCACTGCACGTCACCCCGTGATCGAATGTGTACGCATGCTCTGGCGCACGCCCAGCCGTCTACTGTGCCGAGTAGCGCGTCACTTTATGGGTTCGGGAATTAAGGACCTCGAAATTTCCATCCTGCCAGGCAGTCAACTCGAGATAGTTGCCGGCGTCGGGCCCCTCGGGGTTGGCGATGAATTCGGGGAGCACATTGTGGGCGGGTCCGCCCTCTTCGGAGAAATGCAGCTGCCACATGCTCTCGAGGCGAGGAGACTTCTTAACAATGTCCCAAGCGGAAGGCGTTCCTCCCTTCTTCGCTCCGTTGTCCATGATCGCTACACGAGGCGCGATCGCCTTGAGAAATACAGGGCTGTTGCTTTGATACCAGCCGTGATGCGACACGACGTAGACGTCAATAAGGCCAAGCTTGTTATTCGGACAAACAAGCTCTTTCTCTTTGTCTCTCGTGAGATCGCCGAGATCGAGAATCTTCAATTTGCCGAAGCTGATCAGAGTCCCAAGAGAGCGAATGTTCTCCGTTTGATCCGCAGCGAATGACTCTGCGTTCTGGCAGGCCGGGTTGACCTGCCCTGCACCCGGGGCCGGATCGCCGACAACCGCTCCGTCGGAACTGACAACGACTGCGTCCATCCCGTCGATTGGCAGTCGGTCGCCCGGCTTAACCGTCAAACGTTTAACCTTCTTCGTCGCCAGCAATTCCTGGTATGCATGCCAGACCTCGACGGTTGGAGCATCGGTGCTCTCGCGATTGTCTCCGTGGTCGATCACCGTTCCCACCGGGATCCGCGCGACGAGTTGCGGCAGTCCACCCACATGGTCGTTGTGAAAATGCGTTATCAGTACGTAGTCGAAACGGCTAATTCCTGCGAGTTTCGCTGCGGCGACAATACGATCGGCATCTCGCCCATTGTTATCAGGCCAGCCCGTGTCAATCAGCAACGATTGCTTTGCGGGCGTGACGAACAGGGTCGCTTGTCCTCCTTCGACATCCACAAAAAAGATATGCAATGGCTGGCTAGCGTCGCGTGCTGCCGCCGCGCGAGAAAGGCAAAGAAAGGCGACAATCAAAATCAAGACGGCGGATCGGGGCGCGATTGAGATGACTCTTCGAATGCCAGACCGCGACGGGCTCAACACTAGAATAAGACCCTGGCAGAGAATTAGTGGCCCCGAGATCATCCTCCGAGAGGGCCCTTTCGTCAAGCAAAAGTCGATTCCGAGATTACGTTTACCCATAGATTCTGCGCTATGATCAGCATGTTTGCCCATGAAACCGCATTGCGAATGTTCCAGGCCTTACTAGAGGAAAAAACGTGACAAAACTGCGCAGTCAGCAATGGTATGGACGCAATGATCGAGATGGTTTTCTCTATCGCAGCTGGATGAAGAACCAGGGTTGGCCGCACGATTTGTTCGACGGGCGTCCAGTCATCGGGATCTGCAATACCTGGTCCGAACTCACACCATGCAACGCGCACTTTCGCGAACTCGCGGAGTTTGTGAAGCGCGGCGTATGGGAGGCCGGCGGGTTTCCTCTGGAATTCCCGGTGATGTCCCTGGGGGAGACACAGCTTCGTCCGACGGCCATGCTTTTCCGCAATCTTGTCAGCATGGATGTGGAGGAGTCCATTCGCGGCAATCCGATAGATGGAGTAGTCCTGCTCATGGGATGCGACAAAACCACACCCTCCCTTCTGATGGGTGCCGCTTCTTGCGACTTGCCAACGATCGGGCTTTCTGGCGGACCGATGCTATCGGGAAAGTTTCAGGGCCACGATCTGGGCTCGGGGACCGGGTTATGGCAGATGACCGACCGCGTTCGGGCCGGCGAGATGCGGCTCGAGGATTTTTTTGAGGCGGAAAGTTGCATGCATCGCTCGAAAGGGCATTGCATGACAATGGGAACGGCTTCCACCATGGCCAGCATGGTGGAGGCACTGGGCATGAGCCTGCCGGGAAACGCGGCTATTCCAGCTGTCGATGCACGCCGCAACACGCTGGCCCAAATGACCGGGCGGCGAATTGTGCAGATGGTGAAAGAAGACCTTCGCATGTCCCGGGTCCTCACGGAGCGCGCGTTCGAGAATGCGATCTGCGCCAACGCAGCCATCGGCGGATCAACGAACGCCGTAATTCATTTGATCGCTATTGCTGGCCGCGTGGGTGTCCCGTTACGCCTGAGCGATTTTGATCGCATTGGATCGTCATTGCCATGTCTGGTTGATATCCAACCCTCCGGCTCACACCTGATGGAGGACTTCTTCTATGCCGGAGGACTCCCGGTCGTGCTTCGCGAGCTAGGCGAAGCGGGCGTCCTGCACCGCGATGCCGTGACCGCGAACGGACAGACGGTCTGGTCCAATGTGGCTGATGCGCGCTGTTGGAACCGAGACGTGATTCGAACCTTCCGTGAACCTTTCAAGGCGAATGCCGGGATTGCGGTCCTACGTGGGAACCTGGCTCCAGACGGTGCTGTGATAAAGCCGTCGGCAGCGAGCCCCACCCTGCTCCGACACCAGGGGCGGGCAGTCGTTTTCGAAAATGTTGAGGAGTGCCATGCCCGTACGGAAGATGAGTCTCTCGACATTGATGAAAATTCCGTTATGGTTCTCAAAAACTGTGGCCCCAGGGGCTACCCGGGAATGGCAGAAGTCGGCAACATGTTGCTGCCTCCGAAGCTCTTGCGTAGGGGTATCAAAGACATGGTCCGAATTTCGGACGCTCGCATGAGCGGTACCGCTTATGGCACCGTGGTTCTGCATGTGGCGCCCGAGGCCGCAGCCGGAGGACCGGTCGCCCTGGTGAACTCCGGTGACGTGATTTCGCTCGACGTTCCAAATCGCTCGCTTCGCTTGGAAGTCGATGACCGGATCCTCGATGCGCGTCGTGCCCAATGGAGCCCTCCCGTACTACCCGAACGAGGCTGGGTGAGGCTTTACATCGAGCACGTTCTGCAAGCAGACAAAGGCGCGGACCTGGATTTTCTCGTGGGCCGTAGTGGTGCGCAGGTTGCACGCGATTCCCACTAGAATCTCGAGGTCCGATGAATCAACGACGCAATCCGGTTGACTCGAGGTTGCTACAAAATAAGTGCTCTAAGGTTGCTTCAGATACCTTCGGCATGCTCTTCTCCTTTCAATGATGCGATGGTGTTACACACGCTAGCGCTGCAAAACCGCCGCGTCCGCTGTATCTGCGAAATAGTGCTCCGCGTTCAGATCGGCAATGAGCCCAGGCTGAACCGGTCGCCATCCCAGCCGTTCCTGTGTCAGCGCGCTGGAAGCCGGAGCGTCTATACCAAAGAAGAGACCGATCCATCCAAAATGATCGGCTGCTTCCTCGTGGGACTTGCTGACGACCGGTAGGTTCAAATGCCGGCCGATGATCTCAGCGATGTCTCGCGTCGGCACGCCCTCATCGGCGACGCCGTGATATGTGGCTCCGACTGAACTTTTCTCGAGCACGAGCCTGTAGAGATGAGCAGCGTCGAGCCGATGTACCGCGGGCCAACGGTTGAGCCCATCGCCGATAAATGCGGAGACACCCTTTTCCCGTGCGATGGTGATCAGGCGTGGGACAAAGCCGTGATCGCCATTGCCGTGAACCGATGGAGGAAGACGTAGCAGAGCTGCGCGGACTCCGTGTGCCGCCAGGGCAAGTGCGGCATCCTCCGACTTGCGCGGGAAGTTGGGATTGTGCGCATCCTCTTCTGCTGCGAGCGGGCCTTGGCGTTGAGCGAGCAAGGTCCCGGAAGTGACAATCAACGGGCGATCAGAGCCCGCGAGCGCGCCACCGAGAGTCTCGATGGCACGCCTATCCGCCTCGGCGGCTGGCCCATAGTTTGAGAAATCGTGGATAAAAGCGGTGTGGATCACTCCGTCGGCAGCAGTTGCTCCGCTGTGAAGGCTCTCGAGATCTTCGAGCGAACCGCGATGCACGTTGGCTCCCGCCGTTAGCAGTGACTTGGCGCCCGCATCGTTGCGTGCAAGGCCGACCACCTGATGGCCAGCCTGAATTAGCTCCTTAACAACAGCAGAACCCACAAAGCCTGTAGCTCCCGTAACGAATATCTTCATAAAAGTGCTCCTGGTAGTTTTAGTTGTTGATGGCCTTGAAGGGTGAACACTTCGGACCGTTATCAATGTCCTGAAGCTCGACCAATGGCATCGAGCTGGGCAACTACTTCTGAGGGAAGTTGCAGCATCGCCGCCTTAAGATTTTCGCGAAGATGCTCAACGGAAGATGTGCCCGGAATCAGCAGGATGTTGGAAGAGCGCTGGAGAAGCCAGGCAAGCGCAACCTGCATTGGTGTAGCCTCGAGTCGCGCGGCGACGTCAGATAACGAAGCCGACTGCAGTGGGGTGAATCCACCGAGCGGAAAGAACGGCACATAGGCGATGCCGTCTCGAGCAAGATCGTCGATCAGGGCATCGTCGGCTCGATGTGCCAGGTTGTAATGGTTCTGTACGCACACAATTGGAGCGACCCGTCGGGCTTCGGCGATCTGCGTGGGAGTGACGTTGCTCAGCCCGATATGCCGCACCAAGCCTTCTTTTTGGAGCTCGGCCAGAACGGTGATCTGCCCTTCAATCGATCCCTCGGCAGGTTCGTGGGTGTTAAACATACCGCGCAGGTTCACTACGTCGAGCGTATCCAGACCTAGATTCTGAAGGTTGTCGTGAACCGCTTTGGTCAACTCTTCGCGTGAGAACGCCGGAATCCAAGATCCGTCGTCGCCGCGGCGTGCGCTGACCTTGGTGACGATCACAAGATCATCAGCATACGGAGCGAGCGCCTTCCGTATGATCTGGTTCGTGACGTGGGGACCATAAAAATCAGCAGTATCGATATGATTCACACCGCTGGCAACGGCTTCGCGCAGAACGGTGATAGCTCCGTTGACATCTCGCGGAGGACCCCATACCAATTTGTTCCCGTCACGCCCGGCGAGTTGCATGGCGCCATAGCCCATCCTGTTTACCGCTATCGATGTGCCGGGCAGAGTGAAGCCGGCGGTGAGTTCCGTCTGTTCAGCCATTTCGTTCCTCCTGCGACCGAGATTCATGAGCCTCCGCGGCCTGGAATAAAGCGGAGGAAGTCTCCGAATTACTAGATGAGATAATCGGAGGCTGTCTCCGGTTGCAAATTGTTTTCGGATGCTAACGTTGACAATCCGTCCGGCGCACATCTCGATATTGACAGCCCGCCCATTTTCCACTAAAACGGAGAATGTCTCCGAATCAGTAGATTAGGATTACCGGAGACAGTCTGCGGTTGCAACTTTTTGGATGCCCAGCAAAAAAAGAAAAACTGCTTCGCGAAAGCCACGCACGGATGCGCAGCGTAATCGCGAACGCATTCTCGAAGTGGCAAAGGAGGCGTTCACCCGGTCGGGTGCAAACGCCAGCCTGGACGACATCGCTCGACAGGCAGACATTGGGGCCGGAACTCTTTATCGCCACTTTCCTACGCGGGATGCGCTTCTCGAGGCGGTTTATCGGACAGAGGTAGAAAAGCTAGCCGCGGCAGAGCCGAAGTTCGCTGAGACCATGCCTCCGATGGAAGCGCTGCGATCCTGGATGCTGTTGTTTGTTGATTACATTGCGACGAAGAAGATCATCGCGCCTGCGTTGAATACCATTGTCGGAGGGCCGTCGAAGGTTTTCGAATCTTCGCACGCTCAGATATGGGGAGCGATTCGTGCCTTGGTGCGGCGTGCGATCAAAAGCGGCGACATACGCAAGGACCTCGACCCGCTTGACCTGCTTCGTGCTCTCATCGGTGTCGCCAACGTGGCGTCCAGCCCTGACTGGCAGCAAAGCGCCAGAAGACTGGTGGATATCCTCATCACGGGTTCGCGACCTCTGCGCTAACGTACCGGTCAGGCGTTCCTGCTTATTTCGGTAGTCACGGTCGCCAACAGCCAACCTACAATGTCCCGCAATGTCTCGCTGGATTAAGAATTCGAATCATGCCCATGAGAGTTTTTTCCTCGCAGCGTTTGTCTGACATCATCTTAAAAATGCAAAACTCTTGACGCCCTTAGTTTTCACGAAATGAGTAGCGAAGATCGATACAACAGAGACAACCTTCCCCCGAGACTATCGTCGACCCAGTTCTATGCCGCGGCGGTCGAAGATGTGTCCGGAGCTTTTGAATCATCTTGCCCGCCGGAAGCCTTTGAAATAGGCAGGTGCGCGGTGATGATCGTGCCTGAGCCGTTGGAGCGGACCTCCAGTGTGCCGCCGAGCTGCCGAAGTCTTTCTCTCATACCTCGCATACCCAGTCCAGGCGTTCCGTTGAGGGCTACCGTTTCCCGCTTCTCTTGAGGTATTCCCCGGCCCTGATCGGCGATTTCGACGAATACCTCGCCGTCCTGGCGCCGAAGCCGAATTGTGGCCGACGGACTTCCCGAATGGCGGTGAATATTGGTGAAGCATTCCTGCACCACTCGAAAGACCGCCGTCTCGGTGTCTCGCGGAAACCGTCCGAGTTCATTGGGTAGATCGAGATTCACTTTAATTTGGCTGCGCTGCGCAAATCCCTCCACGTACCAGCGTATCGCTGAGTTCAAACCTGCTTCATCGAGCAGAGGAGGATGGAGCAGGTGAGAGATCGTGCGGACTTCTTTGCTCATTTCCTGGACAAGAGCTTCGCTGTCGGTCAGCGCATTAGCAGCCTTGTTCAGACGTTCGATATCGCCGCGAACGTTCGCCAAGTTCATGCTCAGGCCTGCCAAGAGTTGCCCTACGCTGTCGTGCAGTTCGCGAGCCAGGCGGCGTCTTTCTTCATCCTGGGATTGAAGCAAACGCGCCGAGAGATCCCGCAGGCTGTTATTCGCCGCGTCCAGATCCGCGGTCCGTTCCCGGACGCGATCTTCCAGTTCAGCTTGTCCCTTTTGTAGCCTTTGATTGTCGCGACGACGTGCCTCGCCAAGTGCGATGACTCCGGCCGATGCGAACAAGAATGCGAGCAGGCAGATCGACTGTGGGCCATCGGGAACGCGAAGCGAGTGCAGAGGAGTGACAAACCAATATCTCAGGCCCGCAAGCCCAAGGGCGAGAGCGACAGCGGACGGGCCGAGCCCGCAGGACCAGGAAGAAAATGCCACTACTGGAAAAAGCAGAATGTAGGAGAGCGGAGTGCCGGCAAAACCGTGCAGAACAATGGCGATTGCCAGGATACCAACCGTTGCCGCGATTGTGAGACCGTAGCGCACCGAACGTCCTCTGTCGGTTGATATGAAAATGGAAGCCGAAGCCACATAAATTCTAGCCTCGATCACTTGCGATTCTCAAGAGGCTGAAAATAGCCTCCGACGTCCACGCCGGTGCGTCCAGGGTTGGATCCATTCGCCCCGGCAGCGAAAGTAAGTCCCGTTTTGCCAGCGGTTAGGCGCTGGTATTCAAGTTTCTCTTGAGTGTGCAATGCCGGTCACTTGTTTCCAAAGCGGAATGCCAAACCCAACCCGACCCCAACAGCATCGAGGACGGAAAGGGATATAGACATCTGACATCACCACGGTGTTCGCGACAGCGGAGGACGCTCAATACAATGGAACGCCACCACCATCCGTTACAATGAACCGAAAATCCAGGTGAGCACTCGCAGAACTCGCGGGAGAGATGCTATGGATGAGATAAGCAATGCGAAATCTTTGAGGTTGAATGGAGTGGCAACGATCGCTACCGCAATCGGCGCGGTCGCTATAGGGGCATTCGCTATCGGAGCGCTCGCCATCGGGCGACTGGCCATCCGTCAAATTGCCATCGAGAGGGCGAAATTCAAATCCCTTGAGATTCAGGATCTAACTGTGACACGGCTGCACGTTGCCGAAGCAGCGGTCAGTGAGTCGATCAAGCTCCCGGACACTACCAATTACCACATCGCATCTTGACCGGGGCGACCGCGTTGGGAGTCATTCGGCAACAAAGTGACTGAGGAATCATGTCTCGAGAATCAAGAATGTTCGCAGGTATCCTTCTCGTCGTTCTGCCTTCAGTGATGTATGGAGGGCTCACTCTTCTCGGTATGCTAACGGGAAAGACTCCCGGCTATTCCGATAATCCGCTGCGTCAAAATCTCTGGCGCGCCGGTCATGCGCATGCTGGTGTCTATCTTGTCCTATCGCTCGTCATGCTTCGCTATGTTGACGAAGCAGCGCTTTCGCCCTTTTGGAAGTGGCTTGCTCGATCGGGGGCACCGATCGCAGCCATTCTGATACCCGCCGCGTTCTTTCTGTCGGTCGTCTCCCCAACGGCGACCCACGCAAATGGCCTTATGAATCTCGCGTATATTGGCGCGCTGTTTCTCGCTGCGGCCGTTCTAACCCTCGGAGTAGGTTTGATCCGCGCCGCACGAGTGCACGAGTGATGGAACGATGATGCGCGGCACGGGAAAGGAAGGAGCAGGATGGAGCGCTGGCACACGGCTAGCGATCGGGGCAGTATCACGAGCGAACAGGAAACGAGCGGATTACTGCCTGCTTGCTTGCCGACGAGCCGGCCCCTGACACCAGTTCGGGTTCGAGTGCTTCGCCAGCAGCGGCGTGAACACGCCCGGGGCACGGTGTTCGTAGACTGGTCGATCTCATACGGCTAATGCACGGCGAGCTCGCGATAACGGCGTGGGGTGATTCCCAACAGCCGAACAAAAGCCCGTCTCATCACGTCAATGTTGCCGAACCCGGAGGCCGAGGCCACCTGCTTGAGCCCAGTCTCTGTGCGTTCGAGTTGTCGACGCGCGGCCTCTACGCGGATTTGAAGCACGTATTGGGACGGTGTCGTGCCAACCTCTCGCGTAAACACGCGCTCGAAATTACGCACACTCATCGACATCCGATGCGCGAGATCTTCTACCGATAGTTTCGTCTCGAGATGTTCGGCAATCCAGATCTGCAGCTCTCGAATCGACATCATCTCAGAAGCTTGGGAGGCGAGTGAAATGCTCAGCTGCGGCTGTCCACCCGGGCGCCGCAGAAACAGCACTAGTTCACGCGCAGCTTCGTGGGCGAGACCGGCGCCACCATCTTCCTCCACCCACGCGAGCGCGAGATCGATGCCGGCAGAAATACCGGCAGAAGTGTAGATGTTGCCTTCTTTGACCCACAGTGGATCGTGCTGGACGCGGACGCGTGGGTATCGAGTTGCCATCTCGCGGCCGAATCTCCAATGCGTGGTGGCGCGGCGATCATTCAGCAGTCCGGCCTCGGCGAGAAGAAAAGCACCGACACATACGGCGCCCAGCCTGCGCACCTTCGTCGCCATCTTCCTCAGCCAGGCCGATAGCGCGGCATCGCGTACGGATCGACTGCCCAGTCCGCAAACCAGGAGCACAGAGTCGCACGCGCCTTCGACTGTGCTGAAGTGATTCTTGGCCATGAAGGTCAAGACGCCACCCTCGCCCTCCACGGTGAGACGATTCGCATTGGTGACGACCTCGATCGCGTAAATGTTCCTGCCTGCAAGGCGATTGACAGAGTTGAACACCTGGAGAGGGCCAACGAGATCGAGTTCATCGACGGGTGGCACGGCAACGACGATGATTCGTCGGTATGGGTTGTGGCGAGGCACGCCTGAGTGCTTGTCCGCGGCAGTCATGTGCCTGGTTACTATGCCGCTCGACCGAAGCGTTTCGCAAGACTTAACAAACGGAGATGGCAGATTTCGACGCATCTGTGTCGGAAGTCGTCGTTTCAATTTCGCTAGGATCGTCTTCACCGTGTAGTCGATTGAGAAGCGAAGATCTCGCATTGACTGGAGGGAGCATCGTGTACACGAGGATCATTGGCATTGTATTTCTTGTCGCCATTGGCTTCTCCAGATTCCTGATTTCTCAAACAACACAAACCGCGAAGCCTGCCGGTCGGTACGCGCGCATCGCGATCATGCGTGCGCTCGACGGTCATACGGTCGACTGGGAGGCCGGCTATATCCGCCATCTCGAGTGGCATCGCCAGGTCAAGGACACCTTTAACTGGTACAGCTATTCGGTTTGGGCATCCACTGAACGCCAGCGATGGATTATTTACGCCACGTTCGGACATACGGCTGGCGAACTGAGCCACCCGGTATCGCCAGCCGAAGACGAGAGAGACAACCTCATCAACGTTTTGCCCCATGCGCAATTTCTTGGGAACGGTGTGTACGAGTTCCTGCCGGCGCTGTCGCGCGGAAATGGCGTGCCAACCCCAACCCTACGAGCCGAGTACACAACCGTGGAACTCAACTACGGTACGGGCGAGGTGTTCGAGGCTGCGCTTGCCGCCGAGCAATCAAAACTACAAGGAGAGACGCTTTGGTATCGACTGGTGGTAGGCGGAAGTGAGCCGCGCTACGTCCGCCTCCGCCCGCGAGCAAGTCTGGCGAACATTTTGGATGAGCGCGCCGATCAGGAGCTTCCAAAAAAGGTGCACGGTTTGATCTTGAAGATGACCGTCGAGACCTTGAATCTGCGGCCGAACATGTTGATTAACGTCACGCCTGAACCTGAACGCTGAAATAGTCCGGTCCTTCCGCCGTGCGGCTTGAAATAGTTGACAGTCAGCAGTCGAAACAGACAAACTCGCTGCGCCGCGACGACTGCGGCCACGAGGATGTGCATGAAGACTTGCCTCCCGGTTGTAATGCTCGCGCTTCTTGCATCATTGGCAGCCCAGGAAACTACGCAGAAACGCCTCATCATGGAGAAAGACCTCTTCGACTTCGTTTGGGTTGCCAATCCTCAACTCTCGCCTAATGGGGCGAGTGTTGCATTCACGCGGGTCAACTGCGACGAGAAGCGCACCGGCTATGAGACTTCGATCTGGATCGCTGCAACCAGTGGCAAGGAAGCGCCCTTGCGGATGACAAATGGCAAGCACGACGCACAGCCGCGATGGTCGCCCGACGGTAAACAACTCGTCTTCGTTCGGGGCGGCGACAAAGACGAGACGGGCAAGCCCAAGCCAGGACAGCTGGCGCTGCTGTCACTCGGCGGAGGCGAGGCTCGGGTAATTACCGATCTGCCAAAAGGAGCCTCGAACCCGGTCTGGTCGCCAGACGGCAAGGGGATCGCCTTTACGAGCTCGACTACACAGGAAGACATCCAGAAAGTGCAACGCAAGAAGAAGGCTGGTGACGTGCAAGCAGAGAGCGAGCACGAATCCGACGTGCACGTTATTAGCCGTGCCGTGTATCGCAGCAACGACGAGGGCTATCTTGATCCCAAACGCCACAGCCATATCTGGGTGCTTGAGGCGCCAACGGATTCCGATGAACTTCCCGCCCCGATGCAGCTCACAAGTGGGAATTTCGACGACGAGCAACTGCTTTGGAGCCATGATGGCTCACGAATTTACTTCGTCACGCAACGCATCGAAGAACCTTACTACGAGCTCCCGAGTGCGGATATTTACTCGGCACCCGCAGCGGGTGGGATAGCTGAGAAGCTGGTCACCATTCCGATGGGTATCAGGGATCTTGTCCTCAGCCCAGATGGTCGGAGGCTCGCGTTTCATGGCTCAGCTGCCGAGCCGATCCGCTCCTATTCGCAACCCGATCTCTGGGTCATGGATGTGGGCGTTGGCGAGAAACCGCAAAACCTGACGGCTGATTACGACTTCGACGTGGGCGACCCGGTTTTCGGCGACAATGCGGCGCCGCGTGGTGGAAGCGGCCGCAAACCGTACTGGTCTCCGGACAGTCACTGGCTGTTCGATATCGTCTCGAAGCAGGGGCGCACGTTCCTGGTGCGTGTGGATGCGCGAAGCGGGAACATAACCGAAATTACCTGGGGCGATGAGGCGGTGCTCGATTTTTCTGTGAGCGCCGACGCTAATGCCATTGTTGCCTTGGTCTCCTCGCCCGTGATGATCGGCGACCTTTTCGCTATTTCGAGCGACGGGACGCAAACTCGCGTTACCGATTTCAATCGGAAGCTGTGGTCGCAACTCAATCTGACTGCGCCGGAGGAAGTCAATTACACGAGCTTCGACGGAAAGCGCATTCAGGGTTGGATCCAGAAACCGCCCGACTTCGACGCGCAGAAGAAGTACCCTCTCATTCTCAACATTCACGGCGGTCCGCACGCTGCCTACGGCTGGGTTTTCGATCACGAATTTCAATGGATGGCGGCGAAGGGCTACGTTGTCCTGTACGTCAATCCACGGGGCTCGACCAGTTACGGACAGGAATTTGGGAATGTCATTCAGTACCACTACCCCGGGGATGATTACCGAGATCTGATGGCTGGAGTCGACGAAGTCCTGAAGCGTGGCTACGTCGATGACAAGAAACTCGGGGTGACGGGCGGGAGCGGTGGCGGGGTCCTTGCCGACTGGACGATTACGCAAACGAACCGCTTCGCGGCGGCAGTGTCGCAACGCGACATTTCCAACTGGGCCTCATGGTGGTACACGGCGGATTTCACCTTGTTCCAGGCCAATTGGTTCAAAGCGCCACCGTTCGAAGACCCACAGGACTACAACAATCGTTCTGCGATCACCTTCGTGAAGAACATCCATACCCCTGTCTTATTTGTGCTTGGCGAATCTGATTACCGGACGCCCCAAGACTCAGGTGGCGAACAGTTGTTCCGTGCGCTGAAGTATATGAAACGCCCAACGGCAATGGTTGTGTTTCCACGCGAGACGCACGAACTCTCGCGCTCGGGGGAGCCGTGGCATCGCGTCGAACGTCTCGAACACATCGTAGGTTGGTTCGACAAGTGGATGATGGGCATACCTCATCCGGAGTTCGAAATTAATCCTACCCAGCCACGGACGGCCTCAGAGCGCTGAAGCAGTCCGTAGTCGGAGAGGTAGCAGGTCATCGGAGTCCGGCTGCTCGCGACACGAAGACCAAACCAGATTGTCTTGTTCTCCTTCTGTTCCTTTCTCGATATGACCTGTTGATCAGTTGTCATGCGCTATATTTACCGCCGGGCTTCGAAAGGGTGGGAGTGACAAGTGTGGCGGGGTTTCGATGGACTCTCTGATCACAGCGGCAGCACGCGCGCTCGCGTCGGGTGATCCCCTGGGAGCGTTGAAACGAGTGGCTCTGCGCGACGATGCGCCTGGGCTTGCGCTTCGCGGCATTGCGATGGCGCAGCTGGGCGACTTCGTCCGGGCGAAAGAACTCCTGCGCGCGGCTGCGCGGAAATTCAGCGTGAAGGAAGCGGTGGCGCGGGCGAGGTGCGTTGTCGCTGAGGCCGAGATCGCGCTTGTCTCGCGCGATCTGGGCTGGCCTGCCAAAACGCTAAACGCGGCTCGCGCGACGCTGGAACAACACGGCGACCGGTTGAACGCGGCGTATGCGCGTTATCTCGAACTTCGGCGCCTCACCCTGATCGGGCGCCTCGACGAGGCCGAGCGGATGCTTGCCGATCTCGACCCCACTCTCTTCCCGCCCGCCTGGAGGACCGCCCACGAGTTGGTGGTTGCAGGAATCGCGATGCGCCGCCTCCGAGCGAAGGAGGCGCGCACTGCGCTCGCCTGCGCCCAGCACGCGGCCCGCGAAGCACGAATTCCCGCACTGACTGCAGAGGTCGAAAGCGCATTCCGCGTCCTGGATACTCCCGCAGGACGACTGATTGCGGGAGGGCAGGAGCACCTGCTCTTGCTGGAAGATGTCGAGGGATTGCTGGCATCGAAAGCGCTCGTCGTCGACGCTTGCCGTCATGCTGTGCGTGATGCAAGCACGTTCGTTGCGCTCGCAACCCGCCCAGTGCTATTCGCCCTGGCGCGCGCTTTGGGCGAAGCGTGGCCCGGCGACGTGCCCAGAGACGTGCTTCTGGCGCGGGCCTTCGGAGCAAGGTTCACCGACGAATCCCATCGCGCGCGTTTGCGTGTCGAAATTGGCCGTCTCCGCGGGATGGTGCGGAACCTGGCCGGCATCAGCGCCACCAAGCGCGGCTTCGCGCTCGTGGCGCGCCGCGGTCGCGAGGTCGTCGTGCTCGCTCGTCCCGTAGAAGAAGAGCATGCGGCTGTTCTTGCCTTCCTCGCCGACGGCGAGTCGTGGTCGAGCTCCGCCCTGGCGCTCGCGCTCGGAGCCAGCCAGCGCACCGTGCAGCGCGCTCTCGACTCGCTTGCGGCCGCCGGCAAAGTGCAGTCCTTTGGTCAGGCGCGTGCCCGGCGTTGGATCACTCCGTCGGTGCCCGGATTCACGACAATCTTGTTACTCCCCGCTCCACTGCCGGGTGACTAGGATGGCAGCATGAATCGATCCAACGCCGAAATCGTCCGTGAGTACGGCCCCTTTGCCGGTGCTGAGCGCGTGCATGGTGTCACCTATGACGGCCAGCAGGTCTGGTTTGCTTCCGGAGATAAGTTGAACGCCTTCGATCCGGCGAGCGGCAAGATGCTCCGCTCGCTCGAGGTCGAAGCGCATGCAGGAACAGCCTTCGACGGCCGCCACTTGTTTCAGATCGCCGAGGATCGCATCCATAAAATCGATCCACAGACTGGCCACGTGCTGGCCACCATCCCGGCCCCCGGTGGCGGTGGTGACTCGGGTCTCGCGTGGGCAGAAGGCACGCTATGGGTCGGGCAATATCGCAACCGGAAGATCCATCAGATCGATCCGGAAACCGGCGCAATTCTACGCACCATCGAGTCCAACCGCTTCGTCACCGGGGTTACGTGGGTCGACGGCGAGCTGTGGCACGCGACATGGGAAGGGGATGAGAGTGATTTGCGGCGAGTCGATCCTGAAACTGGAGAAGTTCTGGAGAGCCTCGAGATGCCGCGTGGAGTCCACGTTTCCGGGCTCGAGTCTGATGGCGCCGATCAGTTCTTCTGCGGTGGCGAAAAAACCGGAAAGGTCCGCGCGGTCCGACGCCCTCGTCGAGGCGCCACCAAGGCCGAGAGCCCTAAGCCTCCCGCCGGTTCCAAAAAGAAGTAGCCTCGTGCCGGTTTCCTCATATTGCCCGATTCCAAGGTTCGGGCGGACGTTCCGTCTTGGACCCGCCACCGGCTGGCGTCGTTACGGGCCAGTCAGCCTTCCATGCGTCGGGTGATGTCAGGCTGGCATACCGGATGCGAACCGGCATTGCTGCCAGCCGATCGAACAGGCGCGCTTCATTGCGGATGGGCCACCAGTCGTACAAAAAGACCTCGAGAGGACGCCACATCGACACCCAGCCTCCGATCGTAAGACCCTCGCGCACGATTTCGCCCAGCCGGCTGTTCTTCATCGCAGTCGCCAGAAAATCCCCAAAAGCCGTGGCTGCCGCCAATACCGTGAGCCCGATCAGCAAGCTGGTCCGGCCACGCCGGAACAATTCTCGCAGGCGCCGGCGATTTGCCTCAGCACGTTGTCGAAAGAACTCATGGATCGCGTCGCGCAATACCGCGGCCTCATCGGGCAACCCGGCCTGGCGATCGAGATCGACCACGAGGGCCAACTCCACGTCGCCCGGCAAATCCTTTGCCCAGCCAACGATGAACTCTTCGGCGTTGGGGTCCAGATCCTTATTGCGAAATGGCGAGGGATCGATGGAATTAAACAGCTGCTTGAGTTCCCCGACGTGTACCTCGATTACGGCACACTTTGGCGGAAGGGGGTCGCCCGCGGAGGGCTTGTCGTCGATTGCCGACGGCGTCGTCGCTGAATTCGTTTGCATTCCCTGACCCATTCGATCGACAGCATCCAGCGCGTTCCCATGATACTCGCAACCTTTCCAAATGGGGTGTGGGCCTTTTGATTACGAAGCACGCTCACTTGCCCGCAGCGATGCGAGCCACGCCAACTTCTAAAGCACTAAAGCGGGAAATGTCGCAGCTGCCACGACTATAGGACTGCGTTTGTGCTCGTGCCGGCAGCCGCGAAGACATCGGCGGTCTCTTTTTCGGCGATGGGAATGAAGACTTGTACCACGGCGGGATCGAACTGCGTTCCGCAGCTCTTGAGTAATCGGGCGATTGCTTCCTGGTGGTCCAGCCCTTTGCGGTAACAACGGTTTGACACCATGGCATCGTAGGCATCAATGACAGAGATAATTCGAGAGACCAGTGGAATGTTCGACTCCTTCAATCCGGCAGGGTAACCGGTTCCGTCCAAGTTCTCGTGGTGGTGCAAAGCATAAAGGCTGGCCTCTTCCAGGCCCGGGAAAAGGCGCAGGATCGACCAACTGTACTCGGGATGGCGATTGATGATCGCCCGCTCCTCGTCAGTGAGCGGACCGGCCTTCTTAAGGATGGCGTCGGGGACGCCGATCTTGCCGATGTCGTGGAGAAGCGCGGCGACCTCTACCTGGTAAGAGCGCTCCTCGGGAATATTCATTTCACGCCCAACCCGAATGGCCCATTCCGCCAGCCGCGTGCTGTGCACGCCGGTACTGATGTCCTTGAGGTCCAGCAAGTGGTTAAAAGCACAAATTACCGAGTCGCGATGGGCCAACTGCTGCTCTTCGAGTTCCTTGACGCGAAGCAGCAGTTCGGATACTTCGAATCCGGGATGCGCGATTACGCCCATGCGTTTGTTACCGTCCCTGCAGCAATGCCCTCATCTGTTTGCCATCCGCGATCAGTGCAGGATGCGACAAGCCAGTACCGACTGATAGGTATCGAGGCGACCGAAGCCCATGTCGACATTCCCGATGGGGTCTGCAGCGGTGAGTCCAAGCTGAACGTGCGAACTGCGACAGCCCCCGTTGGTACCCAGCATCACTGCAGCGGTTCCAGCCACGAATGGAGTGCTGAATGAAGTTCCCCAGCCCGCGGCATAGGTACCCCAGGGGTAAGTCGTCATGATCCCTTCACCCGGGGCTGCCAACCAAACCGGTGGTGCGCCGTAGTTTGTGAAGGTCGACTGGATATCGCTATTCGAGGTAGAGGCTACGTCGATCACACCCGGCAGAGCAGCGGGATAAACCAGGGTGCGTTGCCCATCGTTGCCGGCCGAGGCAACCGAGACGACGCCCTTGCTGTTGGCGTACTTGATGGCGCGCGCAAGCTCCGGCGAATAGCTGGTGTAGTCGAAACTCATGTTCATGACAGTAGCGCCATTCCGTACGGCGTAGTAGATGGCTCGCAGCACGTCCGAGTCATATCCGGTGCCGTTGGCGCTGAATGCTTTGAGCGGCATGATTTTTGCTTGTGGCGCCACCAGGTGGACGATTCCTGCCGTCATGGTGCCGTGTCCAAACGCCTGGTACTGACTTCCATCCAAAACTGCGACCGTGCGCTGATCCAACACGGCTACAGTGCGCTGGTTCACTTCTCCAGTCTGCCCGGAACTGGTGTCAGGGGATGCGTTCACATCCGATCGTTCCGAACCACCGGCGACGTTCCGCGTGAAGTCGTAGCCATTCACGAGAACGGCTTTCAGCACTGGGTGAGTGGGATCGACTCCGGTATCGATGACCGCGACAATCACTCCTGCACCCGCGGCATTGAAACTTGAGTGAGTCAGGTCGGTGCGGATGAGTTGATTGCCGGGCTGCACGACGTATCCGTGCCAGACGGTCGAGCCGTAGTAAGAAACTGGACTCTCGTCAGTCAGGTACGAGGGGGAGCCGGCGGCATATGCCTGCTGCGTGTTTACGGTCTGGTCGATTTCAATGGAAAGAATGCCGGTCTGCAAGTTCAAACGAAGAAGCCCGAGAACCGGGTTCAGGAGGGGAGGAAACGTCACCAAAAACAACTGACCATCCGGATCGCCCAAGCCAGTGACGACATTGCAGCCTGCCAGCAGGCAGCTCAGGTTAAGTCCGGGTAATCCGAGAGAGTCGCGGACGATAAGCCGCGTTTGCGCCTGTGCGGCCGGTGCGCAAAGGGCAGTGAACAGCAGTAAAAGGGCGGCCACCAAGGCCACGCGTTTGAAACCAGTTCTTACTGTCAGGTCTTTCATGAGTCCGCTTCCCTCTATTCGGCGTCGGCAGTTCGGGGAATGAAGGCGAGTCTAAAACGGGAACTCGCGCTGCGCTACTTACGGCCGTAATCCTCATGAGTAACCTGCATTGATTCCTGAAGTAATTCGCGCTTCTTTACTCCAGACTTCCCAAAGAGATGCGAAGGGTCCTGCGGTCCGCAGTCGCAATCGACATGCGCACTTGGTCCTTCGGGACAAATTCAAACTGAAACTCTCCACACTCACCGGACTCAGTTGTACTTAGTACCTGGCCCTTGTCGTTCCAGAGAACGATCGCGGCCCGGCCCAGCCAGCGCAGAGGTGCTTCCTTGTCTAAAATCTGTCCCGAGGCAGAAACCACAGAGGAATTCGCTCTGCGCTCGAAACGCACGTCCACGGTCAAACCCTCACCCTCATAGACGAATTGCCGAATGCTAGCGATTCCGGAGCGCATTCCGGCGGGCGGAGGCGCCGAGGCGCTATCGAACACCAAGGTAGCCGGGCTCCAGCTTTCCGATTCCGCCACTTTATTGCCTGTGAATCGTGCCTTCACCGTTTGAAGCAGGTTGTCGGGAACTGCGTAATTGTGCTCACGCGATGCGAGACGCGCGACTCGCTCCCAGATTTCGTGGTCGGATTCACATTCAGGACAGGCCGCCAGCAGGTGGGCTTCCACCTTCACCTTGGTCTCATAAACTTCCACTCCGCGCACAAAATCTGCCCACGTTTGTTCAGAAAAATGCGACATTTAAACCTCACGTCTCAGCTCTTGCATCTCACGCCGACTGAGTTCGCCTTTCATCAAGATAAAGAGTGCGTTGCAGACGAAAAAATATAGGGGGAACTTCATTTTGTTGTCTCTGCTGCCTACCCCTTTCCTATCAATGAGAAAGGCGCCCAGTGGTAAGGGTGGGGATGATGCTCGCGCAACTCCAGCATGGTGGCTTGCATGGCTTTTGCTTTCGATAGCCCTCGCTGCCAACGGGTGTAGAAGCCGATCATGAAATCTTTCGTGCTCTCGTCGTGAACGTCCCACAAACTCAAGATCAGCGACTGAGCACCAGCTTGCAGCAGTCCACGGACCAGGCCCATCAACTCATCTCCGGGCGTTACCACGTTCAGCCCGGTCGCACAGCCGCTTAATACGACAAGCTCGGCAGGCATCCGGAAGTGGGTCAGGTCGCAAAGGCTGACGTGAGTGTCCCCGAGGCGAATCGAAGAGAACATCGGATTGTCCCCGCGGAAGTAGCCGTGGGTTGCAATGTGCACGACACGACTTTCGCTCCCATGACTGCGCAGGACTGCTTCGGTTGCCTGTTTACCAACGAACAGCTTGGCATTCGGAATGATGGAGCTCAGGGCTTCGACTTCGGATTTGATGAGCGGCGCCTGCGTATCGGGGATGCCGAGAAGCAGCGCTCCGCCGACTTGATTCACCTGCCCATCTTGACACATGGCGTAGATACTGGCGCTGGGAGCGTAGGAGATCGCATATCGATCGATCAGATAACACTCGCCATCGTGCAGAGCGTGAAATGGCAAGTGGTGCAATACCCCATGCGGCACGAAGACAATATGTTGCACATCGAGCCACTGACGGACTGGACCGAGCAGCTCTTGATACAAGTTCTTCAGGTGCGCCTCGGTAGAAATCCGGAGAGGTTCGCTGAAAGCGGTGAGGTAATCATTATTCAGCCGAAACTTCGACATCTGGAGCTGAAGCAATTGCAACAGCTTCTGAACTCGCGAATGGACGGTTACGGGAACGATATGGAGCGCGTCGCGCCGCAACACGCAGACCAGAATCCTGTCTTGAATTCGAAAGTATTCAACCAGCGCAGTATCAGGAGATAACGCAGCCCGGATCTGTTCGAGTGAGGAGGTGATTGGAACGTAGAGGCCGGCTTGATGCGCCTCGGCGACCGTCGCTTCCTTCAGAGCGCGCTGGAGTTCTGTTTCGCGCACTCGCGCTTGTAGTTCGAGTTGCTTAATTCTTTCCTGCGAACGTTCTTCCGGACGCAACTGCTCGCGCTCGATCAAGTTGTAATACCAGTTCAGTTCCTCGCGGGAATTCTTGATCGAGCGAACTAATTCGCTTTGCCCGGGATCGTTTGCGTTCGGAACGTGTATCGATGCGCTCAGCAAATCCACGAGGGCACGGGACTTTGCCTGCTCAATGTATTGAAATGCCTCCTCCAGACTGTCTGGCCGGTGGAGGCAAAGGTCGACGAGATTCTCATAAACTTCGAGCTTGTTTTGGAAGAAAGCGATCTTGAGTTCCTCGCGTTGTAATTTCCCGCGCACCTGTTCGATTGCCTCGCGCGCCCGGGAATAAGACGCATAGGCCTGTGCCAACCTGGCGGTGGAACGTTCGATCTCACCCATTAGAAACTCTGTCTGATACAGCAACAGGGATGAGTCGAGCATTTCTACTTCGGAGCGCGCGGTCTGGCAGCGCCGACGAGCCGAGTCCACGTCATTGATGCGGAGGGAAATTCGTGCCAGCAAGAGTCCAGACAGCACGGCTTTTCCGCGCATCGGCGAACTCTGAAAGAACTCGTGCGCCGCAACGCAAAGCCGCTCGGCCTCAAAGAGCCGCCCTTCATTGAACAGTACCAGCGCTTCGTAGAGATCAATGAGCGAGGGCCATACTTCGTTTTTCTCGCGGAGGAATATCGCCTTCGCCTGCGCAAACAGCTTGATTGCCTCGAATGCCTGGCCGGTTCGGCTGGCGGCAATGGCGGTGAAAGCGAGCGCCTTTGCGGCTTCGTAGCCAAAGCCGAGTTCCGAGAAGGCAAGATGTGCCGCTCGTCCGAGTTCAGCCGCTTCCGAGTTGAGATTCAGTTCGAGATAGATCTCGGAGAGATCGAGGTTGCAGAGCGCCAATTGATACGCATCGGGCGCCTTCTTCGCGCTGATCGCAGCATCGCGTAGCATCTGGATGGCGCGCCCGAACTCGCCTCTCAAAAAATAGAGATAGGCGATGTTGTAGTCGGCATAAGCGACCAGGATGGGCATGCCTTCTTTCTCGCAATGCTGGCGCGCCATCCGGTGCAGTTGCAATGCCCTGGGGAAATCATTCAGGCTGATGTAACAGAGGGAAAGGTTGCTGAGTACAGCAGCCAGGCCTTCAGGGTCGCCGTGGTTGAGCAACTCCTGATAAGCGCGCTCGTATAATTCAGCGGCTTCCGCGAAACGATCCTGCCTGTGGTAGATGTTCCCGATGTTGATCTCGAGGCGAGCCAACCGGCGGGTGTTGCCCTGCTCCTGGAAAATCCTGCGGGCGCGCTTACCCGCTGCGAGGGCCTCGTCATAGCGGCCAAGAAGCAGCATTGGTTGAACAGAGCCGCTGAGGGTTCGTGCCAGCTCTTCTTGATGGCCTGCTAGTTCGAATAGGGATACGGCCTGCGTATGAAACTGAATCGCTTCCGCATGGCGGTCGAGTGCATATAGCGCATTCGCCTTGGCGCGCAAGCTCTTGCCCAGAGAGACGCGATCTCCCAGGACTTCCGCGACCTCGATAGCGGTGTCGGCGAAGCGCTCCGCTCGCACCGTATCGACGCGCACCTCTTGCCATACTCGTTCTGCGAGGCCGGTGACCAGGGTGGCCCAATCGGCTGAGGGATGTTCCGCAACGAACTGCTTTCGGCTGACAGGATCAGGCAAGGCAAGCAGGAGTCCAAGCAGCGCATCGACTTCGCTCTTTTGTGCTGCTTTGACGCTCATCAGAAGCCTTTGGCCTGAAGGTGTTGTTTCAAGCGAGCAAGACAGCGACTCCGGACGAACCCGATTGAGCCTTGCGCAAGGCCTAGCTCGTCCGCAACCTCCGCATAGGATCGAGAAGGAGTCTCAAAGAAAAGCATGTGGATCATGCGTGCGCAGCGCGCGGGCATTTCGGAAACTGCTTCCCGCAAGGTCTGTTCGTCTTCGAGTTGGACGAGGATCTGTTCCTGGATGTCTTCGGTATGCAATTGATCGTCACCGGCCGATTTCAACTTGCTGTGGCGATTGCTGGTTTGCTGATGACGCAAACATTCGTGATAACACGTCTGCATGAGCCATTTCGCTAAGGCGCGGTGCTTTCGAAGCTGTGAAAGCTTGGAGAGCAGGGTTAAACAGACGGTCTGGAAGTTGTCGCCCGCATCCTGGTGCATCCCAAGGGTGATGGGAATCGAGTAAATCAGATTCTTATACTTGTCGATGAGCGCAGACCAGGCTTGCGGGTCATTGTCAAGGCAACGAAGAATGAGTTGCTCATCACTCGTGCCTGACGAGCGCGCCGACTGCCTTATTGGGGCAGTAGCTGTCATCGCACGCCCGCACTCTCCATCGGAGTGCGAATGTAGAGTTCGTCTGCATTCCAGAGCGTGTAAGGGTCCAGACTTGCCGGATGAAAATTCCCCACGCGCGGGTCGGCGACCGCAAGGATGTTCGGAGTCGCCAGAAAAATGAAGGGAAGTTGTTGCGCAATCAACTCCTGAACACGGTCGTAGAGCTGCTTTCGTTTCCCATAGTCGAGTGTAATCATCTGCTGCTGCATGAGTCCGTCCACCTCGCGTTCCCATGCGGTTGCGGGTTCGGTTTCGTGAAGGTGCCAGAGGTGCGATGTGCCGCTGCTGATCCAGACGTTCATTTCAGGATTGGGGTCGGCATCGCCTCCACCCAAGCCCATGATTGCCGCGTCGTAATCGAAACTTTGGAATACGCGATCGATCAAGGCACGAAATTCCAGCGGAACTACGTGGACCTGCATGCCCAGATGCGAGAGATCATCTTGTAGCAGCGTGGCCATCTTCATGCGCTGCGCGTTGGAAGAATTTGTGATGATCGAGAATTCAACTTCGGCCCCTGCCGGATCGAGCAATTCGCCAGCCTGGTTCCAGGAAAAGCCTGCGGATTTCAGCAGGTTTCTCGCGCTCTCGAGTGAACGCTGCGGATGAGGAATGGCGTTGTTCAGCCACAGCTTGTTGCCGGGGCCAACATTTCCCCACAGCGCGACTCCCCGGGTGCCGTACACCATCCGCACAATCGAGTCACGGTCGATCGCTGCGGAAACGGCCTGCCGGAATGTCAGTTCACGAAACCACTTCTGTTTGCGGGCGATTCCATCGAGTTTCTTGTCGCTAAGGTCGTTTTGATTGAAGAGGAGGAAGTTGTACTCGAGGCTCGGTCCCATGTCGACGAGTTGCGCGTGAGTCCGATCACGTTCATGCGCAAGCAGGTTGTAATTCTCCGAACTGAGCCGGCTGATCATGCTGGTCTCGCCCGCCTCGAAGCGCATCACCTGAGCGTCCTCGGTGCCTACAAAAAGGAAAGTGATTTCGTCGAGGTAGGGCAACCGCTGATTCTTGCTATCCATCTTCCAGTAGTAAGGGTTGCGCTCGAGCACCGCTCGTTGACCCGGGACGAACTGTTTCAGACGGAACGGACCCAATCCTGCGATTTCGGAAGGAGCGGCGTTGAGCGACCAAGTCTCGACGAATTTCCCCTCTCGATACGGTTTCTCGAGCAAGTGCTTGGGCAACATCGCCAGGCCGTCAAAAAGCCGTTCGGCAGAGGCATAGGGGCGAGGCAAGCTGAAGCGTACTGTGTATCGGTCGACCTTAGTCACAGTAAGCGGCTTGCCATCGAAGACTAGCAAGTCACGCTGCGGCGCGTCCACGTTCTCGTCCAGATAGAGGCCAAAGGAAAACACGACATCATCCGCATCGAAGGCCTGGCCGTCAGAAAAACGAATTCCCTTTCGCAATTGCAAGGTAAAAGTGCGACCGTCGGGTGAGATCTTCCACGACTTTGCTAGCGCAGGCTCGGTTTGTTGTGAAGCGCGGTTGATTTCGATCAGGTCAGCCATCATGCGACCATTTATTTCGCGCGAAACGGCATCGGTTGCAATGACGGGATTGAACGTTTTCGGTTCGGCGCGACCGCCAATACTCAAATTTCCACCATAGTGACCGGAAGTCTGGTCGGCGCGAAAGAGTTCTTCCGCAGGATTTGGTTTCTCCGGCGATGAACCAGAGGCAAAGGACGGCATAGCAATCAGACACACGAGTAGGGCTAGGCGCACGGTGAATTTCATGAAAACCCCTGTCCCCACAGAACCGAATTGCTAGGTTGATTGAAATTTTAACCGCGAGAGAAGGGCATCGGCGAGAAGACCGTAGATTACCGAGGTAATGACGAGAGCCACGGCGGGCGCCAACAGCCATTGGTAAGACACCAACACGCTGTAACGTTGCAGGACGCTCAGCATGTTGCCCCAGCTGGCGGTTGGCTCATTTACGCCCAGGCCAAAGAACGACAGAGTGACCTCGGCAGCGATATATCGAGGTACGAGCAGGGCAGCCTGAGCTACCAGTACGCTCCTCACCTCGGGTAAGATGTGGCGTCGCATCAAGTAAAAATCAGATCCCCCGAAACCTTTGGCTGCCAGGACATAATTCCGTGTGCGTGCGGTCAGGACGATACCGCGCACCAGTCGCGCCGGCCGTGCCCAGCCAATGAGTCCAATCACCGCGGTCAACAAGAAAAATGTCCGGATAGCGCTTAAATGAAGCGGAAGGAAGGCCCGGACTCCGAGCAGAAAATATAGCCATGGAAGACACAGAAACAATTCCATTGCTCCCATGAGCGACTCGTCTACGATCCACCCGTAGTATCCGGCCACAACCCCGAACGTGGCACCTGCGGTCAGCGCAACAAGTGTCGCTAGGATGCCGGCTGCGACTGAAATCTGGCCGCCGTAGAGCACTCGAGAAAACTCATCGCGACCAAATTCGTCGGTGCCGAGCACAGCGATCTTGCCCGGTTGGTCGACGCCAAACAGGTGCCAGTCCAGCGGCACAAGGCCGAGTAGTTTGTACTTATTCCCCCTTACCATGAGACGGACCGGAAAGCTCTGACTGCGATCTTCCGTATAGGCGTCCGGTCCAGGCTGTAAGGCATAGACGAATGGTCGCAAATGCCAGCCGGAAGTATCCCGGAAATGGAGCCGCGTCGGAGGTGCGTAGGGCAGATCACGATCCTGTGCAATTGGGTCGCTAGGCGCAAGGAAACCTGTGAAGAGCAGCGCCAAATGGAGCGCTGCGAGCGCCAGAATCAGGATGGAGGCCTTACGATTCATTGGCTCTTCCTGTTCGTATGCGCGGGTCGCAAGCCAGCAACATGGCGTCCGCGATCAAGTTGCCGCCCAGCATGAAAAGCGTCGACAACATGATCCCGCCGATCACCAAATAAAGGTCGCGCGCGAGTGTCGCATCGAGAATGAGAGGACCGAGACCCGGCCAACCGCAAATCGCTTCGATGAGCAATGATCCGCTAAGCAGGCCTGCTAGGGAAAGCCCGAAAAGCGAGATGATGGGGTTGGCGGCGACGGGTAGTACGTGCCGGAGCATGAGGCGCACGTTACTGATGCCCAAGGCACGACTTGCTTGCACGAACGGCGCGTCCAGAATTTCTAGAACCGCTGCGCGTACATGGCGGACGATAATGCCGCCTTCCACCAACGTCAGGATCATGACGGGCAGGAGCATTCGGGTCGCAATCTCTCGCGCTCGCGCCCAGTGCGAGAGGGCGTCTAGATCCACAGAACTCATGCCTCCCACGGGAAGAACACGCCAACGCACGACGATAGCGAGCACGGCCACCGCAACCACAATCTCGGGGAGCGAGATCAAAATTGAATTCAATCCATCAATCGCTCTGTCCCATGCACTTCGGCGCAGCGTTGCAATCCAAACACCCAGCGGTACCGAGATGAGCCAGGTCAGAACCATGGCCGCTGTATTGAGAAGAAGGGTGTTCTTGGCCCGAGTCCACAAAAGCGGTGCAACCGGGCTGTTGTAGGCGATCGAATATCCGAAATCGGCCCGAACGGCAGAGCGCACCCAGCGGCCGTATCGCACGACCAACGGCTGATCCAGTCCGTAGCGCGAACGTAACGATGCAATGGTGTCCGGGGAAACCTGCGGGTTCAGCCGCATCTCATCGAAGAAACTTCCCGGGGCCATCTCAGTGAAGAGAAAGCACAGGACCGAGACGCCGAGTAGCAGGAGAACGGCCCGGATCAGCCTAAGCGCGAGATATTTCACCTCGACGCTCCGGTCGACTTTACGAGCGTGGACTTAAGGAGAGCGCGGGTAAGGTTCCTATTCTGCATTGAATAACTGATGGTTTGTGGTCGAGTTTGACGAAGCCGACCTTGTGAGCGAGACACAAAGGGATTCATCCCCAAGATCTAGTGTTACTCACTTGGCGTCATGGAACAATGTATCGCTGTCCACCGAAAGTACGTGGACTTTCGATAAGGGCACGCTTCCCGGCGTTCAAGAATCGCCTGACGCCGTCACTCGTGCACGACGAGATCCGGGTTCTGTTTGAGAAGGTCCAAGACGGCGCCAACGTCATCAAGCGTGTTGTACAAGTGAAATGACACACGCAAACCGTCCATCCGGTTCGAGACCACGATATTATTGGCCGCCATTTTCTGCACCATGGCTTCGGCGTTCTTCATTTGCAGTACGACTAGAGGGCCAACGCTGTTCAGTGGAGTTTTGATCTTGATCTCGAGGTTGCGAGCACCATCAATGAGAGCGCGTGTCAGGGTTTGAATGTGCGCCGCAACAGCGGCACAACCGGCGCCTTCTAACAGTTTCAGAGCTGCTGGGACGCAATACACGTTTGGCAAGGGCGGAGAGCCGGCTTCAAAGCGCCGTGCGGTGGACGCGGGATCAAAGTGCTTGACATCGAACGCAAAAGGGTTCTGCTGGGCAAACCAGCCTGTAATCGTCGGTGTGAGGGATGCAATCAAGTCTCGCCGAACGTACAAAAACGCAATTCCAGAGGGACAGAGTAGGTATTTGAGTACACCTGTGACGTAGAAATCCAAACCAAGCGCTTTGACATCGATGGGGCGCGTGCCGCAATCCTGGTAGCCGTCGAGCATGACGAGCGCGCCGCGCTCGTGTGCGTGTTGGACGATGGGTCCGATGTCGGAGCGGAACCCGTTCATGAAGCAAACTTGCGTGACGGGAACGATGAGGGTACGGTCATCGATTGCGCGCCCATAGCAATCCGCGCATATCCTGCCGTCCTTTGCTTCGAGAAACTCGACCTCCGCACCCCGCGACTGCTGGGCAAGCCAGATTTGCCCCATGGTCGGAAACTCGAATTCGCCCATGACCACCTTGCGGCGTTTGCCGAAGTGGAGAGAGCTCGCCACTGAATTGATACCAGCCGAAGCGCTCGCCACAACTGCAACTTCGTCAGGCTCGGCGCCGATGAAACGGGCAAAGGCGGCCCGGGCGTTTTCGTACTCTTCAACCCATCGGTCCCAGGGCGAACCATATTCGTGCCATGAACGAATGTGGGCGTGCAGCGAAGCTTCAACGGCCTCGCTCAGTGCTCCTTGCGAACAGGAATTTAAAAAGATCTTGTTTTTAAAAATGGGGAATTCTGCGCGGATATCTTCGATCTTTGGAGACAAGATAATTAACTCCACAGAAGGTTTCTGGAACTACGGTTTCCGTTAAAGTATAAGGAGCGCGATGGCCCTCCTCGCGATATTAGACGGACCCGGAAAAAACTCATGATAACTCGCCGTAATAAGAAACCGCAGAGGCAGAAAACGAGTGTCGCACGCGGCATCATCAATACCGTCATCGGTTTGGAGAAGCGAGTCTGGAAAACTGCTCAGCGACGAGAAGCGAATGCATTTGCAAAACTTGTGCCCTCCGACGCGATCATGATCTTCCAGTCCGGAATCGTGCCCCAGCCGGAGTATTTAGCCACCATGCACAAACGGACGATTTCACGTTACAAACTCCGCAATATTCGTGGGTTTATGCCCAATGCACGGACCGTTATCCTCTATTATGAAGCTCTACGCCTCGGCGAAGAGGCTGGGAACGCCTTTCCGGAAGGCACCGTGATCGAAAGCACCACCTGGATTAAGCGCGGTCGCCGGTGGGTTGCGATTCTGAATCAGGAAACGCCGATCCAGACTGCACGAATGTCACGCACCTCCTAGGGCATCCGGCTTGCCAAGAACGAGATTTCTGCGCAAACAATGGGTTCAATTCGTCTTTACTGTTAGAGGCTTGAGTATTTCATCCAGATAGTCCGGGGAACCGTCTACCCTTTCCAGGTGCGGGAACCGACTGCCCCCCTGATACTGAATCTTGTGAAGCTCCATCTTTCCCGAATTGTCAGTCATGAGTTCAATTGGTGAAGCGTTCGTCTCGGAATCACGGACCGCGCGTTTCAGTTCATCTACGGAAAACGCACGGCTATTGATGCTAATAATCTTGAGGTACGGGCTCAAACCGCTTTCAAATGCTGGCATACCGGGAATCGAGTCGATGACCGAGCCGTCGTGTTTGACTCGCAGCCCGATCGAAGAGGTAAAGTCTCCGCCGCTCGACACCTCGGCAACCGCCAGCATCATTTCGTTGGCCTCGTTGTTATAGATAAGCCGCCAGCCGCTACCCATAAGGCCGCCCAGGGGAGCATCAGCAGTGGCATCAAGACGTGAGCGGAAAAAAGACGCCCAGTCGTAGGGAGCAATTCCGTTCAAGGTCGAAACGAGGTCCTCGAACGTGTAGGTCTTGATGACAGGTTCGCCCTCGTGTCCGGCATAAAACACATGGCAGAAATCGTCCATGGATTTGCGGTCGCCGGTTAGCTTGCGAATGGTGGCATCGACCTCGAGCCAGATAAGAACCGCTTCGGGATAGAAATCAGTTCCGCGGCGATAAGAAGCCCACTCCGGAACGCTGAAGTACAGGATTTGTGCCGCCGTAGCCGTGTTCTGCAGCGAGCGCCACCGACGGCCAGCGCGATGTTCCATGTCGGAAGCTACGGTTGCAATTCGGTCGCGCGACTGGGATGGAGTCAGCAGTCCGCTTCGGGCACTCAGGATCGTCCCCAAATACTCGGTCAGACCTTCGTAAACCCACAGAAGCTGGCCTTTCATTGGCTCCTGGAAGTCCGGCGTGGCCAAACCTTCGGGTCGGCGATATTGTCCGTTCCACGAATGCGAGAACTCATGGGGAAAAAGGCCGGCCATGTGCAATCGGGCATTAGGATCGACCAGCGTGTGTTGCTTGACTCGATCGTCGCTGCTCTCGTGATGTTCCTGTCCCAACTCCATCACGTTATCGCTCAGTGTGAGCAGAAAGTGATACTCCCGAAAGTGGTGAGACTTATACAAGGCCTCAGCTTCAGCGACCAACTGTTTATAGTGATCAATCAAGTCTGAGGGAACCTCCAGCGCCCAGGCGTCGTCGGAAAGCACATCCAATTCCTGGAGCGGGCTCCCGTTCGGATTTAGCGGAAATACCCGCATGTACTGACCCGACTGCACCGGAGAATCGATGAGCAGATCAAGGGCTACTGGAGCAAACGATACAGTATTGCCGGATCGATTGCTGACGGGGAGAGACGTGCTGAATTTCCAATCGCTGGGGAGGGTCAGGGTTGGCAAAAAGGTCAGTTGAGCCGCAGGCCATCCTTTGGGATAAAGGACGATCTGACTCCACATCAGAATAAAGAGATTTGCTGCGCCCGATGCGCTGAAGTCGATGGTCGGCCCCGGAGCTGAGATCAAGAAGTCCAGCGAGGCTTCTACAGAAGACGCCCCTTCCGGGACGACGAGATGAAAAGCGTACATATCCACGTCGTCTTGTTGCCACGGGACTTCATGTCCACCGCAGAAGAACTTGAGTCCCGCAAGATTCCAGATAGGTCCGTCAGGGGAGTGGTCTGCCGGCAACCATTTTGGGTAGTACAGGGTTAGAGGCCCAGAGCTGACTGGAAATACCAGCTTCGCATGCAAGATCCGCCGGGGCACCTGGGTAGCGTCGACCGAGATGGTAATGGGGCCAGGCGGAGCGGCGGAGGCCGTGGCAAAACTGCACGACATGCCTGCGATTGCGATCAAGAGACAGAGCAGGGCTGCTCTCATCATGCCTTCCGTACGAGGGTTTCGCATCTGTGTTTTTCTACCAGCTGATTTTGGCCATGAACTGTATGTTGCGTGGCCCTCCAACGCCGAAGTGCGAATCGAAGCTGCCATCATCCGCAGATGCCGTAATCAGTGTGCTGTTTGCGGGGCCGGGCGCAGGCTCGGCGAAGTTGGGGTGATTGAAGGCATTGAAGAAGCTGGTTCGGAATTCAAACCCGACGCGCTCCCCGAGTTTGAATGTTCTTTGCAACGAGATATCCCAAGCTTGCAACCCGGGTGCAACCAGAGGATCACGCGGACAGTTGCCGAATGTACCGTTAGCCGGCTCTGCGAACGAGCTCGGTAAAGCATACGGCTGAGTGAAATCGCTCAGCTGGTAGTGAATAGGACCAACGCAATTGGGGCGCGTGTGGAAATTGCCGACTCCGCTCTCATCTCCAAACGTAAGGAGAGGGGCGGCAAAACCGTCTCGCAATGTGGTAGTTCCCGAGAGTTGCCAATCTCTCGCCAGATAGGACAACGCGCCGCCAGACTTGCGGAATGGAATCTCGTAGACATAGGTGAATATGAACGCGCGGCGCTGATCGAATTCCGAATTTCCGTAACTTCCTTTCAAGTTGGTCGAGTCCTGGGGGACGTACCCGCTGGTCCCGAAGAAATCCTCCACCTCCGATGCTGTGTCGAGATTGTGGGACCAGGTGAACGAAAACTGGGTCGTTAGGCCATGAAAGCTATTCGTCTTCAAAGTAGCCTGAAGCGCGTGGTAGGTAGCGAATCCGGGCGTTGAAATTGTATTGATCTGCGAGAGGGTAGGGAACTTAGCGTTGAAGGGGCGTGCTGCCTGCTCGCAAGCAGGGTCACCCAGGCCGGGGCTGAAATGGCAGCCTGGCCCGAAGCCTGCTCCCAAGGGCGGTTGGTTGATATCGAGCAACTGGAGTTGGTGAATGCTATGGTTGCCGACATAACCGACCTGCAAGACGACTCTATCGGCGAGTTCCTGCTGAATGTTGAAATTCCATTCCTGTACATTCGGCGTTTTCAAGTTGTGCTGAATACTCGCGATGTTGAACGGCGGTTGCGGCGCGCCCGTGCCGAAGATGGGAACTCCGACTCCGAACGGAAGTTGAGGTTGGGTCGGCGGGTTGGGCAGTGGCACAATCGTGTAGCCAGCAGTTGGTCCGATTGGATTCTGCGCGAGGCCTTCCTGAAAATTGTTGAGTGGAATTGTGTCGTAGTAGATGCCAAACCCGGCACGCACTACCGTCTGTTTGTCGGAGATAAGCTTGAAAGGGGGCTCCCAGGCCAGGGAGACACGTGGACCAAAATTACCTTTGGGAGCGTTATAGACGTGCCCGCCTGGTAGCTGAGAAGCCTCGACCAAGCCGAGCGTGGGATCGAAGGCAGAGAACCGATGGCGTGACTCATTTACCGTGGTGAAGAAGTCGTAGCGCAGTCCTGCAACGAGCGTGAACCGAGGAGTCAGTTTCACCGTGTCGACTGCGTAGCCACTGATGACGTTTTGGTCGATGTTTGCACGCGGACTGCCGACGCGGGTAATTTGCGTGAGCGATGCGCCGGGCTTTGGGTACCCTGCGATCAAGTCGACGAGAGATGCCATACCGCCGCTTTGGTTCAGTGAATCTCCAAGTCGAGAACCATCGAATGTAAAGATTCCGCGCCCTCCGGCCAGAGTATAGTTGGAGTAGTTATGGAGGAAGTTGAAACCAAACCTCCAGACGTGCCGCCCGCGCGTCCAATTCACTTCGTCCGCAATCTGGTAACTGGTCGCAACGCGACCACCTGCACCGTATTGCAAACCCAAGTTCGCATAGCCATAAATGTCAACCTCGGGCATGCCGTAGCTAACAGGGGTGACGCCCGTGTTAAAGCCAATCGTAGCCGGATTCACATTTGCATCCCGACCTTTTTGAAACTGGCTGAAGCGGTTCCAGCCGAGCCGCAACGTATGGATCAACCTGGAGTTGAAAATGTGAATCTCGCTGATCGCGAAATTGTCGGCCACGGTTGGGGTCACGCCAAACCAGGGACCCAGTTGCGATCCTCCGCCGGGACCAGGGCCTCCACCGGGAAACTCGTCCTCGCCGTTGCCGTGCAGGTAACGCGCTGAAAGCGAATCAGAATTAGAAAAATTTTGATCGATCTTCAGGACGCCACTGTTCGGTGTCTGCCGGCCGCGATTGTCGACGGCGAATGGACCTGATAGCCCAAGGTTTGCGTACTGTTGCAGGATATTCAGTCCCAGTTGGTTGGGCGTGATTCCTTGACCCTGTACGAGGCTCGTCGCAGTCGCGATATCGGCTGGCCTCGGTGCGACTCCGCTCAGGGTGGTCCCGAGCCTGAGACGGCTGCCATCGTAACCGGCAAAGAAAAATGTCCGGTCTCGGCCGTTGTAAACGTGAGGTATCACGATCGGGCCACCGATGGTTCCACCAAACTCATTCCAGACAAACGGGGCCTTGGGAACCCCGTGAAGGTTTTCGAAGAAATTGGCCGCATCGAGCGAGGAATCGCGATGCAATTCGTACAAAGAACCGTGAATCTGGTTGGTTCCACTGCGCACAATCACGTTCATCACGCTTCCCGAGTTCTGCCCGCTGTCGGCGCCCGCGCTGGCGCTGACCGTGACCTCCTGAATCGCATCGAGCGGAAGACGCGTCGCGGCGGTCGCCGAATTCCCACCTTCATTGATCGAGGGAAGGTAAGTGGAGGGGTCTGTATCGGACACGCCGTCGATGTTAAAGCCGTTGGAGCGAGCCCTGGATCCATTGATGGTGTACTGCGCGAATGCGAAGTTGCTGTTTTGGGTCACTCCGGGCAAGACGAGAGCCAACCGCGTGTAATCGCTGTTTCCGATGGGGAGGGCTTGAACTTGCACTTGGTTGAGTTGTCCGCCGACCTCGTTGGTCTCGGTCTGGATTAGACCCGACGAGGAACTGACCTCGACCTGAGAGCTTACGGTCCCGACCGCCAGGACCGGGTCGACATTGTTCACTTGACCCTGCGCGGTCGCGATGTCGCTGATGATCGTTGTGCGAAAGCCCTCCTTGGTAACCGTCAGCTGGAAACTTCCCAATGGCAACTGCGGGAAATTGAATTCGCCGTTTGCGTCACTGACGATGGTTCGTTCTTGTCCGGTGGAAGGATTGCTAAGTTTGACGGTTGCGCCGGCCACGACCGCACCCTGGGCATCGCGGACGACTCCGGTGATTCGGCCTGGAAACAGCTGAGCCTCGGCGAAGGAACTGCACACGAGCCACAGCAGCACGGCGGACGCAATCGCACGAACAACGGTTAGATTCTTCACGGCGACCCTCCCCCCATTTTGGGCGCATGCTACTCCGTGGACAAATCGTATGTCAATGGTATTCAAATCGCATGTCAAAGATTTACTTTGTAAAATCAGACTTGACGATGCTCATGGCGATCCGAAGAAAGAGACGTGCGGTGTGCGACACGAGTGAGATCTCGAACGATCTGGCTACTGCTGGCGCCGTGGCGGGATATTTTGATTTAAGCGGAAGAAATTGTGAGGGTCGTATGCGGTCTTTATGGCTCGCAGGCGGTCCCATCGATTTCGATACGCTTCAGGGACACGGTCGTCTTCGTCACCGCTCATGAAGTTCACGTAGACCCCGGGGACCATGGCGGGCCGCAGCCGGAGAAAAAGATTCCTCGTCCATGCGATGTTTGCTTCGTCCTCGTCTGGCGCCGTCCAGTTGCTCAAAATGTTGACGACGAAAGGCGCGCTCCGATCACCAAAGGCAGTCTCATCCGCGGGCACGCGGGCTGGAGCTCCGCCGAGATAGGCTAATTCGATCTCGCTAAAACGGGAGGGCATACTAGCCAGGGAGTCAATCATCTTGTGAATCGCATCATCCCCCAACTCTCGGAAATAACCCGACTTCGTGTAGTAGCGCCGGCCATGAGGAAAATCGGAATCGGCGAGCGTCTGCAATGCGAGGAATGACATTTCCTGCACGCTAACATCTCTATGCTCTGCAGCGGTGAGAGCGTGGTTGACGCAGTTCAACCCTTGCCCTCGGTCACCAACCCAGAGAGCCGAAGTGCTGGCAACCGATACTCTCTTCGCCCCTGGCAAGGTTGCCTCCCCATCACTATTCCGCAAGGAAAAGCCCCAACGGAGATTGTCGGGGGCGTCAGGCATGAACTCGCGCCAGTGCCGCAGAAGACGCACAATCGCGTCACCAAAACACAACCCGCGTCCGAAGATGACGCCAGTCACTGGGTGGAGGCGCACTTCGAACTCAGTCACGATTCCGAAGTTGCCGCCGCCACCACGAAGCGCCCAGAACAGGTCAGGATTTTCCTTGGCATTGGCCCGTAAAACCGAGCCATCCGCCGTAATCAGGGAGAAGCCCTCGACATTGTCGCAGGATAGTCCGTACAACCTGTTCAGCCACCCGGTTCCTCCCCCAAGGACCAGACCGCCGGCGCCGGTATGAGAAACAACGCCAGCAGGAAACGCCAGGCCTTCCCTTTGGGTTGCCGAGTCAACCGTACCCAACAGGCATCCGCCTCCAAAGCGGGCTTTTCGGGCACTGGTATCGACTCGAACTTCACGAAAGGCGGAGAGATCGATCACCAAGCCATCGTCACAAGTGCTCAAACCGGCAAGGCTGTGCCCCCCACAGCGAACTGCGGTCACCACCTTGGATACTGTTGCAGCGCGCAGACAGGTTTGAATGTCGGCGACGTTGCTGCAGCGAGCGATAATGCCGGGCCTGCGTTGAAACATCCCGTTCCAGATAGGAGCACTTCTGCCGTACTCGGCATCGTCAGGCCGCAGCAGTCTTCCTTTGAAGCGAGCGCGAATTTCCCGGTAAACGTCTTGGATTTCTTTGGCGGCTGCGTGCTCGTCGCTCATGAACTGGCCGTGCAAGGTGTTCGAAAATAACTGAAAGAGGATATAGGTACAGATGAATCGTTCAGCGGTCGCGGGAGTCCTCGCTAGCGACTTGATGGTCGGACCGGCAGAATCGAGGCCACTCCTAAAACTTTGTCTTTCGATTGCATGATGTGATCGTGCATAAGCTGGCGGGCGCGCTCCGAATCTCTTTCGCGAATCGCTTGCAAAATCGCCAGATGTTCGCGGCCAGGAAGCTCGCCGAAGTAGTTGATATCAACGGCAGCTAACATGATGCGCTCCATTTGGCTGCGCGCCTCGCTGACCGCCCTTACCAGCATCTGATTGCGCGCCAACAGCGCAATGCCGACGTGAAATGCAGTATCTGCCTCGATAAACCGGGCACAACTCGTGCGGTTATCGGGATTACAACGTGTTTTCGCTAAATCCGCTAGGTCTTTCAAGGCCTCGGCGGTTGCACCCTTAGTAGCAGCGAGCTCGGCGGCGGCGCATTCCACTGCGACCCTGAATTCATAGATGTCGTTCAGCACTGATAATGTAATTTGGGCGACGAAATAGCCACGGTTCGGAACGATGCGCAGTAACCTGTCAGTTTGTAGCCGGACCGCGGCTTCGCGGACAGGGGTTCGGCTGGCTCGGTAACGATGGGCCAGTTCTTTCTCACTCAGGGCCTCGCCTGGTTGGAAAAAACCGTGGATGATATCGCGTTTGAAAGCGGAATAGACTCTCTCGCTGAGAGTCGCGGGGGCAGGAGGAATCAGCCGTGGCTGAGACAAAGAAGAAAGCGTGTGAGACAGGGCGTTGTATCCTTTGCCTGGTAGGGCTCTTTTTGCCAAGCTTCCTCCCTCGCCGTGAACGAGCACCACGATTGTTCCCGAGAGTCGGCAGCGATGTCAATGAATAGAATAGATGGATTGCGCCATAAGTGGCGGTGCTTCCAATGAACACTGTTAGTCTTCGTATACATTAGGTATGTCTATGATATGCTTTACCACGAGGAAGCCATCTTATAGATGTTGATGAACCGCGATGAAAGCCAGTCTCTCGACAGATAACGCGATAGAACAGTTCCCAGTACGGTCGGTTCGCGCATTGTTTCCCGCCCTGAGTGTGGATAAGGAATTCGTTTTCTTCGACAATGCCGCGGGAGCGCAAGTTCCGCAGATCGTGCTGGACGCCGTGAACCACCACCTGCTGGTCAATAACGTCCAAAGGGGCGGGCGCTATTCGAAGAGCCAAGAGGTCGATGCCGTGATTGCGCGCGCAAGGGAGAGTGTCGCGTTGCTGCTGAACGCGCGGCACCCATCCGAAGTCGCCTTTGGCATGAATGCCACGTCGTTTATCCGGCTTGTCAGCCTTGCCATCGGCCAAACGTTAGGTGATCGAGACGAAATTATCGTTACCGACATGGACCATGAGGCCAACATCGCAACCTGGCTTGCCCTTCGTGATGCGAAATTCGTCTGGTGGAAAATGCGAGACGATGGGAATCTGCATGTCGAGGATCTGCAGGAGTTACTGTCGCCAAGAACTCGGCTGGTGGCGTGCACGATGACCTCGAATGCGTTGGGTTCCATCGTGGACGTAGCTGGAGCGGCAAAAGCGGCGCATGGGGTGGGAGCGGAGATTTTCCTCGATTGCGTTCACTATGGTCCCCACGGGCTTATCGACGTTCAAGCCATCGATTGCGATTTTCTGGTGTGCTCTGGCTATAAAATCTTCTCTCCGCACATGGGCTTTTTGTGGGGTCGGCGAGAACTCCTGCAAAGGCTTCCAACGTTTCGAGAGGATTTCATTCCTGACGAACCACCGGGCAAGATCGAAGCAGGAACGTTTATTTATGAGAACGTGGCTGGCGTGGATGCGGCCGTAAGATATTTGGAATGGCTCGGGACAACGACGATGAAGGATCGGGGCCCCAATTCCAACGACTCGCGGCGCGACCACATTGTGCATGCCATGCAGGCAGTGCGGTCCTACGAAGCAGCATTGTCAAAAGAATTGCTTCGGACCTTCTGCGAGGTTGGGGCCAGCATCTATGGCATCAACGATGAAGCACGATTTCAAGAACGCGTGCCCACCTTTTGTTTTAATCTTCCCGGCATTCCGCCGGCGCAGGTGACCGAGGCGATGGCAAATGCTGGGATTGGCGTTCGTGACGGGCACATGTACGCGCCTCGCCTCATGAGACGGCTGGGGCTGGATCCGAACTCCGGAGTCGCCCGCATTTCTCTCGTGCACTACAACACGGTGGAAGAAATCCATCGATTCCAAGATGTGCTGTTACGCTTGAGCCGCCATGCTTGAGGGTTCGCAGCCAGTGCCTCCGATTACGAACGGGGCACAGCTTCCTGATGCTTTTCCGGCGGATCAAAATCTTCAACGCCGGCTCACCCAACGTCAGCTGACGATGCTGGCCCTGGGGGGCGCGATTGGAGTCGGCCTATTCCTCGGCAGCAGCGTGACCATCAGACTCGCCGGCCCTAGCGTGATCCTGTCCTACTTGCTGGGCGCCGTCATCGCAATGATCGTGGCATACGCAATTGCCGAGATGGCGGTGGTTCATCCGGTAGCGGGTGCTTTCGGCGTATATGCTGAGACGTATCTCAATGCCTGGTCGGGCTTCGCCGTCCGCGCGACCTACGGACTCGTACAAATCATCGCCATTGGAGCTGAAGTTACGGCGGTAGCCATCTATTGTGGCTTTTGGTTTCCTCAGGTGCCGCAGTGGGTGTGGGTGGCAGGAGCGTCGATCGGTCTGGTCGCGATTAATGCCCTGCAGGTCGGAAGTTTCGGAGAGTTCGAGTATTGGTTTGCCGTCGTGAAGGTGTCGGCAATTGTTATTTTCATCGCGATCGGCGGAATTCTGATCGTTGGTATCGGTCCCAAACCAGCTCTTGGATTATCCAATCTCGTTGCGCATGGCGGCTTCTTTCCATTTGGCCTGAAAGGCGTATGGCTGGCGTTGACCCTGGTCCTGACTAGTTACATGGGAGTCGAAGTGATTGCAGTCACGGCGGGCGAGGCGAGCAATCCAGAGAAATCCATTCCCCGCGCCATGCGCACGATCGTGTATCGCCTGATCTGCTTCTATGTACTTGCCACGATCGCCATGTTGGCAATGACGCCCTGGAACCGGTTGGGAACCGACGCAGCGATCACCGGGAGCCCATTTGTGGCCGCCTTCGCCGGTGTGGGAATCCCATATGCGGCGAGCATTATGAATCTCGTCGTTATCACCGCGGCTCTGTCGAGTTGTAATGCCGATCTTTACCTGACGACCCGGATGCTGTTTTCTCTTTCCCGCAGCGGCTATGCGCCTGGATGGATTTCGCGACTCAGCAGAAATGGCGTTCCCCATCGTGCACTGGTACTCTCCACCGCGGGAATCGTCGCCGCGATCCTGCTGGCCATTTACGCTCCTTCACAGGCGTTTCTGATGCTCTACGGAGTGGCGGTTGCGGGTATGTTTTTTGTTTGGTCGGTAATTCTTCTCTGCCACATTCGTTTCCGAAAATCCCTCGGTCCCGAGGCGCGGGCGCGCTTACCGCTGCGGTTGGCGTTCTCTCCGTACTCAGATTGGATCGGCATTGCCGCCCTAGCGGGCGTGACGGTGTCTACGTTCTTCGTCGATGGCTTGCGCTACGCAGTACCAGGGTTTCTGCCACTCCTTCTGGCGATGTCTGTGGTTTACTGGAGAGTCCGCCGCCGCGCGCAAGAGCAGAAACGTCCATAATCGAACGCAGTAAATTTTCGCCGTCCAACCGATTGGTAGGATTGTATACAGCTAGCATGCAAAACGATCTTGACAGTGCGGACGACGCGGAGTTATTTTACGCGCACTCGCGACTCCGTGTTTGGGTGTCGCTTTTTAAATCCGTGCAGTGATCGAGAACAGAAATGCCTGCCACGGTGCGTCCCCGTTTCACACAGAGTTCGCTCTGTAGAGATCCGGTATATCCGGCGCGCCGCGTTGCCCAACACACTTCGACCTTGTTCGTAGTCGCCTTCCTCTACCTAAGCGTCTATTCCGCAATAGCACAGACCGCAGCACCCGTTCTTGTGATCCGCGCCGGCCGACTCTTTGATCCAATCTCCGGTCACATGATGGACCACCCTGTGGTTGTGGTCTCAGGAGACAAGATTCAGTTGGTTTCGGAAGGCAATGGATCCGTCGGTCCAGGCGCGAAGGTGATCGATCTGGGGAACGCCACGATCCTGCCCGGCTTCATCGATGTGCATACCCACTTGACGATGAATGCGGGTGGAGGCGGCTACGAAGGATTGGGTATCTCTGCTCCGCGCGCGGCGCTGATTGGCGCAAAGAACGCACGTCTCACTCTAATGGCAGGGTTCACGACGGTGCGCAATGTTGGTGCGGAGGGCTATTCCGATGTGGCCCTTCGGGATGCCATCGATGCCGGCGACGTGGTTGGACCTCGAATGCAGGTTTCAGGGCCGCCATTGGGCATTTCGGGCGGACATTGTGACAACAATCTCCTCCCTTTCGAATTTCATTACTCGGCAGAGGGTGTCGCTGACGGTGAAGAGGCTGTGATGCACCGTGTCCGCGAAGTGATCAAGTATGGCGCAGACGTGATCAAGTTCTGTGCCTCGGGAGGAGTGTTCTCCAAGGGGGATAACCCGCTGCTCGAACAATACAGCCCTGGCGAGATGTATGTGTTAATCAGTGAAGCCCATCGACTGGGCCGAAAAGTTGCTACCCACGCGCATTCTGCAATCGCGATCAAGGATGCTGTGCGAGCGGGGGTGGATTCGATCGAGCACGGAATTTTCATCGATGATGAGGGAATCAATCTGATGAAAGAGCACCATACCTTTCTGGTGCCAACATCCTACCCGCTCTTCTGGTTTGAGCAGCACGAGTCGGAAATGCACCTGCCGCCCTGGGTCGTGGAGAAAGCCGCCATCATTATTCCCGCAGCCAAGAAGAATGTTGC
>Ga0307478_10000182_pt1 | contig 73566 bp, 68 predicted proteins | sample atmos_gasesECM4C_2_FD_203713 | JGI IMG/M metagenome (GOLD analysis project Ga0307478, IMG submission 203713) | Hardwood forest soil microbial communities from Morgan-Monroe State Forest, Indiana, United States - atmos_gasesECM4C_05 | ecosystem: Environmental > Terrestrial > Soil > Temperate...
AGAACCGCTGGAATAACCAGCAGCAAAAGTCCGAAGGCTAAGAAACGAACTGCACGGTGAATTCTCATCGTGTTTTCCTTAATGCCCGGTGCGCTTGCCTGAAACCTTGCAGCACAGGCGGGCGAAAATCCTTAAGATTGATCCTGGTCGAGTGCTCGCTCAGAGCGCTTTGCCTCGCAACCAGGAACTTCGCTTGATGCACGTTCTTTCTCTGTAAACACGAAATACGGCAGGATGTTGCTGGGCGAGAAGCCTTTTGGAATGTGTGGAATGGAGCGCTGGAAGCTTGACTCGCTGAAAAATCCGAACTGCGAAGCAGTTAGTTCGTCCGCTTGGGGCGGGCGATGCGCTCATCAATAGGCTTGCGCCCGGCGAATCCTTCTTCCGTGCTGTGCCAGTGAGTGATGGAGTGTTCGCCCATTTTCCAGCAGAGCAGCGCGACTCGACCTTCGACGACGCAGGGAAAATCGAGCAAGCCGATGTCGATATCTTTGACCTGCACGCCGATGGAATCAATTTCGGCGAGAGCATCTTTGGCCCGTTGTTCAGCTTTGGCGCGCTCGCCCTTGCGGCGTGCCGTGGCAACCACATCTACATGTGTTCCACCATTGAGAAAAATGCTGTGGGTTAGCGCCTGCATCTCAGCTTCGACTTCTTCCATGAGTTTCTTGCCACTGATGGCAGTGCGCAAGAGCGATTCGAGCACGGGAAGTAATGTATGGGCTTCGTCGACAGTGAAGGTTCGGTCTGACACGGTGGATGCTTCTATTCTAACGCATACCGCGAGTTGTCCGTTAGTCGTTAGTTAGCGCGACCTGCCGTGTGAGGGATCTGGCGACGTGGCTGTGTTCACGTCTACGTGGAGTCGCTGCGCGGCGGGAATTCCGGGGGGATAGCAGTTGCCGTCGCGGCTGTAGTTGGAGCAGTGCGCGGCAACATCTTGGCGACGGGGCGATTGCGCGAACTGCCAGACTTCGGCGAAGCCGACACCGCTCTGGGCGGGGCTTGGCGGGTGAGATGGAAAACTGCAGCCGGGCGCGGGCGGGCAAGCGTCGTTGATAGCCCAATAGACGATCTGGCGTTCTCCGGCGCTTTGGCGAATGTCCTCCGCGGTGACGACGTTGCCGTCGTCTTTCGCAGGGATGCCGGAACAGTAGATGCCGGCGCGGAATCCGGCGGCGGTGACGGCGTCGACCCAGGCGTAGATGTAGGCTTTCTGCTCGGGCAACATGCGTCCACCTTGCTCCTGGTCGAGGAAGATGATGGTGTGCGCGGGAAAGCCTTCACGGCGCGCGGCGGCGATGGCGACCTGCGCGTCGGAGTTGCCGACCTTCTTTGCGTTAGCCACTGATTTCAGTTCGGCGTAGACGCGTCCGTTGAAGAGCACGAGAAAACCGAAGCCGGCGGATTCGACGGCGGCGCGGTGGCCGGCCCAGGTGTTCGTTCTCTCGCCCGGGGGATTGTTGAGCCAGTAGCCGGCGTAGGAAAAAGTTTGGCTCAGAGCTTTCAGGTTTGCGTCGCCGGGGTAGGCGTTGCGGTCGAAGCCGAGGTAGGAATGAGTCTGAGCCAAAAGCGTCCCGCAGGAGAGAGTCAATGCCACGGTCGCGATGAGCCGCGAGATTTTCACATTCCGATCTTAAACGAAGCGAACCGCAGCGGCTAAACGCTAGCCCCCGATGTGCACCATCGTCCTCGACGCCGGCACGAAGTCCGGCTCGCCGATGTGGTGGCGTTCTTCTTTTTTCTGGATTACGCCGCGGATGAAATCTTCCAGCTCTTCGTCGCTGGCGCCGCGTTGCATTTGTGCATGGAGGTCGTGGTCCCAAACGGAAAATAAGCAGGTGCGGATTTTGCCGTCGCTGGTGATGCGGATGCGGCTGCAGTGTCCGCAGAAGGGATGGGAGACGGGGGCGATGATGCCGATTTCGCCGACGCCGTCATCGAAGCGGTAGCGGCGAGCGGTTTCCGAGCGGGCGTGCGGGATTTCGACCAGCGGCCGGTACTCGGCCATGCGCGCCAGAATTTCGTCCAGCGTAACCACCGTGTCTGGCGCCCACGTGCGACCTTCTTCAAGCGGCATGAATTCGATGAAGCGCACGGTGACGCCTTCTTCGCGCGCGAACATGCCGAACGGAATGATCTGATCTTCGTTGAAGCCGCGCATCAACACGCAGTTCACTTTCAGCGGCCACAGTCCGGCGCGACGGGCGGCGCGGATACCGGCGAGCACGTGGTCGTATCCGTTGGGCACGCGCGTGATGCGGGCGAAGCGGGCGGGATCGACCGCGTCCATGGAAACGGTGACGCGCGTGAGGCCGGCATCTTGGAGGGGTTGCGCGAGATCGGCGAGCAGATGGCCGTTGGTGGTGAGTGCGATATCGAGCGGCCCGCCAGCTTCAAGGGCCGCTGCCCGAGAAGAGTTTGGGAAGGGCACGGCTTCAGCCGTGCCGTTAGGCCTTCTGGAGGATGAGGGCTTTAGCCCCTGAGGACGGAGCTTCGACAACTCTCGAACAAAGTCCACAACGCCTTTGCGCAATAACGGCTCGCCTCCGGTGAGGCGAATCTTGGTGACTCCCATCCCCACCAGCACGCGCGCCATCCGCAGGTAGTCGTCAAACGGCAGGTCGCCGTAGAGCGCGCCTTCGTTTCCAGTGCGGCAGTAGACACACTTGTAGTTGCAGCGGTCAGTGATGGAGATCCGCAGGTCGGTGATGGCGCGTCCGAATTTGTCTGTGAGAGGCAAGCTCTTAGCCATTAGCTTTGAGCTCTTAGCTAAACTTCGTCGGCTTCCGCACTTGGATTGAGCCAAGAGCTAAGAGCGAACGGCTAAGAGCTAATCTGGAAAGAAACACGCAGGCGGGAACATCCCGGCGGGCGCTTCCTTTCCAATGCGCTCCTTCCGGAGCGCGGGAGGCGCTGGCGTTTCCACCAGCACCCTCGGGAAATGTGGCGCGGGCGCGCCCTTCGACTTCGCTCATGGCAAGCTCTCGCCCGCGTTCCTTCCCTCGCCGCCACGGCCTGGGTATGCCCGTAGGCCGGGCGGTCGGAAACTCGCTCACATTATAGAGCTTGCGAGCAAAGAAAGGGTTTCAAGATTTCACGTCTCAAGATTTCGGGCTCTCAAGCGATTGGGCGATCGCTTTCTCCGCAAGGGGCGCCATGATCTTGTATCCCGCGGCATTGGGGTGCAGTCCGTCCCGGGCGAGATCTCTCTTCATATGCCCGCTATCATCAATCGTGGCGCTGAAATAATCGAGATAAGTGCAGTCGGGGTGCGCAGTAACGTAGTCTTTCAGCCATCGATTCAGCGCAGGATTTTTTCCGGCGGACGTCCGGCAAAAAGATTCTGCGACTCCGGCGTGTAGTTGTGCACAGGCAGCACCGAAGAAAAGACAACGCGGATTTGGTTGGCGCGCGCGAGTTCGGCCATAGACGCGTAGTTCGCTTCGATATCTTCGAGCCGCATGGGCCCGGTGTTGCCGGCGATGTCGTTGGTGCCGGCAAGAATGACCACGACTTTTGGATGAAGGTCGATCACGTCCTGGCGGAAGCGGATAAGCATCTGCGGGGTGGTCTGGCCTCCGATGCCGCGATTGATGTAGGGCTTGCCGGGAAAATATTCGTCGAGCTTCCACAAGTCGGTGATGGAGTCTCCGAAAAAGACGACACGGTTCTCGCCGGGGACGGGCGGTTTGAGGGCAGCGTTGGAGTCGCGGTAGCGGCCGAGTTCGCCGAAGTCGTCGCGCAGCGTGGCGGCTTTCGAGTCGCGGTATTTCTGCAGGGCCTGATCGGGGGTAGGGGCGGACTGCTGGGCGCGGGCGGAGACGGTTAGGAAAAGAACCAACGTGAGCGTCTGGAAGTAGAAGGATAATTTCATGTGCTGTCGTTGACGCAATAGTCGACGCTGAAAAGCCGTGCCGATAAAGCCCCTCACGGTCTGCTCTCAAGCGCCCGCGCAATCGCCTTCTCTGCGAGCGGCGCCATGGTTTTGTATCCGGACGGATTCGGATGCAGTCCCTCGTCGGACAGATCGCGCCGTAGCATGCCCTTGTCATCGACAACGGCTGAGAAGTAGTCGAGATAGACGAACCCGTTCTTCGCGCAGTAATCCTTGAGCCAGCTGTTCAGCGCAAGGATTTTTTCGCGCGGACGCAGGGCAAAGGACTCCTTCGCATCGTCGGTGTAGTTGTTCACTGGGAGGAGCGAGGCTAATACCACGCGAATGTGGTGCAGGCGCGCCAAATCGGCCATGGAGGCGTAGTTGGCTTCGATCTCCTCGTTGCGGGCGGGTCCGGTGACGCCAGCAACGTCGTTGGTGCCCGCGAGAACGACCAAGACTTTGGGATGCAGTGCGATCACATCCTGGCGGAAGCGAACCAGCATCTGGGGCGTGGTCTGCCCATCGATGCCGCGATTGATGTAAGGCTTGCCGGGGAAATAATCTTGCAGCTTCCAGTAGTCAGTGATGGAGTCGCCAAGGAACACGACTCGATTCTCGCTAGCCACGCGCGGTTTGAGGGCGGCGTTGGCGGCGCGATAACGTTTCAGTTCCCCGAAGTCATCGGTGTAGATGGCGATGCGGGAGGCTCGATATTGATCGAGATCGGGTGAGCCGGTGGAAGGAATAGAGGGCGCGGGCTGCTGAGCGAGCGCTGCCGTCGAAATCGCTAGTGCGGCGAATATCTGCGTAGCGGTGGTCAGACTCATCTTCATAAGAATTTTCCAGCGCCCTACATGCCGTCGTAATTCGGCCCGCCACCGCCTTCGGGCGGGACCCAGGTGATGATCTGGTAAGGATCGGCGATGTCGCAGGTTTTGCAGTGGACGCAGTTCGAGGGGTTCAGGCTGATGCGCTTCCCGTTGGGTTGAGTCGCGTCGTCGACCATTTCGTAAACGTTGGCGGGGCAGAAATTCTGGCAGGGACTGCCGAATTCTTTCACGCAGCGCTCGTTGCAGATGTTGGTGTCGTCGATGACCAGGTGCGAGGGCTGGTCCTCTTCGTGCTTGGTGCCAGAGTGGTAGAGGTCGGTGAGTTTGTCGAAGACCAGTTTGCCGTCACTCTTGGCGGGGCCGAGCAGATGGGCCTCATTGCCGCCATCGGCGGGGAGTTCAGCGAGCTTGCGCATGTGCTCGTGGCCGGCGTGCGCGGGATAGCGGTTGCGCACGCCGCGGCCGCCAGTAATCATTTGCAGGCCAGTGTGGAACATTCCGGCGTAGAACCCGTGCTCGAATCCCTGGTGCATGTTGCGGATTTTCCAGAGTTCGTCTTTGATCCAGCTGGAATCGACTTTCTTCTGGTACTCGCTGAGCATGGCAGCGGAGGAATCGTCTTTCTTCAAAGCCTCGAACGCAGTCTCAGCGGCGAGCATGCCGCTCTTGATCGCGAGATGAATTCCTTTGAGCCGCGCAGAGTTTAAGAATCCCGCGGAGTCGCCGAGGATCATCCAGCCGTTGCCCGCGACCGGCGGAATCGCCCACCAGCCGCCGTACGGCATCGACTTCGCCCCGTAGCGGATCATCTTGCCGCCTTCGAGCAACTTCGCGATAAAGGGATGTCGCTTAAAATCCTGCAGCACATGTTGCGGGTCAAGGCGTGGATCGGGATAATCGAGTCCGGTGACGAAGCCGAGAGAGACCACATTGTCTTTGCCGCCGTAAATCCAGGCACCGCCGTATTCTTTTGTGGTGAGCGGCCAGCCCATGGTGTAGATGACCTCGCCCGGAGCGATGCGGCCCGAGGGGACCTCCCAGAGTTCCTTAATGCCAACACCGTAGGTCTGCGGATTCGAGTCTTTCGCGAGATCGAATTTCGAGACGAGTTGTTTCGTTAATGATCCCCGCGGGCCTTCGGCGAGAATGACGATCTTGGCGTTGAGATCATAGCCCGGCTCGAAGTTGGATTTTTTTTGCCCTTCCTTGTCCACGCCCTTGTCGTCGGTTCGGACTCCGACGACACGGTCGCCGTCGTACAGTAGTTCGGATCCGGCAAATCCGGTGAAGACAGTGATGCCGGTCTCTTCCACCTTGCTGCCCAACCACTTTACAAAGCGATTCAGCGAGATCACATAGTTGCCATGATCGCGCAATGGAGGCGGCGTGATGGGCAGCTTGAATTTGCTCTTCTCGGTGAGGAAATAGACTGCTTCCTTCGTAACCTGAGCATCGAGAGGAGCTTCTTTTTCGAATCCGGGAAGCAGTTCGCGCATGGAGCGCGGATCGAGCAGCGCGCCGGAAAGGCAGTGCTGGCCAATCTCGCGAGCCTTTTCGAGCACGTAGATGTTTTCTTTGCTGAGAGGCGAGTCGGGGTGGGCGGCGTTGTGTGCGTCGATGAGCTGCGACAAGCGCAGTGCGCAGGCCATGCCAGCGGGCCCTCCGCCGACGATCACAACGTCGGCGGGCATTTGCGGGCGTTCGACCCCATCGATAGGTTTGCGGAAGATGAGCATTAGCGATTAGCCCTCAGCGATTGATTAAACAAGCTCGTCGCCACGGATTCACCCGGATCATTGCTTTTTCTTCTTCTCATCAAAGGCAGGTCGTAAAACCACGAGTGAGCCTTCCACGGGGTCCAACTTCAACTCCTCCCTCAGGTCATCTCTCAGACTTGCCAGCAGTTCAGTCAATTGGGCGGTCCGATGCTCGGCCAGTTCTTTGGCAAATTTTTTTGCGGCTGCTATCTGATCTGGGGTTCCGAATAACTGAACATCGACTATTGCGGAATCCAGATCCGCGAAGTACTCGGCGTTGGTCTCTTTGCGCTCCGTGGCAGTCGCCAAGCGTCTATACGCCTCAATCAAGTACTGAACCCTGAGGTCCCGACGTTTGTTCGCTCGATCGCGCCTTACAGCCAACCAGCTACCAATAAACCAGGAGATTACAGCCACCACGGTCGGAACAAGAAGCGTGATCAGCGGGTTCGAATTCATGGATGGGTTGTTTGCAGCAGGAGCGCAATCGCATCCCGCAGGTTCTCGCGGGCTTCTTCCAAAGTGTCACCTTCGGAAATTGCGCCGGGCAGCTCCTCGGTGTAGGCGACGAAGCCGCCGCCATCGGATGCCGCGACTTCCTCGAAAACGGCTGTCAGCGTCATGTCCATACGATTCTGATTTTACGCAGGTGGGCGCATTCGATTCCATTACAAACCATCATGCAACCCGACCAGTTACCACAGTAAGGGGCCGAAGAAAACACCAAAGCGTTTTGAACATCACGCGAGCTAAAATCTTAGAAGATAAGGAGCAGCGTATGATGCACGACATTGTTGTCAAGCTTTTGATGTCGCTCAGCACCCATGTTTGCAAACGGATAACGCACGGATTGACGCCTTACTTCAGAGCACTTCAGAATATACTGTTTCCATTTGAAATCGGCTGCGTCGTTTCACTGCATGAACATCCATATTCCATTGTGCAACAGCGGGGCGTTGGATTTAAGCGTGAATATAAGTTGGTTGACATTAAAGGCATCAACCCAATTCTGCTTCCCTTGCTCTCCATAAATCCAACCCTCATCAAGGGCAGAGCGATTTTATGGTGTCGAGGCAATAATTTGAGAAAGGTCAGCCATCCGAAACTAAACATTAAGCTGAATCTCACACAAAGGATATACGGGCTTGGTTAACTACCCTCCCGCCCTCACTTTCTTCACTTCCTCGGTCAACGGCGGCACGATGTCGAACAAATTTCCCACGATCGCGTAGTCTGCAATTTCGAAGATCGGCGCTTCGGAGTCCTTATTCACGGCGATGATGGTCCGCGCGCCCTTCATGCCAACGATGTGCTGAATTGCGCCGCTAATGCCGAGCGCGAGATAGAGCTTGGGCGCGACTGTTTGTCCGGAGGAGCCGATCTGGCGGTCCATGGGCAGCCAGCCGGAATCACAGATGGGCCGCGACGCAGCGAGTTCACCCCCCAGAGCCTCCGCCAGTTGCTTGGCCATTTCGATATTTTTCTGCTCTTTGATGCCGCGGCCAACTGAGACAATGATTTCGGCTTGGGTGAGATCGACGGCTTGCTTGGCTTCCTTGAAAACCTCCTGCGGCCTGTTCCGGATAACGCCGTCGGCGATTTCAATGCTTACGGTTTCGATGGCAGCGGGAGTTGCTCCTGCTTCTGCCTGGTCGCCGCGGAAAGCCCCGTTCTGGAAAGTGGCAAACCATGGAGAGTCGGAATTAAAGCTGACGTCGGCGGCGAGTTTGCCTTGAAACATCTGGCGGGTGAAAAGCAGCTTGCCGTTTTCATGTTTGAAACCAATGCAGTCGCTGATGACTGTGCGTCCCATCGCCGTAGCAAGTTTTGGGACGAAGTCGCGAACCTGGTAGGTGTGCGGCATGAGCACAAGTTTGGGCTGCTTTGCGGAGATGAGTTGCTTCAGCGCGACCGCGAAGGCGTCGGGCGTGTAAGGCTCGAGCTTCGCAGACACGACCGCGTAGACCTTCGCCAGCTTCTTGCCGGCGATCTCGGCGGCGATTGTGGACGGGCTGCTTCCGACAACGGCTGCTTCGAGGGGCCAGCCAGTGGCGGCGGCGATGCTTTGGCCGGCGGTGATGGTTTCCCACGAGACGCGGTTGAGTTTGCCTTCGCGTTGTTCGACGACTACGAGGATGGTGTCGGGCATAAGGGCAGCTTCTAGCTCCTAGCTTCTAGCCAAACCACAAAAAGCCGGCGGGACGCCGGCGCTACAGCACGCGCAACTCGTTGCGCAGTTTGTCCACCAGCTTTTTCGCGATCTCGGCTGGCGAGCCTTCGATGTGCTCGGTCTTTTTGGTTTTCTGCGGTACGTACAGGCGTTCGATTTTCTGCAGGTTCCCGCCGATCGCGGATTGCACTTCCGCCAGCGTTACCTTGCGGATGGGCTTATTCTTTGCCTGTTTGATGCCGATCAGCGTGGCATAGCGCAACTTGTTAATGCCGGATTGAATGGTGAGCACTGCCGGCAACGGCATATCGACATACTGGAAAAATCCGGCTTCAAGCTCGCGCTTTACGCGGATGCCGGCCTCGTTCTTTTCGATGTGCATGATGATCGTGGCGTGCGGCCAGCCCAGCAATTCCGCCAGGATGACTCCCGTTTGCGCGTAGCCGTAGTCGTCGGATTGCAGGCCGGTGAAGATCAAATCGAATTTCTCGTCTTTGATCGCGGCAGCGAAAGCCTTGGCCGTATTGAAAGCATCGAGGCCAACGAAAGCGTTGTCTTCCAGATGGATCGCCCGGTCCGCGCCTTTGGCCAGAGCTTCCCGCAGGACCTGCTGGGAGCGGGCTGGCCCGGAAGTGATGACCACCACTTCTCCCGTATGTTTTTCTCTTTGGCGCAGCGCTTCTTCGAGCGCGAAGGCGTCAGGCTCGTTCACTTCGTATGAAACGTCTTCGCGGATCCAGGCGGAGGTTTCGTTGAGCTTTAGCGGGGCGTCCTTCTGCGGCACCTGCTTCATGCAGACCAGAATTTTCAAGACATGACTCCCTAGTCCCTGTGGCTTCGGGGAGCCACGGGAAACTTGTCAGTATAAATGAGCGATTGGCAATTAGCATTCGGCAAGTTGACTTGCCAGGCTACTCCGTGAAAACCACCGACTGCACGCCGGAAATTTCAAAGCGCTTCCGGCAGCGCATGTTCTTGCACGCCATCAGGTCGTCTTTGCGCAGCATATAGGAGCGGGCCTTGGCAAAGCGGGCGCGGTCGCGCTCGTCGGCGCGCCCGGCAAGCTGGCCCTTCTTGGTGCGCACCACCCAGGTAACCTCATACTCGCCGGGTTGATGGCAATGGGGACAGTTTAAGGTTGCCAGTTTCTTCTCGGTGCGTTCGTCGAAAAAATCGCGCTCTTCCATGAAATAGTTGTCGGTCGCTGGTCGTTAGTCGTTGGCCGGCATCGCTTTCTTTTGCAACCGCCGACCCTCGATTCCAACTGCGAAAGACGATTATTACAGTTTTGCCCCGGACAAAGCTATGGCAAGATGAAGGCTTGGTGACCGAAAAATGGCGCGGAAGAAAAAAGTGAAGCGGTTTGGGGCGGTGCAGGCCGTCAAAGAACTGGCACGGGAGCGCCTGGGCGCCCCCCCGGTGGAGAAGGTCGTTCCTCACAAGAACAAAAAGGCGGATAAGCACAAGGCTACGCTGGAAAAGCTTTTGGGAGAAAGCGAGTGACCCTCGTGAACTGGCCGGTTATCTGCCCGTGCTCAATTAAACGTTGCAGTCACCGTGGTGTCGCTTTCCATTAGGAGAACGCAGGTGGAGGCTCCAGTGCAGCCGCCGGACCAACCTCCAAAGGTTGAGGGCGCAATTGGGGTGGCGGTGAGGGTAACGGTGGTACCGGCCGGAAAACTGTCAACGCAGCTGATCGCTGTGCTTGCGCAACTGAAAGTAGGACTGGTTACAGTTCCCGTACCGCCGCCCAGGAAGTTAACGGTTAGAATCGGCTCCGCGCCACCGCCACCGCCGCCCGTGTTGGTGAAGCACACGACGCTGGCGGTCATGGAGCCGGTTACGACAGCCCCGGAAGAAGAAACACCTGACCCGTTAGCGTTCGTCGTTACCTTGGCCGAAATCAGAGTATTTGGGCCACAAACCACGCCCGTCGCGGTAATCAGTCCTGTAGAACTGACCGTGACCTCCTGGTTGTCGCTGGATGCCCAAGTTACCTGGCTCGTAATATCCTTAGTAACGGGTGGGTGAACATAGGTGCCCAACGCTGTCAGCTGTGTGGTCAACCCCGCGTCGGCGCTCACGGGAATATTCGAGGCGCCAAAAGTCACGGATCCAGGCTGAACCGTGATGCCTACCAACTCCTGCGGATCCCCGCAGCTGGAAACGCTGAACAGCGAAGTCGCGGCTATCATTAGGGCGGCGATGCTAAACCACTTCCGGCTCATCAACGACTCCTGGAATCAACCTACCCAGCCAAAGGCTCATATTGGGGGATGGGCCAATTTAGTCAAAAGCGGGATAAAAAGCAATCATTAAGCGCTCACCTTCCTTAGCCCCTCACCGCTTCCGCGACTACTGCGGCAAACTTGCCGATGTCGTCTTCGGTAGTGTCGAACGAGCACATCCAGCGCACAATTGATTCCTCTTCCATCCATGTATAGAAGAAGTAATCCCGCTTGATCTTTTCGATAGCGTGGCGCGGGATCTGGGCGAAGACGCCGTTGGCCTCTACCTTCCACACGACTTTGACTCCGGGGATGCGGCTGATCTCTTTTTCCAGCAGGCGAGCCATCTGGTTGGCATGGTCGGCGCTGCGCCGCCAGAGATCGTTGGTGAGCAGGGTTTCGAATTGCGCGGCGATAAAGCGCATCTTCGAGGCAAGTTGCATGCTCTGTTTGCGCAAATAAAGGAAGTCATTCCCCTGTTCGGGGTGGAAAAATACCACGGCTTCGCCGCCCATGATTCCATTCTTGGTACCGCCGAAGGACAGCACGTCCACGCCTAAATCGCGAGTGGACTGGCGCAGGGTTTGGCCGAGCGACGCGGCGGCGTTGGCGATGCGGGCGCCGTCCACGTGCAGGAACATGTTGTGCTCGTGGGCGAAGCCGGCCAGGGCTTGAATTTCTTCCGGTTGGTAGACTGTGCCCATCTCTGTAGACTGCGTAATGGAGACGACTCGGGGCTGAGAGTGGTGTTCGTCGCCAATGCCGTGGTAGGCGTGGCGAACAGAATCCAGCGTGATCTTGCCGTCTTGATGCGGCAGGGGAATCAATTTGCAGCCCGTGTGTTTCTCTGGCGCGCCGCATTCATCGGTGTAGATGTGCGCGTACGCGCTGCACAACACCGACTGAAACGACCTGGTCAGGGACTGCAGGCTAAGTACGTTCGCTCCGGTGCCGTTGAAAGTGAAAAAGACTGCGATGTCAGTACCGAAATGCTCTTCGAACTTCCGAACCGCGGAACCGGTATAAGGATCGTCTCCGTAGGCAACTACGTGACCCTGGTTGGCGCGGGCAATGGCTTCGAGAACTTCAGGATGCACGCCGGCATTGTTATCGCTGGCAAAGTTGCGGGTGGGCTTGTTCAGCTGCGATGGCATACGGCATAATCTAGCAGAGTCGCAAAATCGAGTATCCTAGCCGTTCTCAGGTTCGCCCCTTTGGTCCTGCTATCGACGGAAACCTGGATCTGCTCTTTAAAAAAACGAACCCAGTGTCGATTTTACGGGTCCCCGTTCGTCTATCTTGTGGAGAGCGGGAATCCGGGCACAAAAGCCTGCCGGGCTCCCCGAGACTGCGAATCCCATTTTGGGTAGGAATGAAAGGAGCGCGCGGCGCCGATGACAGTGTGCAAAATTTTTCATGATGCAGTGACAAACAAACGGCGAATGCTCCTGAATCCTTTCGCCATGCCGCGAAATCAATACCTAGCGACGTTTCTGGGGAGTGCACGTCTTATTCCCTGAGACCACCCAGTCTGTAGTTCCTGTCCGGAGAGGTGTATGGCGAAAAGAATGTTCGTGGTGTTGTTGCTGATGGTAGCCCTGGTTGGCAGCCTCGGCTTCATAAAATACCGTCAGGTGGAAACTGCCATCGCGGCGGGCGCCCACTTTCAGATACCAGCCACGTCTGTCACAACCGTTATCGCCAAGCGGGAAACGTGGCCTTCAACCTTGTCAGTAATTGGGACGGCGGCCGCAATCCAGGGGGTTACGGTCAGCGCCGATCTGCCGGGGACCGTCGACAAGATTCACTTCGAATCTGGCCAGGGGGTGCATGAGGGCGACATACTGGTCGAACTCGATATTCGCCAGGAGAAGGCGCAACTCGCCAACCTGGAAGCCCAGCGAGATTTGGCGCGCATTCAATATGGCCGCTCGGAGCAACTATCGAAGGCAGGCGTCATTTCCAAGTCGGAGTATGACAATGCCGCCGCGCAGCAGAAGGCGACTGAGGCCCAGGTCAACGACATTAAGGCTGCCATCGCCCGCAAGACGATCCACGCTCCATTCTCGGGGGTTCTGGGAATTCGCCAGATCAGCCTGGGACAGTATCTTGCCGCTGGACAGGCAATTGTTTCTCTCGAGTCGGTTAATCCGATTTATGTGAACTTCGGCGTGCCGCAGCAGGATGCGCCGAAGATGAAACTAGGCCACAGCCTGCGCGTGACCAGCACCGATCTTCCCGGCATTGAGTTCAAAGGGAAGATTACCGCGCTGGATTCCTTGATCAACGAGCAAACTCGCAATATCCAGATCCAGGCCACGCTGGCAAATCCCGGCGGGAAGGTGCGCCCCGGCATGTTCGTAGAAGTGGAGTTGGCAATCGGCCAGCCGCGCGATGTGATTCCTCTGCCGGCATCGGCCATCAACTACGCGCCCTACGGTAATTCCGTCTTTGTTGTGACCGACATCAAGGATGAGAAGACGGGCAAGAGTTATCGCGGGGTTCGCCAGCAGATCGTAAAGATTGAGGGCAGCCGCGGCGATCAGGTCGCAATCACCTCCGGACTGAATCCGGGAGACGAAGTCGTCAGCGCCGGGGCCTTCCGGCTCCGCAACGCTGCGCCAGTCGAGGTCAACAATGTCGTGAAGCCATCGAACAGCACGAACCCGAATCCTGAAGAAAGTTAGAGGAAGGAATCCAGGCTGGCGATCCAGTTCAGCCCTCCGGCCCGAGTGAGGAGAATGCATGAAGTTCACTGACTTATTTGTGAAGCGTCCAGTGCTGGCGATGGTGGTGAACCTCGTCATTCTGATCGCTGGTCTCCAGGCTGTGCGCTCGCTGAGCGTGCGGCAGTATCCGCGCAGCGATATCTCTATCATTCAGGTCACTACGGTATATGTGGGCGCAAATGCGGATCTTGTGCGCGGTTTCATTACCACGCCGCTGGAGCGTGTTATCGCCAGCGCCGACGGCATCGACTACATGGAGTCGAACAGCGCTCAAGGCCTGAGCACGATTATCGTTCACTTGAAGCTGAACTATGACACCAATGCGGCCCTGACGCAGATTCAGGCCAAAGTCGCTCAGGTGAAGAACGACTTGCCGCCTGAGTCACAAGTGCCCGTCATCGATTTGCAAACGGCCGACCAGCAGTTCGCCGCGATGTACATCGGTTTCGGGGCGAAGGACCTCGACGAAAATCAGATCACGGATTATCTCACCCGGGTCGTGCAGCCCAAGCTGAGCGCCGTCAGCGGTGTGCAGCGCGCCGACATTCTGGGCAATCGAACGTTCGCGATGCGAGTTTGGCTCAAGCCAGATGAGATGGCAGCACGCGGCGTCTCGCCCTCCGACGTGAAGGATGCGCTTTCCAAGAACAACTATCTCTCCGCGCTTGGCAGCACCAAGGGTTCCATGGTTTCCGTGAACCTGGTTGCCAACACCGATCTGCGCACGTCCGACGATTTCAAACAGATGGTTATCAAGCAGGCGAACGGTGTGGTGGTTCGCCTGGGCGAAATCGCCGATGTCCAACTGGGCGCCGAGAATTACGATCAGGATGTCCGCTTCAATGGTCAAACCGCCACGTTCATGGGAATCTGGGTTCTTCCCACGGCCAATTCGCTGGATGTCATTAAAGAAGTGCGCAAGCAGATTCCCGCGATTCAGGCGGAGCTGCCAGCGGGCATGACGGTCGGCATTCCCTACGACTCTACCGCTTACATTCAGGACGCGATCAATGAAGTGCTGCACACTCTGGTCGAAACCCTGTTGATTGTCATCGTTGTCATCTTTCTCTTCCTGGGATCGTTCCGTTCCGTGCTGATTCCGGTCGTCGCGATTCCAGTGTCGCTGATCGGCGCCGTGTTCCTGATGCTGGTGGCGGGCTTCACCATAAACCTGCTGACGCTGCTCGCGATCGTGCTTTCCGTGGGCTTGGTGGTCGACGACGCCATTGTGATGGTGGAAAACGTGGAACGCCATCTGCAGATGGGCAAGACGCCGTTCCGCGCGGCCGAGGATGCAGCCCGCGAACTGGTTGGCCCGATCATCTCGATGACGATTACCCTGGCCGCGGTTTACGCGCCCATTGGTATTCAAGGCGGCCTGACCGGATCGCTGTTCCGCGAATTCGCTTTCACTCTGGCAGGCGCGGTTACGGTCTCGGGCATCGTCGCCCTTACGCTTTCACCCATGATGGGTTCGAAGTTGCTGCGGGCAGGTGATGCCGACCGTGGATTTGCCGGCATCGTCAATCGCCAATTTGAGCGGGTACGAAGTCTGTACACCCGTTTGCTCACCGGCACTCTGAACTATCGCCCGGTTGTGCTGACCGTGTGGGTGATCGTCACTGTGCTCGTGGTTCCGTTTTACATGTTCTCCTCGCGGGAACTTGCGCCGGAAGAAGATCAGGGAGTGGTGTTCGGCGTGATTCAAGCCTCGGCCAACGCTACGCTCGATCAAACCAACCTGTTCGCCAATGAGGTGTACGACGTTTATCACTCGTTCCCTGAGAGCGACAGTCTGTTTCAGATCACGAACCCCGGCGGCGGTTTCGGAGGCATGGTAACCAAACCGTGGAGCCAGCGTAAAAAAACCGCACAGCAATTGCTGGTTGAGTCCTCAGCCAAGCTGTCGAAGATCGCCGGAGTTCGCGTGATTCCTCTGACCCCGCCACCGCTGCCCGGCGGCGGCAATTTTCCGGTGGACTTTGTGATCGCTTCGGCCGCCGAGCCTGAGCAGGTCAGCCAGCTCGCCGAAAAGATAGTGCAGAAGGCCATGGCTAGCGGCCTGTTCATCTACGCCGACACGGATGTAAAGTTCGACCAGCCGCAGACGGAAGTGGTTTTCGATCGCGACAAGCTGCGCTCCCAGGGCGTGGACTTGAGCCAGGCTGGCCAGGATCTCTCCACCATGCTGGGCGGGAATTACGTCAACCGCTTCAGCATTCAAGGCCGCAGCTATAAAGTGATCCCGCAGGTGCAGCGCGCCGAGCGCCTGACCGCTGAACAGCTCTCCCACATATATGTAAAGGGATCGGCCGATAAACTGGTTCCCCTCTCTACTTTTGCCACGCTGAAGACCACCACCGAACCCCGCTCGCTGAATAAATTCCAGCAGTTGAATGCGGTGCGCATTCAGGGCGTAATCCCCCCGAATGTGCCGCTGGATAAGGCGCTGACGTTCCTTGAAGATCAAGCCAAACAAATCCTGCCGCAGGGGTTCACTGTGGATTACGCCGGTGAATCACGACAGCTGCGGGTTGAAGGCAGCAAGTTTCTTAGCACCTTTATGCTGTCGGCGATCCTGATCTACCTGGTGCTCGCCGCGCAGTTCGAGAGCTTCCGCGATCCGTTTATCATTCTCGCCGGGTCGGTACCACTGGCCATCTCCGGCGCACTGATGTTCTCGTTCCTTGGCTTCACGACCCTCAACATCTATAGCCAAGTAGGTCTGATCACTCTCGTCGGCCTGATCTCCAAGAATGGAATTCTGATCGTGGAATTCGCCAACCACTTGCAGGAAACCGGCTTAAGCAAGCTGGAAGCCATCACAGGTGCTGCTAATACTCGTCTGCGGCCGATCCTGATGACGACGGCCGCCACCGTCTTCGGCCACTTCCCGCTGGTCTTAGCCAGGGGGCCCGGCGCCGGAGCGCGAAACAGCATCGGCATCATGCTGGTAAGCGGCATGATTATTGGCACCATCTTCACGCTGTTCGTGGTGCCGTCCATCTACATGCTCGTGGCCAAGACCCATACCGCGTTTAAGGAAGAGGCGGAAGAGAAGATTAGTGTGGGCGAGCCGGTAGGAGCGGGCGTCTAGTCTCGCGTGTCATCCCGGACGAAGCATCTTGCAATCGCGAAGCGAACGCTAGTGCGCAGGGAAGGGACCGTTTTCGGTTGCGAGATAGAAGAGAAGGCGTCGGAAATGACGCGTGCCTTGACTACGCTCTCCTGCGCTTCGCCTTCCGCTGCGTCGCCTTGCGCCGCATCTTGGCCATCCATTCGCGGGAATACATGGTGCCGCGGCATTTGGACGAGCCACAGTGGCAGGGCGCGGGATCGTCGTCGTCATACAGGTTGTAGTCCCAAAGCAGCTCCTCGCCAGCGGCAATGTCGCGGAGAGAAAATATCCACGCGCGCTTTTTGACTTCGTCAATCTCGCAGTTCGGGTCGCAGGAATGATTTAAGTAAGCGCCCAGCCCTTCGCCGTCAATCACGGTCTTGCCATCTTCCAAGCCATAGAGGTAGGTACGGGGCGCGTGATCGTATAACCGGTCGGCCTCTTCAGGCGTAATGCGTGGACCGGAATACTCGACGATGCGGGCGCCTTTGCGAATCGGTGTGGTGGTGAAGACTCCAGCGGCATGAATGCTCGAAGGACGGACAACAAGGGCCATAGAACTAATTTCGCATGCTTGGAGGTTTGAAGGAAGATGGAACGCGAAAAAAATGTGGTCGTCTTCAGGTCGGCAGCGCCACCCGGCTCAACGCCTTAAAAGAACATCACTGGTCGGCGGTTACGGATCGTAGACCGAGCTGCCGTAACCTTGCTTGCGGGCGGTATCCTGCATCTCCTCCAAACGCTTTTTCTGCTGTTCCAATTGACTTTGCGCCTGCTCCACTTGCTCCTGCTTGCTCCTTTGCCGCTCGTTCCGTACAACACAATTGGCGCCGCAGTTGAAGGACGAAAAACGGATGGAACTATTAACTTCATCGATCCGGCTTTGCAAGGAAGTGATCTGGCCTTTTTGCGCCTTTATCCGAGACCTCCAGAATTCCGCAGTCTGCTTCGGTCCCTTGGAGGATCGCGATCCAAAGTCCTCGCCCTTACCATTCTTTACCGTAGGCCCCGGATCATCCTGTGGGTGTTCAGGGATCTGTTCATTCGTGATTACTTTGGATTCGGCAACAGCCTTGCCTTGTGCACTCGCCGACTGCTCTTTTTGCTGACGCTGCTGGCGCGCGACGTCCCCGAGCGACTGCGAATCCTGAGCATTCGCGGTCCCACCAAATAAGAAAGCCGCTGCTACCAAAGCTAGAAGCCTGCACCGGTTGTTCATGCCAAGCCCTCCTAGCAACCCGTGGCACAGGCAACGAGCTGCTCCTGCACAAATGCTATGCGCGAAAGCCGGTCGCAGGTGGGTTACGAACGGGATGGGAACGGGAGCTCATAAGGGCAGCGACGAAAGACATCACGCTGCCCTGCCGCGCGAATCTCAGACCTCAGATTGGCAGGGGCTTTGGACTGTCTCTCAGTCCTTGGTCCGCGAAGTGGGCGATGTGTGCTGGGCAATGAGAGTATCGAGTTTGGCCAACAGCGCGGCATTTCCTTGCCGGGGATAGTCGGCCAGCTTTTCCCGATAGAGTGGCAGATTGTAGAGAAACGACTCGACACGCTCTTTACTCAAATCTTCCCAGTACGCTCCATAGCCAGATTTCTGCAGCCAGTAAGCGTTGAAGATCTGCTCGAACTGATGCTCCACGGGAACCGCCAGATAAGGTTTGCCTAGATGTAAGGCCTCTGTGACCAGCGAGAATCCGGAGTTCGCAATGATGGCCTTAGTGCCAGCGAGATCGCGTAGAAATCCCTCAAGCGAAGGCTTCTTATAAACTATGTTTCCTTCTTCGCCCTCGCGGCCGAAGCCGTAAGCAATGAACCGTCCACGGATCGTGCTCAGCATCTTAGCCAGAACGGGCGCCGGAGACGTCACGTAAACCAGAACGTATTCTTCCTGTGTGGGGAGAGCTTCCAGAATCTCCTGCCGAAGCAGTGGTGGAAACAGAAACGTATTTTGCTTCTTTACCGGCGCCAGGAAGAAAGAAATAACCAGGTAAGCATCCGCGTGCGGAGTCATCAGCCGTGTCACCAGCTTCGTCGCTGCCGCGTCCCGCCGGTACTGCCGGGGATAAGATACGACTGCATTCGTAAGGCAATGCTGATTATCGATGGAGACGATCGGCAGACCGAGTCCATGTGCGACGTGGCAGGTTAGCGGTTCGAAGTCGGTAATCACGAGATCGATCTTCCAGTTCGCTATTAAGTCTTTGAGCTGATTCACACTCTTGGCCGCCTGCGGCATCGTCATGAGATTTCTGGCAATCGTCCGTTTGTAGCGCACCCGATTATTCACATAGGCAATGCGGAAACCGAAAATTTCCGTGACTTCAAAATCGGAGCTCAGATTGCGGAGTCCGCGATCGAACGAAGCGACGTGCAGAGTGTGCCCTCGCTTCCGCAGATGAGTGAGGACTTCTTTCGCGCGGGTGGAGTGTCCGGCTCCCTCGCCATTCACTCCGTAGAGAATGTTGGCCATAGGTCGAAGCGGTATACGGCAGGAACCGAAAAGGGCGGATCTACGAAGCAACTGCAGCTACGGCATCGCCCATTTCCGCCAGCCTGCGGCCGGTGATCGCCGGCACAAGCTGGATTTGCACCAGGCGCGGCGGAGAAGCCTGATCCTTCTTCTGCTTTTTCGACAGCAGGTTCACTGACGGAATGCCGGTCCGCGCAAAAGATTTCTCACAATCCTGAGTCGAAGGGCCGCGCATATTCCCTTCCAGAAAGGCCAACCCAGGGCAGCGCGAGCAGGAACCGCCATGCGCACACTGGGAGCAACTCGACAAATCACGCAGACGGATCGAGCGAACTTCCTTTAACTGCTCAGAGTGGCGCCAGATATCGATAAAACTCCGCTCCCGCACATTGCCACAGGAAAGTGGAAATTGTACGCAAGGATAAAATTCGCCATACGGAGAAATGTAACAAGAGGTATGGCCGGCGCTGCAAGGTAGAGAGTCCATGCTGTCTTTGTCAGGCGCGGACGGTGGAGCACAGAACTCTGGTACATCCTCGATCAAAGTTTCGTCGCGAAATGCGTCATGGAGCTCGTACTCGCTAACGTTCAAATTCAGGATGTTACGATCACCATCCATCATCGGCGTCACAGTCGGATCCAGAGTAAATTTGGCGCCAAGTTCATCTGCCAGCGCGTGCGTGCCCTGATAGTCGCGCATGTTCTGTGTCATCAGAACATTCGCCATGACGACTTTCAGCCCTTGCGATCGAAGAAAGCGGATGGCGTTGATCGAGCGTCGAAACGAACCTGGAACTTTCGTGATGGCGTCGTGCACCTCCGCCCGGTGCGAATAGATGCTCACCTGGATCGATTCCACCCCGAGATCGCGCAGTCGCGCCGCCTGGGTTTCCCGGATCAGCACTGCATTGGTCTTCAGCCTGATGCAGAAAGTCAGATCGCGCGCATATTCCAGAATTTCGAAAAAGTCCTTGCGCAGGAAAATCTCGCCACCGCTGAGGGTGAGAACGAAAGCACCAGCATCGGCCATTTCTTTAAGCAGATGCTTGATTTCGCCGGTGGTCATTTCTCCGTGATCATCGTGATCGAGATAGCAATGAACACACTGTTCATTGCAGCGGTAGGTTAGATCGAGATGCACGCTGAACGGAACACCCAGCCGCAGCGCACGCTCGCCCATCTCCTGCATCAAGCTCATCGACGTTGCTCCTGTGCGGGCGAGTTCCGGCTGGCGATGGGTTCCTCTGAAATTACAAGGATGCCATGCCGGGCGAGATCCTGGGCCATGGCCTCGGCATCGCGTATTGCTTCTTCGAGGTTCACTTCGAACTCTGAGCAAATGTGGCGTTCGACGATGTCCCCGAGCGCTGTGACTCCATCGGCAGCCTGCCAGAGAATCGTCGCCGTCGGATTCAGCGTAAACAACGTGGATCCCTGTGCTGCCATCACGAGCGTTTCTTCGCCCAGCTTGCGGGCTGCGATTCGCGGGCAGCGAGCGACGTAAAGCTTTTTACTCATGTAATCAACTCCCATACTCTCGCGTCCGGCACAAAGGTGAGCCTGTATACTGGAACGCGATCGACAAAGTCGCAAGCGGCCTTGAACGCCCAGTGAACCAATTCCTGATCTTCAGCAAAGAAAAGCATATTCGCCAGCAATCCCCGACCGGCTTCTGCTGCGGCCACGGGCTCGATGCGATTCTCCGCGCCCTGCGCTAACAGAAAGAGTGCGGCCACCGGCGCCGAACAATTCTCTCCCAGCTTTGCCAGTTCGCCGGTGAAGGGCGTGCCGAAAGCAACATAATCCTTATCCTTGTCCCGCTTGCGCACATAGGAGATCTCATCGGTCAAAAGGGTTGCATCCATGGGAGCAAGGCGCGAGATCGTGGTCTTCCCCGCTCCCGAAACACCGGCAAAAAGAAATGCCTTCCCGTTGCGGATGGCGCTGGCAGAGTGCAAAAGAAATCCACCCTGCTTTGCCAGCACCAGGGTGTGCATGATGCGCAGAACGGCGTCGATCGAATAAGGATTCGCAGTCTGGCGGATTATGCCACGGCGTGCGACCGGCTCCCATTCCGCAAAAAAATCGCCGCGGTCCAGCACCCATCGGCCGGAGCGCAGGGTGACGCTGAGATCCACGTCCGGACTGCGAAATGTTGACGGCAACAGTTCCACGTCAAAATCGAATTCGGCCTGCGCTTCCGCGCTAACGAATCCCGCATAACGCTTGTGCAGCAACTGCAGAAAATCCGCGTCGATAGTATTCAGCCGGACGGCGACATCGCCAATCGCGATTACAACGCTATAGCGCTCGATTTGTGCGGCTAGCCCTGGCACGCAAGTCTCGATTCTCTTTGAGTCCGAACCTTGCCCGTCACATAAACGAAAACGCGCGCCGCAAATACTGAGCGTCGAACCATCTGTACGACCAGACGTTCGGCCCCACTCAATTTAGCGGGAACTGCCATGCTTTTTCCCGACCGCCTGAGTTCAGTGACACGACCCAACAGATCGCTCTCGATCACTGGCCGATCAGGCAGCGACATCGCGTCGCCTTGGGTTATCCAAAATCGATTTCCAGAAGCCTCCGGCAGACAGACGACGCGGTGAGCACAAAGCCTGCCGTCGCGCCTGACCAGAGCGATGTCTCCGATCCGGAATTGATCTGGGCTTATTCGCTCAACCACCAGCGTATCTCCGGACCAGACAGTTGGAAGCATGCTCCAACCCGTTGCAGTAAAACGGAGCGTGTCAAACGATCGCAGAACCTCGGCCGCAAGTTCGCACTTTTCGGCGACGGCGTCCGCCACGGCATTGGCGCGTGGCTTCATGACGAACTTGCCGGCAGTATGTGCATGCAATTGAGAGTAAGCGGTTGCTTGGCGCACGTAAGGGCCGAGGTCACGAAAACCTCCTCGTAGCGAAAGCCCGGCTTCTCGTAGGTCTTTTTTCCGAACGCTGCAGTACCCCGGCCCTCGCCTTCGCTGGATGAAGTATTCATAGTCCTCCTTGAGCGTCCCCTTTGCCTACTGAAGTGCTGCCTGCGATGCCTGCATCGCGCAGCCGCCTGTTCCCGACGTGCCACACGTTTGATCACTCAGAGTGGAGAAATATACTTGAGAAGCACCTGCCAATGTCCCCGAGCCCACAAAGTTGTCGATAATAACGCCGCTGGTGCCACCGGCCGAAGCCAGGGAAGAAGCGGCAACGGGTCCCAAATTCATCCAAGTCAGAGTGCTATCCGGCGTGGTACTGCCGACAGTAGTACTCCACGTGGGCAGGGTGCCTCCGGATTTGCCACTTCCGTGCGCCGTTGTCACCACTTCTACGTTGTTGTTGCTATCCAGAATCGTACTGCCCACGGGATAAACCGTGAGGCGGACCCAGACTCCGTTGGTGATCTGGGTGGTAAGGCCCTGGTTGTACCACCTAACAGTGCCGTCGGTAGTGAAGGTGCCCCCGGTAGTGCTCCAGGCGGGTGGAGTGGTTCCCGAGGTACCCGCGGTGGTTACCACTTGGATTTTGAAATGAGTATCCAACACTTCTTGTCCAAGCGCATACGCGGTCGACGCTTTCCATGGCGTGTTTTTAAGGCTGTAGATGCAGCCCGTGGTACAGCCGGTCGCGATCCCGTTGGCGTCCGCGCTGACGAATAACCACTCGGTAGAACCTCCAGAGGCATTGGGATTCGCGACGTCGGTTACGGGGGAACAGGGCGTGGTACTGGTTGAAAGAACCGGTCCGGTGGTTACACCTCCGAGAGCGCCTGCCGCGATGGCGACTTTGTATAAAGTGGGCGGACCGCCGGTGTTTCCGCAAACATAAAGGTTCCCCGTGGCATTTACTGAGTTTAGGTAGGTGCTGTCAAAACCGCCGATGTACAGGGGACTTGGAGTCGTTCCTGTGGTGGTACTGGTTCCTACTGCCTTCTTCAACCCGGTGGCGCCCGGCCCGAAACTGGATCCCAGAACGTACAAACTGGTGCAATTTGCGCCGCCAGTGCAACCTCCAGTATTGTCGCTTGAGGCGAAAACATAAACCACCCGCGCTGTAGGATCGACGATGGGTCCTTGCACGAGAGCTGTGCCATAATCCAGTCGCCCCGAGGCAGTCACGGTTGCGCCGGAACTCACTCGATACAGAAACCCGCCAGCATCCTCGACAAAGGTATTTCCCGACCCATAATCGTTAACCGCGACACTGAGAGCCTTCGAGGTCGAGGGGTTCACGTGTACGGGCCACCCTCCAGTTCTCACCTCGGCAGGCGTCCCTTTGAACACCCCGGTAAACTGATGCAGCCATCCCCCACTATCCCCCACAAAGGCGGTGTCCCGGCTGTAAACGTAGAAAACCGATGAAAGAGTGTCGTCGTGGGCTGTGCCGCCCGAATCGGTGAGCGCGATCGATGTCATGCAGGGCACGGTGCAGGTTGGGTACGATGCCAGAGACACCTGCGTAGGAGAACCCGGGCTGCTCACAGTTTCCGTGCTCGAAGCGGCCCACTTCAGCAGCACCAACCTCGCGCTCCCCGCAAGCGTTTGCGCAAAAGCGACTTGCTTTCCGTCAAACGAGATCACCACAGAAGTCGCAATCTTGCCCCCGGTATTGTAGGCCCAGTAAACGGTGGGGGCGATCCCAGTACAACCGGAGTAAAGATTGTCGTACGCCACGATGCTGGCCTGCGTCCCCGACCCGGTAAGACCTGTGTTAAACACCGTGAAATCGGGCTTCAGAGCGTTGCCGCAGTTCGCCGTTGTCAACGAAAATGAGAACTTGGAGGGATAGTTTCCGGCGCCGACCGTGGCGCCGCTACCCAGGTTCTCCGCCCAGTCGTGCACCGCATCGCCATTACCGCTACCGCCGGTCGGCTCTGTCGGCAATGTCATCGCCATTTGGCGGCGGTAAAGCTGTTGCCAATAACGGACGTCCTGCTCCACGCGCGCAGCTTGCTCTCGTGTCGGTCTGGAGAAGATGACATGCCGGTGGCTCCAATCCGTAGTCATCGGCACCGGGTCCTGCGAGTTCGGAGAATCCTGACCCTGCGCAATAACGGAAAAGCCCAGCACCAAAGGAATTGAGACGCACAACCGCAATAACTCACGCTGGCTTCTTCCCATGCTTCTCCCCCGATACTGCACGAGCGATCAAAATTTGGTGGACTGCCTACCCGCACTGCGACCCTTGGCTGGTCTGTTGGCAAACGATCATACACCCGGATGTTCGAGAGTGCTGGCTAAATTTACGAATGTTGACAGAGTTTTCCACAGGCGTGTCCACGGGAGTCGCCGCGAACGGCGCGGATTTCGCACACCGCCTTCGACCTTGGAGAACCCTGAAGGTCAACCCGGAAGGGCCGATGTAGGAATCTGTTGCGCGCGGGTGCGAAGTTCTTCGAAAAGAATGGTGCTCAAGTAGCGTTCTCCAAACGAAGGCAGAATGACTACAATTAGCTTCCCTTTATTTTCAGAACGGCGCGCCACCTGCAAAGCGGCGGTCACCGCGGCGCCGGAGGAAATCCCCACGAAAAGACCTTCTTCGAGGGGAAGCCGGCGCGCCATGCGAATCGCGTCATCGTTGGTCACTGTAATTACTTCGTCAATGTAATCCCTGCGCAGGATGCTGGGAACGAAGCCGGCGCCAATCCCCTGGATTTTATGCGGCGAAGGCTTGCCCCCGGAGAGCACGGCACTGTCCGCCGGCTCAACCGCAACCGCCTTGAAAGACGACTTCTTGGGCTTAATGTACTCGCAGACGCCAGTGATAGTCCCGCCGGTGCCAACGCCAGAAATCAGGAAGTCCACGCGCCCGTCGGTGTCATTCCAAATCTCGGGGCCGGTAGTCTCGAAATGAATCTTAGGGTTGGCGGCGTTATCGAATTGCTGCAGAATATAACTGTTGGGAGTATTCGCCAGCAGTTCCTGCGCCTTGGCGATGGCGCCCTTCATTCCATTCGGACCTGGCGTAAGAACAATTTCCGCGCCGAAAGCCAGCAGCAGGACACGCCGCTCCAGGCTCATGGTTTCCGGCATCGTCAGAATCAGCCGATAACCCCTCACAGCAGCGACAAAAGCCAGGCCGATTCCAGTATTGCCGCTGGTGGGCTCGATCAGTACAGTCTTGCCTGGTTTGATTTTTCCCGCGCGCTCCGCCTCGGTGATCATGCTCACGCCGATGCGGTCTTTTACGCTGCCCACTGGATTCTGGCTCTCCAGCTTGGCGACTACCTCTGCCACGCAACCTTCCGTAACTTTGTTGAGCCGCACCAGCGGCGTGTGGCCGATCAGTTCAGTAATGTCCTTGGCGATTTTCATAGTTCAGTTGTCCTTGGCGAATTCGGCCACAACTTTCAGATGCCCCTCGCGACGCCGAAGAAACTTAAATATTGGCGGAAGCGAGTGGGGGTCGAACCCACCGGCGACAGGGAAACCTGCCGCCCGCCGGTTTTGAAGACCGGGACGATCACCGGACCGCATGCGCTTCCCCAGGAGCGGCCCCAGCTATTTCGGCTGCGGGACGATCCTCAGATACGGCTTGGGCGACTTCCATCCACCGGGATATTTCTGCTGCGCTTCCTCGTTGGACACCGACGGCAGAATGATCACGTCCTCGCCCTTTTTCCAGTTCACCGGGGTCGCAACTTTGTGCTTGGCGGTGAGCTGCATGGAATCGAGAACGCGCAGTATTTCGTCGAAGTTGCGGCCCGTGCTCATGGGATAACTGAGCTGGAGTTTGATCTTTTTGTCCGGGCCGACTACGAATACGGTGCGCACAGTGGCATTGTCGGCGGCCGTGCGTCCCTCGGAAGTGTTTCCGCTCTCGGCGGGTAACATGCCGTAGAGCTTGGCAATTTCGAGCTGCGGATCGCCAATCATTGGGTAGTTGACCTTTGCGCCTTGAGTCTCTTCAATGTCTACGGCCCACTTGCCGTGACTGCCTACGGGATCGACGCTGAGGCCGATAATTTTTGTGTTTCGTTTGGCGAATTCAGGCTGCAGCCGCGCCATGTAGCCGAGTTCGGTAGTGCACACCGGAGTGAAGTCTTTCGGGTGCGAAAACAAAATCGCCCAGCCATCGCCGATCCATTCATGAAAGTGGATCGTGCCCTGTGTGGTCTCGGCTGTGAAATCCGGCGCCAGGTCATTAATACGCGGGACTCGGTTGGTAATTTCACTTGCAGTCGCTGTACTCATAATTGCTCTCCTCTTGAATCTTCCCTTCAGTCTGTTGAAGGGGTTGCCCGCTTCATTTCATTGGGCAGGTATCTGATGAAAACGAAACCCACCCGTTTTCGTGCCGGGTGGGTTGACAGAAATCTTAATCGCTCCCCTACCCGCACGGCGGCAGACACATGCAACAACATGTGGCGCCGGAATGGGTTGGGCAAATCACACCGTAAGAATAGAAGTCTGCGCTGGCGGTGTCAACCGATAGTCGGTCAGCAGCCCTTTCCCGCAGCCACTTTTCCTGCATCGCGAGATCGCTCATTCGCATCAGTGTCCTTGCGGCTATGAGGATGCGCCGGTGTTTGCGACTTTTCGCCGCGGGGGATGGTTCATGAGCCGATCGGTACGGCGCCTGGCGATGGCGCAATGGGATGTCTTTTCCGCGCGCCCGTTAGAAGGCAACTCACTGGCTGTATTCTCTGACGGCCGTGGATTAACCGACGCCGAAATGCAGTCGCTCGCCAAGGAAATGAATCTCTCGGAAACCACCTTCATCCTTCCGCGCGATGCCGAAACGGAACGCGAACTTGGCGTTCGGGTGCGCATCTTCACCGTGCAGGAAGAACTGCCCTTCGCCGGCCATCCCACGCTAGGGACGGCATTCGCATTACGCGGACAAAGCGCCGCGAGTAAAGTTACGCTGGAGTTGAATGTCGGGAAAGTGCCCGTGTATTTCGAAGACAGCGCGGGCGCTCCAACATTCGGCGAGATGACGCAGATCGATCCGACGTTTGGAATGGGGCACGAGCGGGAAGCAGTGGCACGGGCAACGGGCTTGCGGGCGCAGGACTTCGACGAGTCGCTGCCCATCCAAACCGTTTCGACAGGCCTTCCATTCACCGTAACCCCGCTCAAGTCGCTGGCTGTGATGCAGAATCTGCAAGTCGATCTGAACCGCTCCGCGGAATATCTGGCCAAGAGCGGGGGGAAGTTTTTTTATTTCGTGACCCGGGAAGCCGTGGACCCCGACGCACGCCTGCACGCCCGTATGCTGTTTAACAACGGCGAGGATCCGGCTACGGGCTCAGCCGCGGGTTGCACTTCGGCCTGGATGGTGGCAAATGGCGTCGCGAAGGCCGACGAACGCGTGCTTATCGAACAAGGCGTGGAGATGAAGCGGCCGAGCCGGATTTTTGTGCGTGCCTCGCGCAGCGATAACCGGGTAGTTAACGTGCGCGTCGGCGGCAACTCGAGGGAAATTATGCGCGGAGAAGTTTTTCTGTAGTCGACAGCGTGCAAGCATCGCAGAATCGCTTTTCCCGCGAGCGCGCGTAATGTCAATAGCCAAACTCTGCCATTTGCTTCAACGATACTTTACAGCGCGAGTGACTTACCGTTAGCATCACTTCGCTCTTCTATTCTTCGCGAACAGAGAAATGTTCTTCAACTCCGGCACTCTGGCCTGGGTTGCGGATTCGGACGGTGAATGAAACCCAAGCGCACGATCCTTTGTGTTGACGATAACGAGCAGTCCCTTTCCTATCGCAAAATCATGCTTGAAACGCGCGGCTACCGCGTGGCCAGCTACTCCCGTGGTGAAGAAGCGCTAGAACGTTTCAAGCAGGGCGGCATCGATCTGGTGGTCACCGACATGGCTATGCCAGGGCTGGACGGTCCCCAGTTGATTGCGGCCGTCAAAAGTCTGTCGCCTCATACTCCGGCCATTCTCATTTCGAGCAAGGTTCGTATTTACGACCACGAATCGCAAGCCGATGTCTTCCTCGCCAGGGGAATGTACGCTCCCGCGGATCTGCTGGAGCGAATCCGTCTGCTTCTGGTGCGCAAGCGTGGCCCCAAGCGCATGCAGGAGCGGCCTGCACACTTTCCACAGCGCCAGGGAGCAGCCTGACCGCCTTCAAGCGCTAAAGTTTTTCATCGCTAAGCATGCAAAGCATCAGGAAGAACCTTTTCGAATCCTTCTTGCTCGCCGCTCTCTGCGTGCTCGGCGTCCTCGGCGGTTGATTGCCTAGCCATCGTGTAAGATCGATTCTGGCATGGCCGCATTCATCGAAGCGATTGACTTACACAAAACGTATCGCGTGGGAAAGATCGATGTGCCCGCGCTTCGCGGGATCTCATTCAGCGTGCAAAAGGGAGAGTTTGTCACCGTGGTCGGGCCTTCGGGCAGCGGCAAGTCCACTCTTTTCTATCTGCTGGGCGGGTTGACGCGCGCCGATTCGGGCAAGGTGATCATGGATGGCGATGACTTCGCAACGCTTTCAGATGCGGAGCGCACGCGCATGCGCAAGCGCAAAATCGGCTTTGTTTTTCAGAAGTTCAACCTGCTCCCCACGCTCGACGCGCGTTCTAACATTGCCATCGCACAGGAAATCTCGGGGAACGGCGCCCGCGACCCCGCATTTTTCCTTCGCATTTGCGATTTATTGGGACTCAGCAAGCGGCTCAACCACCGTCCCTCCGAACTTTCTGGTGGCGAGCAACAACGCGTCGCTCTGGCTCGCGCTCTGGTCAATAAGCCTGCCGTGGTTCTGGCGGACGAACCTACGGGAAATCTTGATACGGAGAACTCGAACATCGTTCTGAAGATGCTGCGGCAGTCGAATCAGGAGTTGGGGCAAACCGTGCTGATGATTACGCACAATCCTGAGGCCGCCAAATACGGAGACCGCATCATCCACATGCGTGACGGTCACGTGGTTAAGCCGGAAGAAGATCCGCAGTGGTCGGTCCACTGAGTAACCAAGCGGCGAACCGGGCTTAACCTCACTTAATCCTGCCTCTGACCTGCACGCTGCAAAACGATTCCAACCGCAGACAGCCACTAAAGTTTGTCGCCAGATTGGCCGATTAGACAGTTGTGGAATCTACCAGCGCAACCGCACACTCCGTACATGTCGGAGGCCGCTATGTGGCCCGCCAGCCGATCCTTAGCAGCAATGAGCAAGTATTCGGCTATGAGCTATTGTTTCGCGACGGTGTCGAAGACTATTTCCAAAGCCCCGATCCCGACGCTGCGTCCCGCAGCACCGTGGATACTTCGATGCTGATGGGATTGGATATCCTGTGCGATGGACGGCGTGCGTTCATCAACTGTACTCGAGACACGCTCCTAAAGGACTACGTTACCCTGCTGCCTTCGAGCCGCGCAGTGGTGGAAATTGTGGATTCCGTCCCGGTTGACGATCTCGTGCAGGCTGCGTGCATTCGTTTGAAGGACAGCGGGTACACAATTGCGCTCGACGACTTCGTCCTGGATGATCCCCGGGCGGAGCTTGCCAGGTTCGCGGACATCATCAAGCTGGACGTGAAAACCACGTCCGTCGAAGAGCGGGCTATTTTGCTCAAGCGTTACAGCACTCCAGCTTGCCGCATGCTGGCGAAGAAAGTTGAGACTCGCGAGGAATTCAGCGCCTGCAAGCAGGCCGGCTTCTCCTATTTTCAGGGCTATTTTTTCCGCAAGCCTGAGCTTTTGCAAGCTCGCGAGATTCCCAAAAATCGGGTCAACTACCTGAAGCTCTTGCAGGCGATCTCACATGACGATTTTGAGCTCAAAGAGATCGACCAGATCATCAAGGGCGAAGCTTCGCTCTGCTACCGGCTGCTGCGCTATCTGAATTCGGCCTCATTCGGTTTTTCTTCTGAAATCCATTCCGTCAAACACGGGCTTTCGATTCTGGGCGAGCGCGAAGTTCGCCGCTGGGTGCGTATGGTCGCAACGCTCGGCGCTGGCCAGGACAAACCGTCCGACCTCGTACTTTCCGCCATGGTTCGAGCGCGCTATTGCGAATTGCTTGGTTCCCAGATCCCCCACGGACAATCCGATCTCTTTCTCGTAGGCCTGCTTTCTCTTATGGATGCAATTCTGGAAATACCGATGGGCGTAGTGCTCGAAGGAATCACCCTGGACCGCGAAACCAGGGCGGTGCTCCTCGGCCAAAAAAGTCAACTGGATCCTCTATACCGATTAATGCTTTCTCAGGAACTGGCGGACTGGCCCAAGCTCTCTGAGCTCTGCGCCCAACTGAAACTTTCCGAAAGCGTCGCCACCGAGTGCCATTGGAAAGCTATGCAATGGGCACGCGAGATGACGGCAGGAGCCTGACGAGAGTTCTGATGCAGGTTCGTAAAGCTTGAAGGTCATGCCGACGCCGACTCTTAAACCACTTCTGCGCGCGCCTACAAGCCGACTACCTGCCCTGTGAGTGACAAAGTTAGGCTGGAGTACTTAGGTCAGCCCATTTGCTTTTCACCGACCCGATGCAGCCCCTTTGGCCTTGCCTGCCCGCTCATGTTCCACATGCAACGCTCGCGTCGCTTCAGGAGGGGAGCTTCCGATCGAGCGCGAACTGCCCAATTTGAATTGGTTCACAAGATTCTGCAGATCTAGAGCCATGGTTGACAGTTCGGCGCACGCTTTGGCAGTCTGTTCGGCCGCCAGGGACGACCCCTGCGTCAGGCTCGAGATCTGGGAGACATTGCTATTTACCTGTTCCGTGGCACTCGACTGCTCGGTTGCCGCGGTAGCAATCTGTGAAATCATGTCGCCCACCTGCTCCGACATTTGGATGATCTCTTTCAAAGCTGTCCCGGAAGCCGAAGTCTTCTCTACTCCGACCTCGACATCGTGGCTGCCCAGCTCGATAGCCTGCACGGCATTTCTGGTTTCCGTCTGAATGGATTCGATCATGGTCCGAATTCCCTGTGTGGCTTTGGTCGTCCGCTCCGCCAATTTACGGACTTCGTCCGCGACCACGGCAAAGCCGCGCCCTTGCTCGCCGGCGCGCGCGGCCTCAATGGCAGCATTCAGGGCTAACAAATTGGTTTGATCGGCGAGGTCATCGATGACTGCCACAATCTTCCCAATCTCCCCTGAACTCTTGCCCAGTTCCGCGATGCGAGCGGCTACAGTTCTGGAAGACTCGGCGATGCTGCGCATCGTCGACAGCGTCTGTTCCACCACTTCACCGCCCTGGTGGGCCGCAAGCGCCGCTTTTTGCGATGACTCCGCCGCTTTTTGCGAGTGTTCCGAGACCTGATGAACCGTCGAAGACATCTGCTGCATGGCCGTGGCGACCTGCAGGGTCTGATCCGACTGCACCCGGGCCGTCTCCACGGACTGGCTGGCTCCCGCCGAAATTTCTTCGCTGGCGCTGGCCAGGTGTTCGGCGGTCGCCGCAATGCTCTGCACCATCTGATGCAGAGTATTCTTCATGCTGTTTAACGCCAACTCGGCCTGACCGATCTCATCATTCGAGTTGACTTTGACGTCTTCCACGGCCAGATCCTTGGCAGAAACCTTCTGAATCATGCGCAGCATGTTGGCAAGACTGCCGGTAATCGAGCGGGCAATAAGAACTGCGGTCACAATTCCCAGCAGCAACCCGCACGCAACCAGGGACAGCGTTGCCTTGTTTGCCTTGGATTCCGCTTGATGCTCGTCGTCAATGTCATCCTGCCCGAGCTTGTCTTCCCAAGTCTCGAGTTCCTTGCAGTCAGTAACGAAGCCTCTCATGATCTCTTGTGTCTTGGGACCGGAGGCCAGATCATTGGCCTCATAGGAACGGTTCGCATGCCGAAAGGCGATTTCCCGATCCGTGATGCTTACCATTCGGTCGCTGCTTTGACGAATCTTGCCGAGCAGGGTTTTGCCCTTTTCCGTGCTTAACATCTTGCTCAATTCTTCCAGTTGCCGGGCCACGTCTTTCTTGTCCTGCCCGTATTGTTCGAGCGAAGCCTGATCGCCATTGAACACGTAGCCGGAGGCCGACTGAACCTGCTTTCTCACGCCCAACTCGATACTCGTGGCCGCCTCTTTTCGTTTTAACGAGAAGGTCACGTCCTCTGCCGCCGCAATGACTTTGACGGTCGAGTAATATCCGACCGAGCCCGTCAGAATCAGCATGGCAAGCAAGGTGCCGAAACCCATGGCCAATTTTGCCCGTAAGCCGATCGCTTTCATCGCTGGATCCCCCAAACTGTTCTTATCGGCAATTTCGGGTTTGCCCTTTAACCAGTCAGCTGCGAGCACTCATGAGCTTCCCGGGGTACCAGCGGGAGACTGGCCGGTGGAAAGTCAGATCGTGTAAAATGGTCAGGCTGAGCGGGAGTAACTCAGTGGTAGAGTGCGACCTTGCCAAGGTCGAAGTCGCGGGTTCAAATCCCGTCTCCCGCTCCAGATATTTTGCAGTCGAGGAGAGGTTCTCTAAAAACCTCGGCCTTCTGCCCTTCTGAGTGTTCTCGTCGCGTTCATCATAGCTATTGCTTTGCTAGGCTGTGGCGACAGTCGCTCGCTTCAACGGTCAGCATCAGTCCGGCTGTAGCCAATTCGAGCACCCAGTTCACCGCCATTGGCGTGTACAACAGTATGCCAAACACTGTCGATATCACGGCCACTACGACCTGGTGCGTCGGTTCCAGCAGCGGCATTTGCGCCGGCACATCGCCACGGGGGCAACCGTGAACTCTGGAATGGCTCGGTGCGTAACTGGATTTTACAGGAACTGTGATCGTTCTGGCAGGGCAAAGTGGATCTATGGGGATGCCGGATACTGGGTTCCAATTGAACCCTTTCGGCGCGGCTCAACTAAAGTATCCGTAATTCGCCTTCTACCGCTCAGGTAGACTTTTTCCGCACGGAACGCTAACGTAATGGACAGGGCGCGGTACCCAAGTGGTAAGGGAGAGGTCTGCAAAACCTTTATGCGTCGGTTCGATTCCGACCCGCGCCTCCATTCTTTCCTGCAGTTGCTTGCCGGACCAATCGCGGCCATTTTGTGGTAATGCGATGGTTCGCCGTAAAGTCGGTCAGTCTGATTCGGCTGGCTTGGTTTCAGAACGCTCGTAGCTCCTGCCCTGCAGTAGCACTACCTTTCTTCAGCCGGCCAGCCTTCCTGCTCGCTTCACTCAATCTTCAGGTTGAGATGAATAAATAGGAACGTGAAATCTGAGCGGTTCCTGGCCCAGAGTGTGGTAAACCAGACCCTGTGAAGTTGCTTGTCGTCGAAGACGAACCTCGGATGCTGGAACTGCTGCGCCGTGGCCTAACCGAAGAGGGCCATAACGTGACCTGCGCCTCGGACGGCGGCGAAGGCTGGGAACTCGCTCATGCGTATGAATTTGACGCAGTCGTGCTCGACGTCATGCTGCCCAAGATGAACGGCTTTGAACTCGCTAAAAAACTTCGCCAGGAACGGATCCCCACGCCCGTGCTAATGCTCACCGCCAAGGATTCGGTTCCCGACGTGGTGCGCGGACTGGATGCGGGCGCCGACGACTATCTGACCAAGCCGTTCACCTTCAACGAACTGTTGGCCCGATTGCGTGCTCTGCAACGCCGGGCCACCGCGCGGCCGCAGAACCGGCTGCAGGTGAGCGATCTCATTCTCGACCCAGAATCGCGGGAGGTCTCGCGCGCGGGAATTCCGATTATTCTGACTCGCACCGAATACAGCCTGCTGGAGCGGCTGATGTATCGCGCCGGCAAGGTGGTTCCGCGAAACACGCTGATCGAGTCGGTCTGGGGCTTCGATCGCGAAATCGAGGAGAACACACTGGATGCCTTTGTCCGGCTCCTGCGCCACAAGATAGATCGCGAAGGTATGACCAAGCTGATCCTCACTGTGCGCGGTGTTGGCTACATGATTCGTGAGGAGCGTGGGGCGTGAAACGGCTTTCGATCGGCTTGCGCTTGACGCTGTGGTACCTCGCGATTTTCCTGCTTGCGGAACTGATCTTTGGCGCGGGCATGTGGTTCATCCTGCGCAAAAACTTGTACGACATAGCCGACAACACGCTAAAGGATCAGGCCGCAGACCTGGAGCGATTCCTGGAAGCGCGGAAGGATATCCCAACCCCGCAGTTGCAGGCCGAGATCAGCGAAGACTATAAGATCGAGCGCTCCGAAGACTATTTGCAAATCATTGAAGCCAGCGGCAATTCGATTTACCGTTCGCGGTTTCTTGAAGAACATCCTCTGCCGCCGCTCGCGCCAGATCAGTTGACCAAGCCGCATTACGAAACCCGCAGACTCGGGCGCCATCGTTTTCGCGTTGTCAGCCAGAAAATGGACGTGAATGGGCGCGTGTATGTTGTTCAAATCGGGCATCCGCTGCACGAAGAGATCGAAACCCTCGATGCTTTCCGCAACTACTTGCTGTGGTTCGCGCCGCTCTTGCTGCTGGGTGCGTCGGCCGCGGGCTATTGGCTGAGTCGTAGAGCGCTGGCCCCGGTGGACGCTCTGGCCCGCACCGCCCGCACCATCTCTGGCCATAACCTCAGTAGCCGGCTGGAGCAGTTGCACACCGGCGACGAGTTGCAACGCCTATCCGACACCTTGAACGAAATGCTGGGAAGGATCGAATCCGCCTTCCTGCGGATCACTGAATTCACCGCCGACGCTTCCCACGAACTTCGAACTCCCATTGCCCTCGTCCATACGGAAGCCGAGTTGGCCCTGCGCCGGTCGCGGGATGAGTCCGAATATCGCGAGGCCTTGCAGCATATTCTTGTCGAAGCAGATCGCACGGCCAAACTCATCGACGAGTTATTGGCTCTGGCGCGTGCCGATTCCGGCAGCGAAGCCCTTAACATTCGTTCTCTCGATTTACTTGCTTTGCTCACAGAGTCCGCTTCGAAGTGGGCGCAAGTTGCGCCCCTGCGGAATTTGCAATTTGAAGAGCGCCTGGGCGTGAAGATGCTACCAGCGATGGGAGACGAAAACGCTTTGCGCCGCGTGATCGACATTCTGCTGGATAATGCCTTCAAGTACACTCCCGCACCCGGAAAAGTGACGCTTTCTGCCGAAGCGAACGAAGGCCACGTTGCCGTGAGCATCGAAGACACAGGCGTTGGCATCGCGCCCGAGGATCAAGCCAGAATTTTCGAACGGTTCTACCGCGTGGATAAGGCACGCAGCCGGGAACTCGGCGGCGCTGGTTTAGGTCTCGCAATTGCGCAGTGGATCGTCCAGCTACACAAGGGATCGATTACGGTGAAAAGTGAGTTGGGAAGAGGTTCTATTTTTCGGGTCGAACTCCCCGCCACAGTCTTCGCAAACAAAGATGCCTCAATTGGGGAAGGCGGCCCTGGCGGCGAAAAGGCCAGGCCGCATTAACGCGGCTCAATCAGCATGCGCATTCCGTATTTTGGGCGGAGCGTAATCAACGGCTGCGGCTCGACTGGATGACCCGGGACCAATCGCAGTTTCCACTTCTGCGCCAGTGTAGCCAAAATGAGGACTCCTTCCATCCAGGCAAACGATTCTCCAATGCACTGCCGGGCCCCCGCGCCGAACGGAAAGTAGGTAAATTTCGTGCGCTGGGCTTTGCCCTCCGCAGAAAATCGATCGGGATCGAAGCGCCCCGGATCGGGGAAAAAGCGCGGATCGCGGTGCGTGATGAACTGGCTGATCAATACCGTAGTTTGTGCTGGAAGAAAATATTCCCCCAGTGCAAAATCGTTTCGGGCATAACGGCCCATCGCCCAAGCCGGCGGATACAGCCGAAGCGACTCCGCCATTACATTCTCGGTGAAGCGTAAACGCGACACATCCTCAAACCCTGGCGGCCTCCCGTCAAGAATTTCGTCCACTTCGTGGTGAAACTTGCATTCGCAGTCCGGATTTTGCGAGAGCAAATACCACGTCCATGACAGCGCATTCGCCACAGTCTCGTAACCTGCAAGAAAAATCGTAATGACCTGATCGCGTAAAGACTGGCGCGATTCTTCATCGTTGAGGGGCGTGGCCGCAAGCATGAGATCCAGCAGGCTTCCGCGATCCCGGCCGCTCCGGCAGTGCGCCTCGATCATGCGGTAGACCACGGCGTCGATTCGGTTTCGCGCACGGACAAAAGCCGCCAACCCGGGTGGACGCAAATGCACCAGCCATTCCGCAGCGGGCAGCATGATCAGAAAATTGTAAAGCCCCATGATGCGATTGATGGCCGCCGCCAGTTCATAAACTTCCTGGCGCAAGTCGGTGGCAAACAAAGTTCGCGCTACAACGCTGAGCGTGAGGTGCATCATGTCGGCAGCGATATCGCGTTGCTCCCCAGCGCGCCACAAATCGCCAACCCGGGCAGCTTCTTCAACCATAACGCCCGCATATTCCACAATACGTTGGCGGTGAAAGGCAGGTTGCGCCGCCAGCCGCTGCGCGCGGTGCGCGGCTCCTTCGGCTGTGATCATGCCTTCACCCAGCAGCATCTTACTGCGCTGCACCGTGCGCTCCTTGATGAAGTTGTCGTTCTGAACCACCAGCACTTCGCGGATGTACTCAGGATGATTGATAAAGACAATATGGTGACGGCCCAGCTTGTAATGCGCAATGTCGCCGTAGCTCTCGGCAAGTTGCTGAAAAAGATGGATGGGGTTTGCGGGACGGAATTTGCGGAACGCGTACCACAGAAGATTGCGCTGAAATCCAGGCGGGAAGCGGTAATGTGCTGCTTGCCGGGAAGGCTCTTGCATCCCGGATTGCCTTGCCGCCGTCACCATTGAGTTAGTTTACATTGGCGGCGGACAACAAGAGTTTGGTTAGAGTTTGGTTGCGGCGAGGATGAGTCGAGAACTCTCGATGTTAAAGATTTGTGTCGCTCTGCAACTATTTCCGCAGTTGGTCCAGAGCAGCTAACACTTCTTCGCTATGCCGTGTGGGATCGACGCTGGTATAGGCCTTGGCTATTTTCCCGGTCGGATCGACAAGAAAGGTATGCCGCGCGGCAAATTTTACCACTCCAAGATTAGTGAGTGAACCGTAGGCGCGGCTCACTCTGCCGTCCGTGTCAGCCAGCAGTTTGAAGTTCAGTCCTTCTTTCGCGCAAAACTTCTTGTGCGAGTCGACGCTGTCCACGCTCACGCCCAGAACCACTGCGTGGCGCTCGGCGTACTTAGGCTGATCCACTTGAAAGTTGTGAGCCTCCCGCGTGCAGCCCGGAGTCTGATCCTTCGGATAAAAATAAAGGACGACCCAACTGCCGCCGTAATCTTTCAAGCTGACGGAAGCGCCTTCCTGCGAGGTCAGCGTGAAGTCAGGCGCGGCGCTTGCAACTGCGGGAGCAGCCGCGCGGGCGCCGGAGAATAGGCGCGGAATCAGAAATACGACAATTACCAGCGCAAGCACAATCAGCGTAATCCGCAACATTAGACCTCCATACTGCCGAAATCCGACCGGCAAACCGCCATCCACCCAGATTCTTTGGCATTGTAGAACGTTTGGACGGCGACCTTCGTCCAGCAAAATTCCGCGCAATTGCATATCATGGAACATTCGGCAAAATCGAACGGAGATATAGACGTGGCTCAGACGGAAACTGATGGTCAAGAGGTATTAGAAACTCGCGAGTGGGTCGACTCGTTGGACTATGTACTGTCGCAGGGCGGCCCGGTTCGCGCCGGACGGTTGCTGCAGCAATTGTCGCTGCACGCCCGACGCGCCGCCGGTGTAAATCTCCCGTTCACGGCGACGACTCCCTACCAGAACACGATCGCAGCTCCGCAACAAGCGCCTTTCCCCGGAAGTCAGGAAATGGAACGCCGCATCAAAAGCCTGGTCCGCTGGAACGCGCTCGCCATGGTGGTGCGGGCTAATAAGATTCAGGAAGGCATTGGCGGACACATTTCCACCTTCGCTTCCGCCGCAACATTGTATGAAGTGGCCTTCAACCATTTCTTCCAGGCGAAAACCGAAAGCGGTGATCGCGACTTCGTCTATTTTCAGGGCCACGCCGCGCCAGGAATTTATGCTCGCGCCTATCTCGAAGGCCGCATTCCAAAAGAGAAGCTGGAAAATTTCCGCCGCGAATTAAAACCGGGCGGCGGCCTCAGCTCGTATCCCCATCCGTGGTTAATGCCGAATTTCTGGGAGTTTCCCACCGTCTCGATGGGCTTGGGACCGATTCAGGCCATCTATCATGCTCGCTTCATTCGCTATCTGGAGAATCGAGGACTCAAGGAATCGACCGGCGGCAAGGTGTGGGCGTTCCTCGGCGACGGAGAAATGGACGAACCTGAGTCTCTCGGATCCATCACTCTGGCCTCGCGCGAGAATCTGGATAATTTAATTTTCGTGGTGAATTGCAACCTGCAGCGGCTTGACGGCCCGGTTCGCGGCAACGGAAAGATTATTCAGGAACTCGAAGCCATTTTCCGCGGCGCCGGATGGAACGTCATCAAAGTCATCTGGGGATCAGACTGGGATAGCCTGATTCGCAATGATCGCGACGGCATCCTGGTAAGGCGTCTGGGAGAAATCAGCGACGGACAGTATCAGAAATATTTTGTCGAGAGCGGAGCCTACTTCCGCCAGAATTTGTTCGGCACTGACCCGCGCCTTCTGAAAATGGTGGAGCATCTCTCCGATGAGCAACTGGCCCGCATGCGCTTGGGCGGGCACGATCCCATTAAAGTACACGCCGCGTACCGTGCCGCTGTCGACCACGCTGGCTCTCCAACCATCATCCTCGCGAAAACCATCAAAGGCTATGGTCTGGGCGAGGCGGGCGAAGGCAAAAACATCACGCACCAGCAGAAGAAGCTGAATGAAGAAGAGCTGGAACTATTCCGTTCGCGCTTCGGAATCCCAATTCCCGACGACGAATTGCACAATGCTCCCTTCTACCGTCCCTCCGATGACAGCGCCGAAATCAAGTACATGCAAGCCCGTCGCCAGCAGCTTGGCGGCTACATGCCACAACGCAAAGTGTGCGCCACTCCGCTGAAGCCCGTGCCGGAAGCGCACTTTGAAGAGTTCTACAAAGGTACCGAGGGCCGCGAAGCCTCCACCACCATGGTTTTCGTGCGGCTGCTGGCGAAGCTTCTGCGCGATCCGGAATTAGGCAAACTCATCGTTCCCATCATTCCCGACGAAGCTCGCACCTTTGGCATGGAAGCTTTGTTCCGGCAGGTCGGCATCTACTCCAGCGTCGGCCAACTTTACGAACCCGTCGATATGGATACACTCCTTTATTACAAGGAAGCGAAGAACGGTCAGATTCTGGAGGAAGGCATCACCGAAGCGGGCTCGATGTGCTCCTTCATCGCCGCGGGCACGGCCTACGCCAACCATGGCATCAACACCATCCCCTTCTTTATTTATTACTCCATGTTCGGATTCCAGCGCATCGGCGATCTGATCTGGGCTGCGGCCGACATGCGGTGTCGCGGATTTCTGGTTGGTGGAACCGCCGGACGAACCACGCTGGCGGGCGAAGGTCTGCAGCATCAGGACGGCCATAGTCACGTCCTGGCCCTGCCTGTTCCCAATTTGATGGCCTACGATCCGGCTTTCGCCTACGAGATTGCCATCATTATTCAAGATGGCATCAAGCGCATGTACGTCGATCAGGAATCGATTTTCTATTACCTCACCGTCACCAACGAGCCGCTTCCCATGCCGGAGATGCCGAAAGATGCGAACGTCCGCGAAGGCATACTACGCGGGCTCTACCGGTTCAAGACGTCGGACGCGCCCGATCAAAAACTGCGCGCCCAACTGCTCGGCAGCGGGACCATCATGTACGAAGTGTTGAAGGCGCAGACCATCCTGAAAGAAAAATACGGCGTTGCCGCGGATGTCTGGAGCGTGACCAGCTATAAAGAACTGTATCGCAATGCCAACGATTGCGAACGCTGGAACATGCTGCACCCCGGCGAATCGCCGAAAATGCCTTTCGTGACGCAAACCTTGAAAGATGCGCCCGGACCCTTCATCGCAGCATCAGACTATATGAAGGTGTTGCCGGAATCTCTGGCCAAATGGGTTCCGGGACAATTTGTTTCTCTCGGAACCGATGGCTTTGGCCGCAGCGAGAGTCGGGTCGCGCTGCGCGATTTCTTCGAAGTGGATGCGAAACACATCGTGCTGGCCACGCTGGGCGCGCTGGCGCGGGAGAAGAAGATCAGCCTTGACGTCGTGAAGCAGGCGATCCGCGACCTTGGAATCGATCAAGAAAAACCGAACCCGGCTACGAGTTAGGACGCCGAGTCGTGAACGCCTTCAACCAGAATAAGGAATGGAATCAGTGATCGAATTCAAACTTCCCGCTCTTGGTGAAAACATTGATCAGGGCGACCTGGTTCGCCTGATGATTGCGCCCGGCGCGACCGTCAGCGAAGGCCAGGCCGTCATGGAACTTGAAACCGACAAAGCCGTGGTGGAAGTTCCTTCGTCGGTGAGCGGAACGATTAAGGAAGTTCTAGTGAAAGAAGGCGACAAGATTAAGGTCGGCCAAGTGGTTTTTACGGCTGACAATAACGGAACCGCGGTCGCTACCGCAAAAGAAACTCCGCGCCAAAAAGAGGCCGCGCCCGCAACCGGCAAGCCTGAGCCCGCGCAGACCGCTCCCGCTGCCAAAGCGCGACCCGCTCCCGCTGCCCCTCAAGCGGCAGCTCAGACCGCACCGCAGCGAACCCGTTCGACCGACGTCCCGGCACCAACCGAATTCCGTTTGCAGGAACTCGGAGAAAACATCTCCGAGGGCGACCTGGTGCGTTTGATGATCGCCCCGGGCACGAAAGTTTCCGAAGGCCAGCCCGTCATGGAACTCGAAACCGACAAGGCCGTCGTTGAAGTTCCGTCCACAGTTAGCGGTGTTGTTAATGAAGTGAAGGTCAAAGAAGGCGAGAAAATCAAAGTCGGCCAGGTGATTTTTACTCTCCAGGGCGGAGCAGCATCGCAAGCCGAACCAACTCGTCCGCAGAGCCAGCCCGTCGAGCACGTCTCCGGCCAGCATGGCGCGCGCCTCGCCTTCCAGGCGGCAATTCGCGCCGAAGGCAAAACTGAAGAGCAGGCGCTGCCTCCCGATCAACCGCGCCCGCGTCCTGCCGCGTTTTCCATGCCCGTGCAGTTGGGCAAGGTGGCAGGAACCGAGCACCGGAGCCCGGTGCCTGCGGCCCCGCACACTCGCCGCCTGGCTCGCGAGATCGGTGTCGACATCTACGAAGTCAAGGGCAGCGGCCCCGGCGGACGCATCAGTGAAGACGACGTCAAAGCCCACGCCAAGGCCGTGCTCGGCGCCGCGTCTGCCGCCGCGCCAGCACCCCGCGCCGGACATTTTATCGAGCCCAAGCTTCCTGACTTCGCCAAGTGGGGGAAGATCGAGCGCGTTTCCATGCGCGGCGTTCGCCGCAAGACGGCGGAACATCTGGCGGAATCATGGAACACCATCCCACATGTCACCCAGCACGACCGCGCCGACATCACTGAACTCGAGCAGTTGCGCGCGCGTTTCGCGCCCAAGGCCGAGCAAGCCGGCGGCAAAATGACGGTCACCGCGATCGCGCTGAAGGTTTGCGCAGCCGCTCTCAAAGTGTTCCCGCAATTCAACGCCACCATCGATATGGAGAAGGAAGAGATCATTTACAAGCAGTACATCAGTATCGGCGTCGCCGCCGATACCGATCGCGGCCTGCTGGTTCCGGTGATCCGCGATGTGGACAAGAAAAATATTGTGGAGCTTGCAGTCGAGCTCTCGCAGCTTTCCCAGAAAGCCCGCGACAAGAAAATCACTCTCGCCGATATGGAAGGTGGCACTTTCACCATCACCAATCTCGGCGGCATCGGAGGCACAGCCTTCACTCCGATCGTGAACCATCCGGAGGTCGCCATTCTCGGGCTCTCGCGTTCACGCATGGAGCCGGAATGGATCGGCGGAAAATTCGAGCCGCGGCTCATCCTGCCGCTCTCGCTCTCCTACGATCATCGCCTGATCGACGGCGCCGACGCCGCGCGTTTTCTGCGCTGGGTCGCGGAAGCTTTCGAGCAGCCTTTCCTGCTCTCCGTTCAAGGATAGCGGTAATCGCGGAATCCACAAGAGCATGCCGAAAGAACCCCATGAACGAATCCCTTAACCAAACGCCGGACGAAACTCCAGAAGCATCCAAGAAGTTAAGCCTCGCGGTGGTAGGCGGCGGACCCGGCGGCTACTCTGCGGCATTTCTAGCCGCCGACCTCGGCATGCAAGTTACGCTGATCGATCCGGAAACAAACCCCGGAGGAGTGTGCCTCTATCGTGGCTGCATTCCTTCCAAAGCGCTGCTTCACGTTGCCAAGTTAATTGAAGAATCGCAGCAATCCAAGAATTGGGGAATCGAGTTCCCGCGCCCCAAGATCGATCTGGCGCGCTTGCGCGGCTGGAAAGAAAATGTTGTCAAGAAACTTACAGGTGGCCTCGGGCAACTCTCCAAGCAGCGCCACGTCGAATACATCCAAGGCCGTGCTGCGTTTGAAAATTCCACGACGCTACGAATCACCAAATCAAACAACAGCGAAGCAGTTCTCACCTTCGACCGAATCATAATCGCGACGGGTTCGCGCCCAGCCATTATTCCAGCGCTTAAGCTTGATTCGCCGCGCATGATGGATTCAACCGGAGCCCTCAATCTTGAGGACATCCCCGGCAACCTTCTGGTAGTAGGCGGCGGGTACATTGGCCTGGAGCTCGGGTCGGTATACGCCGCGCTGGGCACGCGCGTCACCGTGGTAGAAATGCTCCCCGGCTTGCTTCCCGGCGCAGACCGCGACCTGGTTCTTCCGCTGCACAAACGCCTGGAAAAGATGTTCGAAGCAATTCTGCTGAATACTACTGTCGCTTCCCTGAAAGAAGACGGTGCAGGAATTCGCGCGACCTTCGAAGGCCCGTCGGTTCAAGAAGAAAATCGGAGTAAAACGTTTGACCGAGTGCTGGTTTCGGTGGGCCGCAAACCGAACTCCGAAATCCCAGGCCTTGAGCACACGCAGGTGCAAATCAATCCCCGGGGATTCATCGAGGTTAACCATCAACTGCAAACCGCCGATGCCTCCATCTATGCGATCGGCGATGTCGTCGGCGAGGCCATGCTCGCGCACAAGGCTTCGCATGAAGGCCGAGTCGCGGTCGAAGCGATTGCCGGGCATAAGGTCGCCTTTGAACCCAATGCGATTCCGGCAGTCGTCTTCACGGATCCTGAAGTTGCCTGGTGCGGCCTTACCGAAACTCAAGCCGAAAAAGAAAAGCGCGAGATTAAAGTTGCAAAGTTCCCCTGGGGTGCCTCTGGACGTGCGGTCACTCTCGACCGTCCCGATGGCATGACCAAGCTCATCGTTGACCCGCAGACCGAACGCGTGCTCGGAGTAGGAATCGTCGGGGCCGGAGCCGGAGAGCTGATCGCCGAGGGAGTGCTGGCCATCGAAATGGCCGCGCTCGCCGGCGATGTCGCCATGACGATCCATCCTCATCCCACTCTTTCTGAAACGGTAATGGAGTCCGCCGAAGTTTTCTTCGGCACCAGCACCCACGTATTCCGTCCCCGGCGGGGATAGCCGCCGGCATTTCGTTGGACCTTTGTCCGTCGCGCTTAGCGCGCTCTCCGCGATTCATCTAACTGCGAAGCGTGAGTTCTCGCACACTCGGCCAGTTCCGTTACAATAAACTTTCAGTTGTGCGAGTGGCCGCATTCAGCGCACTCGGCTGCCCGCAGAAACCAGGGCGCGGAAGAATTCATGCCTATTTTTTCCAGGAGCATTGTTTTTCTTATTCTTGGCCTTGCTACTTGCCTGCCGCTCTCGGCTCAAGGCGCTCTTACTCAGATCCTGCAACCAAAAGCCGCTGCCAACCCTCCCGCCAAGACTGGGGCCGACCCGCTAGGCCGTGAAACGCCGTATGGAACCGTCTTCGGCTTTCTGGAGGCGGCGCAAGCCGGCAACTACAGCATCGCTGCCCAATATCTGCAGATGAGCCCCGCCCACCGCCAGACTCAAGGCGACGCCATGGCGATGAAGTTGAATGTGGCGATGAACAGCTCATTCGCGGGCAACCTGCGGCCCAGCAGGCAACCAGAAGGTACGCTGCAGGAAGACGTTCCGTCTGACCGGCAGAAGCTGGGAACCATGGTTTCCGGCGACATTGAAGACGAACTCGAACTGGTTCGCGTTACCGATCCAAACACGGGAAGAATCTGGCTGATCTCTTCCGACACCTTGAGCAGAATTCCTGAGCTCTACGATCAGATCGTAGCCCGCCGGGTGGAAACGCGATTGCCTGCATGGGTGGTGCGGCATCAACTAGCGGGCATGCCTCTTTGGCAATGGTTCGCCCTGGTCCTGCTGATCCCCGTGGCAGCGGCGGTCGGATGGGTGCTGTTACTAGGGCTCGAAGTTCCTCTGCTGTGGTGGATGAAGAAACAGGTGCCGGGATTCTGGCAGTGGCGCTCGGTTTCCGGCCCAGAGTGGCTGCTGGGTGGAACTCTTGTTCACCGCATTCTCGCCAGCTATCTCGGAATGCCGCTCCTGCCGCGCCACTATTACTTGCAAGTCACGGCCGTGCTCATCGTTATAAGCGCAAATTGGATCTTATGGCGAGTGATTCGCTGGTTCCTGCACCGCGTACGCAATCGTGCACTCGCCCACGGCCACGGCGGCACAGGCTCGCTCATGCTGCTTGGCGAGCGTTTGGTCAAGGCCGCGGTTTTCATGCTGGCAGCCTTTGTCATTCTCGGCATCCTCGGCTTCAACATGAGCACGGCGCTGGCCGGCCTCGGCATAGGAGGTCTGGCCATCGGTTTCGGCGCCCAGAAAACGATCGAGAACTTATTCGGCGGCGTTTCTGTGTTGGGCGACGAAGTGATTCGCGTTGGTGACGTCTGCCGCTTCGGCGACCGTACAGGAACGGTCGAAGACATCGGCTTGCGCTCCACTCGCGTACGCACGGAAGAGCGAACCTTGCTGGCGATTCCCAACGGCACAGTCGCGACCATCAATGTCGAGAATCTCAGTCGTCGCGATAAAATGCTTTTCAAGACCGTCCTCGGTTTGCGCACGGAGACCACTCCAGATCATCTTCGCTATGTTCTGTCTGAAATCCGTCGCATCCTGTACAGCCATCCCAAGATCGAAACCAAAACCGTCCGGGTGCGGCTCACGGAGCTGGCCTCCGGTTCCATCAACGTAGAACTTGTCTGTTACGTGCTGACGCAGGATTTTAACGAGTTCGCCGCTGTTCGCGAGGATTTACTGTTGCGCATCATGCATCTGGTGGAAGACTCCGGAACCGGCTTCGCTCTTCCCTCACAGACTCTTTACCTGGGCCGCGACTCCGGACTGGAAAAAGACAAGGCAGACGCCGCAGTGAAAAAGGTCACCGAGTGGCGCGACGGAAAGCAGTTGCCCTTCCCAGACTTCACCGACGAAAACATTTCCTCCTTCCGTGGATCGATCGACTATCCCCAGCCTGAATCCGCGCAGCGCAACCAAACCCGTGAGGCAGGAAAAAACAACGGCAAAGATGACTAGGACCTCGCGCGCCATCGTTGCGTCATCCAGACGAGAAATCGGTGGGTCGGATAATAAACCGCTGCCGGAACGGCAATTAAGTATGCCAACAAATACAGAAGTCCAGGCACTGTATGCTGCTCGCGAAAGAATGGACCCCGCGCCCAGTTCACGTCGTATTGCGCACGCCAGAAATAATTGATCGGCACCACGATCCACGCGGTCAGCGTTTGGTACTTCCAGCCTCGTCCGTCGTAGCCCAAACGCCAGACTGACCACAGCAGCAGCGGCGGCGTCACCGCATGAAACAGGCTGAGCAGGCGAATCCACAGAGGGAGGTGCGGATCGAACATATATTCCGTTCCGCCAATCGGGTGCAGTCCACTCAAGAACGCGACCGCCAAGTCGACGGAGAACAGGCTCTGGAAGAAGAGGAGTGAAGATGCCTGCCAGGAAAATATCAGAGAGCTTTCGAGCCAGAGCCCGACAGCAATAAACAGATTGCCCAGATCGCAGAAATAAAGAAAATTCTGCGGACCATATTCCCGCCAGTAGACGGGGACCCACACAATCACCCACACCGTCCAACCCACCTTCAACCAAAGCGGAATCCGCATCACCGGATTGTATTCGCTGCGCACGCGGGATTCGCGAAGCGCTAAAAGCTCATGCTGGCAAGGCCAAACACCCTTCGATGGAATTACTACCGTAACTTGATGCGCCTTACGACTGTACCTACGATTACCTTAATATGGGTTATCAAGCACTCCTCTTCTGTCCCGATGAGAAGACAGCTCGCACCGTCACGCAAGTTCTCAGCGAGTTGGACTTCATCGTCACTCCCTGCACCGAACCATTCGCTGCCGTCAAGAAGCTGATGGGAGAGCACTTCGATGCCGTTGTGGTTGATTGCGACAACGAACAAAACGCTACTTTGCTGTTCAAAAGCGCGCGCAACACCAGCAACAACCAGTCTTCCCTCGCCGTGGCAGTTGTAGAAGGGCAAGCAGGAGTCGCGAAAGCTTTCCGCATCGGCGCAAACCTGGTTCTCACCAAGCCCATCAATGTCGAGCAAGCAAAGGGCACCCTACGAGTTGCCCGCGGACTCTTGCGCAAGAACGAAGCTGCAAAGCCTGCGGCAACAGCCGCCAGTGCGAATCCCGCTGCGCCCGCACCGCAGCCTCCCACGCAAGCCACCATTTCGAGTCTCGACGCGGCGCGCCACGCCGCGATTACCCGCGCGACACCCAGCGCTTCGCCTGCGAAATCACAAGGGGCTGCGGCATCTGCCTCTACCAACCTGGCTGAAAACCGAACCGAACCCTCCGAGTCAGCGACTGAGAAAATCCTTTCGCCGGGGGCAACAAAACTAGTCGCGCCACAAACTCAGGTTCCTGAGATTGGGGCTTCTTCAACCAGCGCCAAGGTTGAATTAGGGGCGAGTCGAGCGGGGTTTGGAATGAATGCGGGCAGCGCTCCCGCACCCGCCCGCGATCCGAAAGCCAGCGTTTCAACTGAGGACAAACTATCAACAGTTCCTTCGCAGCCAGAGACTATCGTAAAAATTTCTGACTACGACATTAAACCCCCGGCTGAGCGAGAGTCTGCGCCTGCGCCGATGTTCACGTTCGGCGGAACGGTCCGCGGAGAAGACGAGTCCGCCAGCGGCAGCAAGAAGAAATTGGTGCTGGCAATTGGTGCGGCCGTGCTCCTTGCGGCAGGCGCCTACGCGGCCTGGACGCACTGGGGACGGCCGAATGACAGCACTCCTGTTCCTGACCACGTTGCCGAGTCGCCAGTGAAGACTCCTGTGCCGGTTCCGCAGGCGGCGCCAAGCCAGGCTAAGCCGGGGAAGCCTTCTGCCACCGACACGCCAACGAGTGCAACTGCGGATGGGGAAGAGGTAGAAACGCATCCCAGCAAGCTCACGGCCGCAACCGACTCATCGAAGCCTTCGCCATCGTCCGGGGAGGCGAATAAAGCTCCCGCTACGAACCACGACGCGGAGCCGATTGTGATCAAGAATAATCTTCCCAGACCAGCACCAAAATTGGTCGCGACCCCCGAGGCTCCGGCTCCGCCAAGCATGGCTGGCATCGCCCCCGCGGGTAACGGTGGAGGGCTGCCGAATCTGATGGACAGTCAGAGCCAGGCGCCAACTCCGGTTTTGCAAACAGTGACCGTGTCGCAAGGAGTTTCGCAGGGCTTGCTGGTGAAAAAAGTGCAACCCAAATATCCGCCCAGCGCCTTGCGCCTGCGCGTTGAGGGCGGAGTCCAGTTGCTGGCCACGATTTCGAAGAACGGCGATATTTCCGCGGTCAAGATCCTCACCGGAGATACGCAACTCTCGCACGCCGCGGTTGACGCGGTGAAACAATGGAAATACAAACCGTATCTGCTCAATGGGGAACCGGTTGAGATTCAAACGCAGATCACGGTGAACTTCAAGTTGCCCAACTAACCTACAATCAGCTTCTAGCTCTTAGCTTCTGACTCCTAAGCTTATGGCCGAACTCTTGAGGTTCGACCGGCACTTAGGCTGGATGCTCTGGTTGTGGAGACCTCCCGAAAATAAAGTTTGCTGCGACGGCGCCGGGGCGGCTGCGGGTTGCGCTGCTACGCAAACAATCAGGGTATCGCCCTGCAGCAGGATGCGAATGTGCTCCGCGTCCCGCCGGTCCGTCTTCTGCTGCCGCACGCAACTGGCCCGGGATCTGCGCCGCATCGGCCACCCATAACTCGTGACCGCCGCACTTGAGGGCAGAATCCGAGCCGGTTGTGTCGCGGCGGAAATTCCCTGCGGAGTCGTGGGTCGTGCAAGGTACCAGGGATCCTTCGACTGCGGTTGCCCTTCGCATTCGCGAAACGCATCCTCCGCTCAGAATGACATAGGGCGTTAGTGGCCTTCGCGTTTGCGGAGGTAGTCGATGAACATTTGTTCGACGGGCTTGTCGTAGGTTTTGAGGACGTGGCGGATGGTATGGCCGCTGACCAAGTGGCAGACTTCTTCCGCAAGGTTCTTGGCGTGATCGCCGGCGCGCTCGAGAGACTGGGTCATGAAGATAATTTGCAGGCTGGCCTGGTGAGCGATGTTCTGGGGATTCTCGATGTGGCGGAGGAAGATGAGATTGCGGAGGCGATCGACTTCGGAATCGGCGCGGAGAACGTCGATGGCCTTGCCGACATCGCGGTTGGAGAAAGAATCGCCGACGTCGGTGAGCATTTTTTCGAGGATAGTGGCCATGCGGGTGAGGTCGCGGGTGTCGTCGGAATCGATGCGGCCGGCGGCGGCTTGAGCGCTGTTAGCGAAGCTGAGGAGCAGGTCGCCAATGCGCTCCAGGCTGATCATGAACTTCATGCAGGCGAGCAGTTCGCGGGCTTGGGTGGGCTCAACCTCGGTGATGACGGAGGTGACGGCGCTGTCGACTTCCATGTCGAGCGCGTCGAGTTCGCGCTCGCGCAGGCGCAAGGAATTCAGCAGCGAACTGGACCCGGTGGCGATGCCCTCGGCGGCGGCGCCGGCGGCTTCCTTCGCCAGGCGGCAGGCTTCGATGGTACGGAGGACGATGTGCTGATGGGACGGTACGGTAGAAAGGCTTTCGACGCGGGCAGTGCTCATGAGGTCTCCCTGTGGAGCGAGGTGGGGAGTGCGCGGAACTCTTGACACTGATTTTGCCGTATCCATAACTGGATAGTCAATGGGTCAAGAATAGGTTTTATTCCTGGAGAGTGGGTTAAGGGGATGTGAATTTTGGCGAGATTGTCTGCAATAGTCGCGCCGATCACCCTGGAGTAACTCGATCGCTCTGCAAACAAGTGGGTATGCGGTCCCCGGAAAACCTAAGCACTATTACGACAGCACTATTAACTGCAGCACTATTTACGACGACGTTGCTGCTGCTTGGCCGATTTGCGCTGAGCCTTCTGGTATCTCTTCATGGCCTTACGCTGTCTCTTGGCGTTTCTGTTTACTGTCTTTCGCTGCTGCTTGGCTGCTTTGCGAGCTTCCTGGCCGTTTTCTCCGATGCTGCGGTTTTCCCGTTGAGCGGTCGCCGGCAGCGACACGGCAACGCTTGAGGCAAGCAGGAGGATCAACGCCGCGGTTCGTTTCATAAGGTATCCGAGAAAGGCTTGGAGCGATTTTACACCGAGGGCGCCGCCAGCATGAAATTGGAGGCTGAAAGCCGCTATTGATGTTTCCTTTTGAACGTTACGGCGCGGCTGAAAAGCCCGCCCTTTCAAAACAGAATCGCAGATCAGAAACTGCATTCCCGGAGTGCCAGGGACGCTGGGCTTCGCCCTCGCTTGGACGGCCGAGGGCCGTCGCATGCAGGGCATTTCAGGCGATGGGGAGTGTGAACAGGAAAGTTGAGCCATGGGCTCGTTCGCTTTCGGCGCGGATGGAACCGCCATGGGCCAGCATGATGTGTTTGGCGATGGCGAGGCCGAGGCCGGTGCCTCCGGACTCGCGGGAGCGGGCTTTATCGACGCGATAGAAACGCTCGAACAGGCGCGGGAGGTGCTCGGAGGCGATGCCGGCACCGAAGTCTTGCACAAAGAACTCAACGGCGCGAGGAACGGAGCGAGCGCCCAGAACGATTCGTCCGCCGGAGGCACCGTACTTTAGAGCGTTGTCGATCAGGTTGGAAAAGACCTGGTGGATGGCTTCGCGGTCCGCGAGGACTTGGGGAAGATTGTGGATTGGAGAATCCTGAGCTTGCCCCGGAGAATCTGGAGAATCGGAGACTTGCAAATCCTGGATCTGCAAGTCAATTCCATGACTGCGAGCAATTTCCCGGAAGCTCTCTTCGGCGTCGTGGAGAAGTTCGGCGGGGGGGACGGGTTCGCCCTCGAAGCGGGTTTCGCCGGATTCGACACGGGCCAGAGTGAGCAGGTCTTCGGTGAGGCGAGACATGCGAGCAGAGTTCTTACGAATAATTTCGAGAAACTCCCGGGTGGGCAATCCACTATCAACGGTTCCGTCGAGCAAGGTTTCCGCGTAGCCCTGAATGGAGGTGAGCGGCGTCCGGAGTTCGTGGGAAACATTGGCGATGAAGTCGCGGCGTGTTTTTTCTACGCGCTCGGTTTCGGTGAGGTCGCGGAGCACGGCGACAGCGCCGCCGTCGGGCAAAGGCGCAGCGGTTACATCGAAAGCGCGGCCGGGAATAATGGAAGTGGCGCGGCCGGTTTTCACCTCACGAGTATTTGTGGCTTCCTTTACGGTAGCGAGGAAGTCGGGGTCACGAATGGTTTCAACGACTGGCTGCTGCAATCGCGTGCCTTGGGGAACCAGGCGGTTCATGGGTTGGTTGGCCCACTGCACGAGGCCGTCGGCGCTGACTGCGATAACAGCGTCTTGCATGCTGTTGAGCAGGGTTTCAAGCTGGCGCTGACTGGAGCGGACATCCGCGAAACTCTGTTCGACCTGGCGTGCGGTTCTGTCGATGGCGCCGGCGACCCGGCCGATTTCGTCCTGCGAACCTTCCTTAATGCGAGCCTGAAGATCACCTTCGGCAATGCGGGCGGCGACGTCGACGATGCGTTCAAGGCGGCGAGCGCTCCACTGCGCGGCTGCGGCGGCGACGATGAGCGCGAACAGGAATGCCAATCCAGAGGCCAGGGCTAATCTGTGGCGAACCTGGGCGGCCACTGCTTCGACATCTGACAGCGGGTACGCGAGGCGGACCGCGCCGCCCGAGACGGGAACGGCGATATACAGAAATGGAATGCCAATGGTGGTGCTGCGACGCTCGTGGCTGCCAATTTTTCCGCCGAGAGCGGCGACAAATTCCGGTCGCGTGGCATGGTTCTCCATGCTCGCAGGATTGGCTTCTGAATCGGCCAGGACTTTGCCTGTGGGATCGATGATGGTGACGCGAGCTCCGGCGGACTGGCCTTCCTGCGCAGCGATGTCGGCAAGCGAATGCGCGCGATCGTTTTCGACACGGTGAGCCAGGAGTTGGGTTTTTTGAACGAGATTGCGTTCGATCTCGGAGCGCAGCGAGGCTTGCCACGCGCCGCCGATCATCACGTCGAAAATTACGGCGGCGGCGAGGATGACGACCAGGAAGGCCGCCATGAGTTTGAAAAAAATCCGATTCCTCACTTCTTATCCATTTTGGAGCTTCTCATTTTGGGGAGCTCACTTTGGAGCCTCGAAGCGGTAGCCGGCGCCGCGCACGGTCTTAAGATAGCGCGGGTTCTCCGGGTCCGGTTCGATTTTTTCGCGGATGCGGCGGACGTAGACGTCGACCGAGCGCGGGGTCACGTAGGAAGTATCGCGCCAGACGGAATCGAGCAGGTGATCGCGGGAAAAAACGCGGCCAAGGTGACGGGCGAAATAATCAAGAAGGCGAAATTCGGTGGCGGTCGTGGGAACGGTCTGGCCGCGAACCGTGAGGATCATAGCAGCGGGGTCGATGGCGATTTCGCCAACGCTGAACGGGCTTGCCGGAAGCGGGCGCTCAAAGCGGCGGAGCACGGCTTTGACGCGGGCCACGAGTTCACGCGGGCTAAAGGGTTTGGCGATGTAGTCGTCCGCTCCGAGTTCGAGACCAAGGACGCGGTCGGCTTCGCTGCTTTTTGCGGTCAGGAAAATTACAGGTACGGGGGCCAGGCTGGGAGTTTGGCGGATGGTACGGCAGAGTTCAAGACCGTCTTTGCCCGGGACCATGATATCGAGGACGAAAAGTGCGGGACGTTGGCGCTCGGCGTCGGCGAGCACGTTAGAGCCAACGGCATAGACGCGGACGGAAAAACCGTCGTTCTCCAGATGATGGCGAACGAGGCGGGAGATATCGGGATCGTCTTCGACAACGAAGATAGTGGGTTTCACGGGTTTATTGTAGGCGAAGGCAGTTGCTAGTACCTAGTACCTGGTACCCAGATGGGAGTGTAGGGCGTTATTTTTATCGGATTGTAACAATCAGGTTTCCGGCAGGGTCCAGGCGGAAGCGTTTGCCGGGAGGGATCACGGTGGTGGCGCTGTATTCGGTAACGATGGCGGGGCCTGAGTAGGTCTTGCCGCGGGTGAGAGTGTCGCGGTGATAGATGCTGGTGGAGAGTGCCTTGCCGTCAAATAGGGCTGGGGTCTTGTCCGTGGAGAGCTTACCGGGCTTTGCCCGGCTTGGGCCTCCGAGGGCGCCCGTCCCTACATGTGCCGTGGTGGATTTCACTACGGCGCGGAGGCGGAGGGTTACCAGTTCGACTTCACGGGTGGAATGGGCGTAGCCATAGCGGCGTTTGTGCTCTTGTGCGAAGTCGGCGAGGAGATTTCTGGTAAAGGGTAGGTTGAGCTCATATCCCTGGCCGCGGTAGCGAATGTCGACGGTGCGCCGATAGTGCACTGTTCCCTGCCAGGCTTCCTGATGAAAATCTTTTGCGGCTTGCTTTTCCAAGGCTGCGAACTCTTGGGCAAGACGCGGGTGCGGAAGTTTATCTGCGACAGCTAACAGCACCGTGCGCGAGTAATCTTTTACCACATCGCTCACGAGAATGCCCAGCGCGGAAAGGGCACCGGGGAGTGCGGGCACAATCACACGGGGGATGCTGAGAGATTCAGCCAGGGCGCAGGCGTGAAGGGCTCCAGCGCCGCCGAATGCGACGAGAGCGAAGTCGCGGGGATCGCGGCCGCGTTCAATGGAGACGACGCGGATGGCTTTCTCCATGGTGGCATTGACCACACGGATCACGCCTGCAGCAAATTTTTCCAGTGTGAGTGGACTTCCCTGCCGCTTGGGCCATTCTTTTTTTAGCGAGTCTTTTTTCAGCCCGTCCTTCTCCAGCCACTCTGCGGTGAGGCGGCGGGTGCGATCGAGATCGAGAGTGAAGTCGCCGCCGAGAAATTGGGTGGGCTGGAGGCGGCCCAGTAAGAGGTTGGCATCGGTGACGGTGGGTTGCGTGCCGCGTCCGTAGCAGATGGGACCGGGATCGGCGCCAGCGGATTCTGGACCGACACGGAGAACGCCGCCAGCGTCGAAACGGGCGAGCGAGCCTCCGCCGGCGCCGACGGTGTGGATGTCGAGCATGGCAACGCTGATGGGAAATCCGGCTATTTGGGCGTCATTGGCAGTGGCGGGTATGCAATCGACTAAAGAAACGTCGGTGGACGTGCCTCCCATGTCGAAGGCGATGATGCGCTCGAAACCGCTGCGGCGGGCGCTGGCGGCGGCGCCGACTACGCCGCCAGCAGGACCGGAGAGGACGGTGCGGACGGGCTCGCGGGCGGCGGTGGTGAGAGCTGTGATGCCGCCGCTGGACTGCATGACGAAGATGCGTGGGGCTAAAGCCCCGGAAGTTCTTTTGCCGCTTTTCGCGGCGCTAAAGCGCCGCTCTTCCACCAAGCCTCGTGCGCGGGTTTTAAGATTTTCCAAATAGCGCTGCATTACTGGTTGGAGGTAGGCGTTGATGACTAGGGTTGAGGTGCGCTCGTATTCGCGGAACTCGGGGAGGATTTGGTGAGAGATAGAAAGCGGCGTGCCAAGGGGTCTGAGGGCTTCGGCGATTGCTAATTCGTTTTTTGGATTTGCGAAGGAGAAGAGGAGCGAGACCGCGATGGACTCGGGGTGTTTCGCTGTGATTTGCGAGACTAGCAATTTCAGATCTGCGGGCTTCGGCGAAGTCAGGATTTTTCCGTCACAGGCGGTGCGTTCGTCGATGCCGAAGCGGAGATCTTTGGGGACTAATGGTTCGATGCGGTCGAAGAAGAAGTCGTAAAGCTTGGGGCGGGCCTGGCGGCCGATTTCGATGGCGTCTTCGAAACCGGCGGTGGTGACCAGGGCGGTGCGGGCACCTTTGCGTTCGAGCAGAGTGTTGGTGCCGACGGTGGTGCCGTGCAGGAGGATGAGTTCGCCGTGGTGATTAATTTTTCGGAGGGCTTCGACGATAGCTTGGGAAGGATCGGCGGGAGTGGAGAAGACTTTCAACATGCGCAAGCGGCCGTGGTCGATCCAGACACAGTCGGTGAAGGTGCCGCCGGTGTCGATGGCGATGCGGAGGGGTTGGAGGCGGCGGGGCATGGAGTTGAATTCGGAAAATTAGGGTAACATTTGCGGCTATGCGATATACATTTCTGGTCGAGACTTATGCCACAGAGCGGTTGAAGGTGGTCAGCGTGTGGAGCGAGTTTCGGGATGAGGATCTTCCGGTCCGGCCGCGGGAGGACGATCCGCGGGGACGCAGCGTGCTGGAGCAGATGGTGCATCAGTGCGTGAGCGAAGACTTGTGGTTCCGCAACATGCTGGGGATTGATGTGGGTGCGCCTCCGCTGCCAAAGCAGGAAGTGCGGCTGGAGTTTATGAAATGTTATGCGGAGGACAGCGGGAAGCGACTGGCGGCGTTGCAGCAAAGAGATGAGGCTTGGTGGGAGGGACACACGAAGTTTTTTGAGGTGCTGCGGTCGCGGGCCTGGGTGATGACGCGGCGGATGACGCATACGTCGCATCATCGGGGACAGTTGATGGCGATGCTGAGGATGCTGGGGCGCGAGCTGCACAGCAATTACGGGCCGACTGCGGATACGGTTGGGCTGATGCAGAATCATGCGCCGACGATTTATGCGTATGGGAGTTTGGAGGCGTTGTTGGCGGGGGAGAGTGCTGGAGGGAAGAAGGCGGGGTTGCCCGGTGGTGGGGGCAAGGTGGTGACGGAGCGGCCGGGGTAGTGTCCGCTACGTCCAGGGATTTAAAACGGTTTTAAGAACGGTAAAGTGCTGAACGTTTCGGGTGACGAGAGTCAGGCCGTGGACTTGTGCAGTAGCGGCTAAGAAAGCGTCCATGGCCTCAATCGGACGCCCAAGAACCTCAGCACGACGGACGATTCTTCCGCAGGTTTCAGCTACAGTTGGATCGACCGGCAAAATCCTGCCTTCGAAACGAACCGGCAACTCGTAGCGTAACCACTCTTCAAGCCTGCGCTGGTGCTTTCCACTCGTCATGCGATCGATTCCGTAACGCAGTTCCGTGAGCGAGATTACACTCAGATAGAGGCTGTCTTCGTCGACCGATTCCATCCATTGCGCGAGACCGGCGTTGGGTTTAGGTTTCACCCACTCTGAAACGACGTTCGTGTCGAGCAGGAAGCTCACAAGTCAATTTTGCGGATGCGGCCTTTAGGTCGTCGCAGCTTCAGCCCTGAATTTCGAAGTGGCGAAGCGGCAAAGAAATCTGCGAGCGTACCGACCCGCTTGGTTTTGCGATTCCATTCGTCGGCATCGACCACCACGGCGGCTTTGCGTCCGCGGCGGGTAATGGTCTGCGGGCCTTCGGCGGTTGCGCGATCGAGGACTTCGCTAAATTTTGCTTTGGCTTGGGCTACGGTCCAGGATTGGGTTTGTGAGCTCATGGAAAACAGAAAACCTCTAGATGGTCACGATGGTCATTATAGTCATCTGCTGATGCCGGCGCAATTGAGAATTGCGGAGTAGCACTTGGCTGGACGGCCGAGGAGGCTATCCCTACATGAGCTCGGCAATCCCCGTTGATCGTTTTGTGGTGAAGGCTGGTTATCTGGGGCACAGATGGCGGTTTTCGTTTTTCTCGTCCCAGGAATGGGACCCGAATCTCAAGAACATCGAGGAACGTCTCAATGTGTCATCGGTTTCGCTTGTTTCCCCGCGCGTGCCGGGGTTTGCTGCTGCCCCATGCCTGTGAGCCGGGCGGCGTCCTGCATCATCGCCAGTCTTCGCTGCTGTTGCTCCAGCATCTCCTGCATGTGCGCCATGCGTTCCATCTGAATCGACTGATAGCGGTTCACCGGGCGATAGTATTGTGCCGTGCCGACGGCGGCATGCATCGAGCGATTTACGCGATCGATGCGCTCCTGCAGATCGACAATCCGTGCTTCCTGATCCTCGATGCGTGCTTTCCATTGCTCCCCGGCCCGCTGTTGGGCGAAGAGCCGCTGATTCGCGCGCTGCTCCGAGTAGCGGTCGACGGGCTTCTCCACGCCCGATACGATTGTCATCGGCTCGGAGGACTCCGGGATAGCGGACGGGGCCGAGGGAATATCCTGATTCGTAATCATTTTGGGCGTGATCCCGGCTGCTTCCAGTGCCTGCTGTTTGGCACGGTTCGCACGGGCCGCGTCGGCCAGCGATACGCCGGCCTGAGATTGAGCTATTGCCGCACTCAGTGACAGTCCAACGAACAGCACTCCCCAAGGCAGTCGCTGCATAGGCCCTCCCAGAGCCGGGCGGCCGAGGCCGCCCTGACAAAGACGCTCCTAATAAGGAGAACCCAACCCGGAGAACGTGTCGCATCCCAAAGGTGTAATCGGGGCCAAACGAAAGGTACTAGGTTGGAGTGACCAAAGGTACAAGCGTGGAGTGCCCGGCGGTCTGCATGCTTTTCATCTTGGTGGGCGGCGGCAACGCGGGTCGCCCGAAATGGTCAATGAGTGAAAACGCCTGCTAGCGACAGTTATCGGTTTTCGGGCTACTCAGTCGTCGCTCCGGCATCCCTCAGTTCCCGATGAAATGATTCACGATGCTTCTTGCAGCACGCACTGACCCATGCGTACCAGGTCTCAATTCCTTCGAGTGAGTGGTCGAATTTGAATTTGACGAATGCGAAACGGGCATGCGGTTTTATCTCTTCAAGAGGCGTATCCTGAATGGCCTCGACCAAGGCCGCGTACTCGTCTTTCGAAACGGTGAACGGTTCCCATGATGTTCCGGGACCCATTCCGCCGCCGAGTGTTCCTCGTGAGAACAGCTCATTCGCAAGGTGCAGCGGTGGGAAAATACCACAAGCGCCGAAATAGGGAATGTCGTAGACAAGAGTCAGGAGAGTACCCGTCTGAACGGTATCCTCTTCGCCTGCTTGTGCTGCGATGAACTCGTACCGTGTGTATGTGATTCGCCGGGAAGTCCGATGCATGTACTGAATTATCGCTGAATCCGAATGATTGGCGTAATATCCCCATTTCACTCACAGCTGTGCGCACACCTGCAGCCGAGATTCGCTTGCCGGACGGTCCAGCCTGACCTGAGCTTATCGAAGGAGGGCGACTGTCCCTGAATGTTTCGTCGCGGCATGGAGTTGTAGTGGCGCACAGGACAAGACAACAGGTTCCTCACCGCTGAAGCCGTTCGGAACGACAAAGGCCTTCTAGCTGACGGCGGTCTGCTTATCCCTTGGTTGTGAAGGCGAGGGTTAGCAACGTTTTTTGTTCTACCTCGTGAGCTTTGGCGCTGCCTGTTGCGGGGCTGGCGCTGGAGCTGCGTTTTACGGAGAGCACGTGGCGCTCGCCGGCTATGCGCTGGAGGCGTGGGAGCATGTTGAATAGGGCTCCCATGTTGGCGGGCTCTTCTTGTACCCAGACAATGTCGCCGGACTCGCCGTGGCGGGCGAATTCGGCGGCGAGTTCTTGTTCGGGGAAGGGATAGAGCTGTTCTAGAAAGACTATTGCGGTGGAATTGTCCTTTCTCTTTTTCCGTTCGGCTTTGAGTTCGTGGCCGATCTTGCCGGTGCAGACCAGGATGCGGTCGGCTTCGCCGATCTCCGTGTCGGGAATCACATTCTGGAAAGTTTTTTGGGTGAAGTCTGAAATGGGTGAGGACGCATCGGGATGGCGCAACATACTTTTCGGGGTGAAGACTACTAGCGGTTTACGCCAGTGGCGCAGCGCCTGACGGCGGAGCAGATGAAAGTATTGCGCGGCATTCGAGGGCTGCGCGATCTGGATGTTGTGTTTCGCGGCGAGTTGCAGGAAGCGCTCGATGCGGGCGCTGGAGTGTTCCGGTCCCTGGCCTTCGTAGCCGTGAGGAAGAAGCAGGACGACGCCGGAGAGCAGGTTCCACTTGGCTTCGCCAGCGGAGATGAATTGGTCGATGATGGCTTGCGCAACGTTCACAAAGTCGCCGAACTGGGCTTCCCAGAGGACGAGAGCTTCGGGATAGTCGCGGCTGTAGCCGTATTCGAAGCCGAGTACGCCGGGTTCCGAGAGAGTTGAGTTGTGGATTCCGCAGCGGGCCTGGCCTGCGGCGATATTTTCCAGCGGAACGTATTCATTCTCATTTTCGATATCGACGAGGACGGAGTGACGCTGGTTGAAGGTGCCGCGGCGGGAATCCTGACCGGAGAGGCGAACGGGGATGCCCGATTTCACGAGGCTGGCGAAGGCGAGGGCTTCGGCCATGCCGTAATCGACGGGGCGCTTCCCTGCTCCCATTTCAGCGCGCTGCTCGAGAAGTTTTTTTACTTTGGGATGAATGTGGAAGCCTTCGGGATACGAGCTGAGGTGATTGGTGAACTCAGCTAAATCTTCCGTCGAGAGACCGGTTTCTACTTCATATTCGGGTTTGTGCAGGCCGCCGTAGTATTGATCCCAATACGACGGCAGCTCACGCATCAAAGGCTTCTTGGTGACCTTGCCGGCGTTTTTCTGCGCGGATTCGAATTCGGCTTTTATCGCGGCGGCTTGCGCGGGGGCGTTGGTGGCGCCGATGTCGTCGGCGTAGATTTCCCAGAGCGGCGGATGCTCTTTGATTTTCTTATAGAGCAGCGGTTGGGTGACGGTGGGATCGTCCACTTCGCTATGGCCGTGGCGGCGGTAGCCGATGAGGTCGATGACCACGTCGGTGCCGAACTGATAGCGATATTCGGTGGCGAGGCGGGCGACGCGGACGACGGCGTCGACATCTTCTCCGTTGACGTGGAAGATGGGGATCGACTGGCGGCGCGCGATGCAGGCGGCAAACCGCGTTGAATGCTCTTCGACGTAGCTGGTGGTGAATCCGAGGAGATTGTTGACGACGACGTGGATGGTACCGCCGACGGTGTAGCCGGGAAGGTCGGCGTAGTTCATGGTTTCGGCGAGGATGCCCTGTCCGGCGAAAGCGGCGTCGCCGTGGACGAGGAGCGGGAGATATTTTTCGCGCCCGCCTTCGCCGGTGCGATCCTGTTTGGCGCGAGTGCGTCCGACGGTGACGGGATCGACGGCTTCGAGATGGCTGGGATTCGAAACCAGATGGATGTGAACCTTGTTACCGCTGCGTGTGAGGTACTCGCCGGTCGCGCCCATGTGATATTTCACATCGCCGGAGCCGAGAACGCTGCGCGGGTCGACGTCTTCGAATCCGGCAAAGATTTCCTGGGGTGAGCGCCGGGCGACGTGGGCCATCACGTTGAGGCGTCCGCGATGGCTCATGCCCATGACGAGTTCGGCGGCGCCGAGGCGCGAACCGGTGTCGAGAAGTTCGTCGACCAGAGGAATCAGCGCGGTGACGCCTTCCAGCGAAAAGCGCTTGCTGCCGAGATAACGCTGCTGCATGACTTGCTCGAAGACGTCGGCGCGAATCAGGAGGTCGAGAATGCGCTGCTGGTCCTTCTGCGGAACCTCGGAACCGGTAACCTCGAAACCCTGAGCAGGCGATTCCATCCGCTCGTAGATCCAGCGGCGGCGTTCGGGGGAGTAGATATGGTTAATCTCGACTCCGATGGTCGAGGAATAAATGGCGCGGGCTTCGCGGGCGTATTCGCTATCAATCTGCAATTCAGGGGTGGAACGCGGACGGAGGAAGCCGAGGGGATCGAGATCGCCTTCGAGGTATCCCCACTGGCGGAACGCGTTGAAGACGGCTTCGCGTTCGGGGTTAGAGCCGTTTTGCGCAGAGGGGATGATAACGGCGGACGCGCCGCTGGAAGTCTTGGATTTTGAGCTTGGCATATGAGTACGGTACTAGGATAACGGATGCGCCAAGCCTAGCGCGAGATTCGGGGCTCCGAAGGGCGTAAATTTTTACCCAGGGATCGCAATAACCGCAAGCGGATGGCTCGGTTGAGCCATCCGCTTGCGGGGCTACGGCACCCCTCACTGGTGGTTACTAGAACGTAAACAGATCCATCAGATCCCCGATCGCTGGACTATTCAAGGGAACGTAGGGATTCGAGGGGCTGGTTACGGGATTGGGGAAATTGTCCCGGCTGCGAGCTGTGACCGGAGCCAGTCCCCAGTTAGCCTCGATAAACTTCAGGATCGAGACGTGATCGGCATAGGTGTGCGAGATATGCCCAGGCGTAGTGTAAGGAGAAATCACCAGCACGGGTATACGAGTGCCGTCGCCAAAATAATCGAGCGGCTGAACGTAGCCGGAGTCGTAGTAGCCGCCGCCTTCGTCGAAGGTGACGACGATCGCGGTACTCGCCCACAGCTTTTTGTTTTGTTGAACACCATCGACGATTTTCTTGACGAAACCCTCGAACAGATCGAGTTTCGAAGAAGACGGGTGGCCGTCAAGCCAGCCATCCGGTTTGACAAAGGAGACGGCCGGCAACTGTCCGTTGTCAATCTCCTGGTAAAGGAGAGTGGTGTCCTGCAAATGTGCCCGCCCAGAGGCGCTGGTCATGATTGAGGTCGAGTATTGAAAGGGGTTACAGATGTTGCAGTACTGGTTGTTAAGGGCAACGTAGTTGAGATCAGGATTGGCGAGGTAAGTGCTCCACTGATCTCCAAAGTAGTTCCACGAAATGTTCTTTTCGCTCAGCTCATCGCCAATATTGCGCAGAGGCGATGGAGGAATGGTGAAGACGGTTTCGTTGGGGTTGCCGATGTCGGCGTATGCGTTTCTGCCGTCGCCGTAGTATCCGGGATTGTAATTGTTCAACAGGTAGAAGTGATCGGCTTCACAGTTGGGATTGATCGGGGTGCTCAGCGAACTCAGATAAGTGGTAATCTGAGCCACCCCATGCTGGGCCGAGTCAGAGCAGTTGCTGTAGGTGCCGCCGCCGTAGGAAGGGGAGCCGTAGGAGCCGCCGCCGTAACCATCCTCGGTGTACCAGTTATTAGTGCCGGCCTGAGGATCGGGGTTTTCGATCTCGTCCACGACCCCGGCATTGGGGCTGCCCGCCGCCACCAGTTGATTGTGCGGCGGCTCAGCCGGATTTCCGTTGGGATCGGCAAACCAGATTGCGTCGCCGCTGCCCAGCATCACGTGGTTAGCTCCGGTGCCTCCCAGTACCGCCTGGTGGTAGTTGTCGCTAATCGCGAAATTGTCGGCGAGATACTTCAGATAAGGCGCGTCGCCTTGCTGCATGTTGTAGAAGCCCATTGAGGTTGAGCCTTCTTTGGTGCTGGTGTCATTGAAACCGGGGGGCTGAGAGAGGCCGTTGGTTCCTGCCCCGACCGTGGTCTCGACCCAAGGGAACAGGTCTGCGGCGCATCCGCTGGGGTTTTGGGTTGTCCCACTGGCCGCATTGCAATCCAACTGCTGCCACATCTGGTAGAAGCGGTGGACAGGGCTGTTGTCATAGGCGTCGTAAGGGTGGGTCGCAGAAGTTATCTGGAACGGACCCGAAGGCAGGGTGGTGGCGTTGGGAATGCGAACATCCACATCGCCGTGATTGAGACCGGTGCCGCCGGTAGTGAGATAGACGTAATAGTCGCTGGGCAAGCCGTTCTCAACTTTCCTGGCCTGGCCAATGTTCTTGAAGGGTGCCGTCGTATATCCGCCCGCGAGCACGGGTGGCAGTACGGGATACGCGGCGTTATCGGAGGGATTCAGTTGGTAAATGGTGGAGTCGTTAGCGGAGGACTGGCTGGCCAAGGAAAAGTTCGGGCCGGGAGTGCCGTTGGCGTTCACAATGCCCTTTGACAAAAGGTTCGAAACGCTTTGTCCAGCCTTCGGTTGGTAGGTGGCGAAGACATGATCGAATGTTCGGTTCTCTCCAATGATCACAATGACGTGCTGAATCGGCGTGGCCGTGGCCGACTGCTGACTCTTGGCGGGTTCTTGAGCGGCGGCGCTAACCGGCGCTCCGAAGTTGGCCAGCAATGCGACCAGGCTGGTACCAACCGCAAGATGCTTTCTGACTTCTGTCCACAAATGAGAAGACATAAGATTTTCTCCTGAGATTTAATGCGAAGGCTTCCAGACGCCAAAGATAAGGGGAAAACGGTTACGGCGAGGTGAAACGGATATGAATTCCACGTCAAAAGAAATCCACAAACGCCGTGCAGGAGCGGCTTTACGCGTGCTCATCTCAGGTAAATCATGTAAAGTGCGCAGTGAAAACCTGTAATGCTGGGGCATCGCCAAAAAAATAGAGTGCCAATCCTTCTCGGAATCCCGCTGGATGTCAACTCGTCTTCTCTTCGAGGGCCCGCAGGAGCGCCGGCAAAAATTCGAGAAGCATTTCTTTGCGATGCTTCGAATCGATGGTCGGAGTTGGGTGTGGATGTGGGAGCAGCATTCGGAGACGCGGGCGATTTGCAATTAGGAAATTCGCGGGAAGAAAATGAACGGGACTTCGCGGAGATTGAGCGAGCGGTGCGTGTATTGCTGGACAAGGGGGAGCGCCCGATATCGCTGGGCGGGGACCACTCGATTACATATCCTATTATGAAGGGCTTCGCGGGACACAATGCGGAGCTTACGATTCTTCATTTCGATGCGCATCCGGATTTGTACGATGAGTTCGAGGGCAGCCGGGTATCCCATGCTTGCCCATTCGCGCGCATCATGGAGGAAGGTCTGGCGAAGCGACTGGTGCAGATTGGAATACGAACACTGAACCGGCATCAGCGCGAGCAGGCGGAGAAGTTCGGGGTCGAGATGGTGCCGATGTCGGGGCTTCCTGCATATGACCGGCTTAAGACGTGCGGGCCGGTTTATATTTCTTTTGACATGGACGTGCTTGATCCGGCTTTTGCGCCGGGCATTTCGCATCACGAGCCGGGAGGAATGACGGTGCGCGAGGCGATCACTCATTTACATGCGATTGAGGGAACAATTGTTGGCGCGGATATTGTGGAGTACAACCCCGCGCGGGATATTGCCGGGATGACGGCTACGGTGGCGGCGAAGATTCTGAAAGAAGTTTTGGGGAAGATGATTGCGGAGACGAGGGCTGGAGGAAAAAGTAGAGGCACGAATTGACATGCTGGTTGAGCCGATACTCGTACGCTCAGAATGAGCGCTCAGAACGACGGAACAGGAGGGGACCATGCAGGCAAATGGTCTGGTACAAGTGGCGAGCCGTTATTCGGTGGATGAATCTGTGCAGCGGCTGGAATCCCTTTTCGGGCAGAAAGGATTGCAGGTTTTTGCCGTAATTGACCACAGCGGGGAGGCAGCGAAGGTGGGACTGAAGATGCGGCCGACGAAGGTAGTCATCTTCGGCAGTCCTAAGGGCGGGACGCCGCTGATGGTGGCCGCTCCCACGCTTGCGATTGACTTGCCGCTGAAAGCGCTGGTTTCGGAAGACGAAAATGGCAAGGTAGTGGTCTCTTACAATAGCCCCGAGTATCTGCAGCAGCGGCATGGCGTGCCGGAGGAGTTGATCAAGAATATTGCGGGCGCGGGCGCATTGGTGGCGAAGGCTGTGGAATAATGCAGCCGACGCCGGGAAAGAATATGGTGGAGAACTCCAATCGAGCCCGCGACCACTTAGCAAATGAGCGAACGTTTCTGGCGTGGGTGCGGACCAGCGTTGCGATTGTGGTGTTCGGGTTCGCCATTGGGCGCTTTGCGATTGCTCTGAGGCAGTTAGCAAAATTTCAGGGGCAAGTCTCGAAGTCCACGGGACTTTCCGTCTGGATGGGAATGATTTCGATTCTCGCGGGCGTGGTGATGGTGGTAGCTGGACTGTTTCGCTACCGAAAGACGCGGGCGCAATTGGATGAGGGGAAGTTTGAACCAGCGGGATTTATCGTGGATATGGTCACGATTCTGACGGTATTGTTTGGGCTGGCCTTGGCGGGATATTTGATCTATGTGGCAAAGAGTTTAGGGTAGCTGCGAGTTGGGCCGAGAAACTTATGGCGAACGATCAGGAGAAAGAAGCGGCGGCGCGTGCGAGCTTGCGGTTTGTAAGGGACGGTCAAGTGGTTGGATTGGGCACTGGGTCGACCGCGGCGTATTTTATTCAATTGTTGGGCGAGGCGGTAAAGAATGGGCTTCGTGTCCGGGGAATTCCAACATCAGTGCGTTCGCGCGAGCAGGCGGCGAGTCTTGGAATTCCGCTCACCACGCTGGATGAATGCCAGGAGATCGATGTGACCGTAGATGGAGCGGATGAGGTCGATGCTGAATTGCGGTTGATTAAAGGTGGCGGAGGTGCGCTGCTCCGGGAAAAGATTGTGGCCTCGGCGACCAAGCAGCTAGTGATTGTGGCGGACGCGACCAAGAGAGTTCCGGTGCTGGGAAGGTTTCCACTGCCGGTGGAAGTAATCAAGTTCGCGCAGGCGGTCGTGATGAAAAAGATAGAGGCCCTGGGCGCGAAAGTAGCGTTGCGCCTGGCAACAGACGGGAAAGCATATTTGACCGACGAGAATAATCACATCCTGGATTGCCGCTTCGGAGAAATTCCCGATGCGGACGGGCTGGCCCGGGAGCTGAGCGATATGCCAGGAGTCGTGGAACACGGACTATTCATTGGTATGGCTGGCGTGGTGCTGGTGGCGACTGGGAGCAAGATTGTGGAGTTGCGGCGCGGACGTTGAGCTGGCAACGAGAGAATGCTTTACCACAGAGAAGTAGAGACGGGGCATTGAGATGGCAGCGGAGGCAAGTGCGGGATCCTGGCATCAGCCGTCGCGGCGGCGTGGGCTGCGCTATCGCGTGCAGGCGCCGCTGGATGTGACCGTCCTGCGTTCCGGCATCCCGGACACTCTGCCAGGCCGATCCGTGAACCTTGGCGAGGGCGGAATAGCGGCGGTGCTCGCGGGAGAGTTGCTGCCGGGTGAGGCGGTGGGGGTTGAGATTCGGCTGCCCCAGGCGGCGGACCCGCTGCGCACGCGGGCGTTGGTGCGGCATCACGACACACTGCGCTCGGGAATGGAATTTGTTGGGCTGTCTGCGGAGCAGCAGGCGGCGATTCGCGATTGGGCGGGAGAGGTGAAAGCGGAACCGGAAGTCAGCGCTCCGCCGACGGTAGCGACGGAAGGCAAAAGTTTCGAGACGGGAGGATCGGGAGGCGGGCAGCCTCCGGCCGCCGTCCGCAAGCACCGCAGCCGGGTATGGAAGTTCACGTGGATATTCCTGCTGCTATTAGCGGCGATCTTATTGGCAGGATTGTGGTGGCGCTGGCGTCGCGGGTGGGAAGACCTGGAATCGGCCCTGCCGAAGAGCGAAAAAACTCTAGAGGCAAACCAGCCCAAGACCCAGGTCGCCGCCGACGTGATGGAGAAGTTGGTAACTCATCGCGTGGATCCGGAGTATCCTGCGGCGGCGCGGCCCGCAAGACTGCATGGCGTGATTGCGCTGGATGTGGTTGTGGGGCGCGATGGATCTGTGGTGGAAATCCACGCGCTGAATGGTCCTGACATCCTGGCCGGGGCTGCAGTCGAAGCCCTGCGCTGGTGGCGGTTCGAACCCTACCGTGTTGGCGGTCAGCCGGTGGTGGCGGAGACGACAGTCGCAGTCGAGTTCAACCCGTAAGCGGGCGCTCGACTGTGGAAGCCAGATGCTGGATCAGGCGCGCGGTTTGCGGAGGGCGCTGAGGACGATGATGGCGCTGACTGAAAAAGATACGACCGCAATCAGGGCGGCGATTAGCAGGAACGCTGCGCTGAGACGAAGCACATCGGCAAACACCGCCGCAATGGCAAAAACAACCCCCAGAGCGTTGAGCCAGAGAGTACTTCGAGAAGAAACTCGGGCTGAAGAGGAAAGATCCGGGCGCAGCCGAAGCTGCAATAACAGAGCGGCCACACCGATGGCCGCGATCACGACCAACGCCACCGGACTCAGGAACGCTCCCCGCTCCGTATAAAGGACGACCAGCGAAAGAGCCGCGAGCAGCAATCCCGCAGCGATGATCGTCGCGCCGCGCGATGGGGTATTTGAGCCGGGACTTGAGGGTTCTTCAGGCACGGAGTTCAGCCCTCAGATTTATACAGGCGCGGGCGTACCTTTTCAAATTGGCGCGCTGGGTTCACCTCCGAACCCTCTAGGAGTCCTGCGTAGGACGACTTACACCAGCCAGCCATTCCGCCTGCAGGGGAGCGCCGTGGTTGACAGCGTAGAGAACGAGTTCGACGCGGGATGAGATGCCGAGCTTGTCGAAGATGCGGAACAGGTATTTCTTTACCGTGTGCTCGCTAAGGCTCAGTTCGCGGGCGGTGTCGCGATTGCTGAGGCCTTCGGCCACGAGGGCGACCACCTGTTCTTCGCGAGGGGTAAGCATTTGACGTCCCCGAGAATCAAGAACGCGCAGGGACGGCACTTCGGAAATCAGGTCGATTAAGAAACTTATCTGTTCGGTGTTGACCCAGATCTGACCGTCGCTGACCCGTTGGATGCACTTGCAGAGCAGGCGGAAATGGGTGTCGGAAATGCAGAAAATGCCGTGTGCGCCCGAGCGGAAAGCGCTGACCACGAGTTCGCGGTCGTAGGACTCGACCAGGAGAACCTTTGCGATTTCGGGATGGGAAAGATGAATACGTCGCATTGCCGTCATCTGGGAGGCGACGTCGACGGAGTGATTCAGAGAAAGAACAACCACTCTGGCGGGCGTGGAAGCGACCGCAAGAAGGATGGAGGCCACATCCACTGCGCAAGTGGAGATGCGAAACTCCGAGCGCCGCCGCAACGCGCTGATGAGTAGCTGCGCTTGCATCCGGTTGGAATCAGCGATAAGGACCGTGATCGCGGACGAGGGTAGACTCATGCGACAGGGCTCCGAGCGAAACGGTTAACAGGAATGATCTTATGGGCTGAGCGAGTTGTACTCAAGGAAACACGTCACATAATTCAAGCGGGACTTTCAAATCGGGACAACTGGGTGCAAGGCTGTGAAAAATTCTGCGTCGACAGACTTGGCCTCCGGCAATTTTCAAGAGATTCGGAAGAAAGTCTGGTAATACGCCGTTATCCCGCATCTTCGGGCCTTCGTTCTCTGACGTTATGTGACTCAACGAACATGCAAGTCTACTTTAGTAGGTAGCCAGAGAGAGAACAGTCTTGCGCCCCTATCGAAACCCGCCGAGGAGATGGAATACAGGCGGCACTGCTGGCTTGGCACAGTTTCACGCACAAATCCGGCACAGACCACTTTCGTAGACAACACTTCCCATGTCTTGCCAGGAAATTCGCATGGAAGTAACTTGCACAAAGCGAGCCGCGGAAGCTGAGCGGCTCTCGGAATCCAGGAAAATAGAGCTCATCACGCAATGAAGCCCCTCGTTGGCTGGACAAGAGTTGCGGTGATGGGCGTGTTGTTATTGCAGCTTTGCGTAGCCGCATTCTCCCAGGAGGAAAAGAGGGAGCGGAACTTGGGAGCAAGCCGAGAGTCTTCTCAAGTCGGCCAAACCGGGGCTGGTGCGAGAAGCGCAGGAATGGCGGCTGCAAAACCCGGAGAAGCGGGCGGCATGGGAAACCCTCAGCTCGGAGGGGAACGCCGTCCGCTTTACCGGCTTAACCGCAGCGACGTGGTGATGTTGACTTTCACGCTGTCGCCGGAGTTCGACCAGACGCTCACGATACAACCTGACGGCTATGTCGCGCTAAAAGACGCGAGGCCAGTCCTGGCCCAAGGTCTGACGCTGGACGAGTTTCGTGAGACCGTGCGAAAAGCGTACGCGGGATACCTGCACGATCCGCAGGTGGCGGTTGCGCTGAAGGACTTTGAGCGCCCCTATTTTGTGGCGGGCGGCGAGGTGGCAAAACCGGGCAAATACGAGTTGCGAGCCGACACTACGGTCGTTGAGGCGGTAGAGATCGCGGGCGGTTTTACCCACGAGGCAAAACATTCGCAGGTACTTCTGTTCCGGCGTGTCAATGAGGACTTGGTAGCGGCGCGAGTCTTCAATCTGAAGAGAATGCTGAAAGAAAGAAACCTGGGCGAGGTTTCCCTCTTGCGCCCGGGCGATATGGTCTTTGTCCCCCAAAATTCCGTATCAAAGGTTGAACGTTTTCTCAGCAAGCCTTCCTTGAGTATGTATGTGAGTTCCACACAGTTCTGATGGGCGACGGACAATCCGCATGCCAAACCAAGATCCAGCGCGCAAGGAAGAAGATTCCGCATCACCGACCCTGCGGGAACTGGCAATTCTGTTGTTTCGGCAGGGCACACTTTTTGTTGGCGTCTCTGGGTTGATTTTCGCTTTGTCTGTCGTCTATGCGTTTACCGGGGTCACGTACCGGGCTCACGCGCGTGTCTTAGTGCGGCGAGGCCGAGCGGATCCACCGCTAACGGCGCAGCAGAATGCTGCTCCCGATTTCTCCCGAGTGGAAGTGACGGAAGAAGAATTAAATTCGGAAGTGGAATTACTGAAGGACGACGATGTCCTGCGCCGTGTCGCACGGGCTAACAATTTGGGCGCTCATGACTGGCTGCGATGGCTTCGCCCGCACGAAGAAGATGTCACACGCACCGAGCGGGCAGCCAAGAAACTATCCGGACAGCTAAGGGTCGAGGCGCTCAAGAAGACGAATTTGATCGCGGTAAGTTATGACTCGCCGGACCCGCAAGCGGCTGCACATGTCCTGCAGTCGCTAACCGCTATCTACCTCGAAAAGCATATGGAAGTGCATCGGCCCGGAGGACAATTACATTTCTTTGATCAGCAGACCGAAGAATCGCGACGGCAACTTGAGGCGGCTGAAACCAAATTGCTGAATTTCACGAACAGGCATGGCGTGGTGATGGCCGCGCAGCAGCGCGATCTGGTGTTGCAACGGCTCGATGAGACCGATGCGAATTACCGGCAGACTCAGGTGGAGATGTCGGAGACCACGCGGCGAGTTAGAGAACTTGATGCCCAGCTGGTGAAGTTACCGGAACGAACCGTCACCCAGGTGCGCACGGCGGATAATCCGGAATTGTTGCGGACGCTAAAGGCGAGCCTGTTAGATCTGGAGTTGAAGAAAACTCAGTTGCTGACCAAGTTTGAGCCCAATCATCGATTGGTCCAGGAGGTAGAGCAACAAATTCTTCAGGCGAAGGCCGCGATCGCAATCGAGAGTCGGACTCCTGTGCGCGACGAGACTACGGATCAGGATGTGAATTACGCCTGGGCCAAAGGGGAACTGCAGAAGGCCGAGGTTGAGATCAAGGGATTAGCGGCGCGGGAGGCAACGACGAGCGCGCATTTGGCTGAATATCGCACCCTGGCTCGTCAGCTCGGGGAGGCGGCGATCACACAGGATGATTTGACCAGTAATGAGAAGGCGGCGGAAGAAAACTACCTCCTTTATGTGAGAAAACGGGAAGTAGCTCGGATGGGCGACGCGCTGGACGAGGGCGGCATTGTGAATGTGGCAATCGCCGAGAAACCGGTCGTCCCGGCGCTGCCTGTATGGCCCGCGGGAGCAGTCATATTAGTAGGTTTCGTCACCGCTGTGATTGTGGGCACGGGAGCTGCATTCGCGGCAGACTATATGGACCCGGCTCTCCGTACGCCAGAAGAGGTGATGGCCTGTTTGGAAATTCCTGTATTGGCTTCACTGCCGATAGAAAGGAAAAAGCGACTTTCCGCTTGAAGGAGGCCAGATGAGTATGAACGCGAATGTCCTGCCAAGGTCCGGATTGATCGGCTCCGCAGCGACTGCAACGGCGCCACGGCAGACCGGAGTTCTTGCGGAAGTACAGGGGTGGGATCCAGAAAATTTCGCGCGTGAACAAATTCGGGGGTTAGTTCGACGCGTATTTCTCGCCAACACGGGAAACCCGGTGAAGCAAGTCGCATTCAGCGCAGCCGAGCCTGGCACTGATGTGGGAGTTATCTGTGATCAAGTGGGACACGCTCTGGCGCTAGAAACATCTGGTGAGGTGGCGATTGTGAGCCGAAACCCGCCTGCCCCGGAGATGACGCAGGCGCAGAATTATCCTCATTATTCGGGAAGCAGTGCCATCAAGGCGTGCTCTACGCAGATCGCAGCCAACCTGTGGCGGGTGTCGGCGTCCGGATTACGGGAGCTCTCGCCGGAGCCCGCGACGGGTCGCTATTGGCTCTGGGCGCTCGCGGAACTACGAAATGATTTTGATTATGCCGTGATTCAGGGACCCGAAGCCGGGGCATCGAGCGAGAGTGCGCTACTTGGCCAACTGGCTGAGGGAATCATTCTCGTCATTGAAGCTCACAACACGCGGAAGGCGACCGCTCGCAAAATCAAAGAGACGTTGGAAGGTTCGCAGTCTCGAATCCTGGGAAGCGTACTGAGTGAAAGAACCTTTCCGGTTCCCGAGAAGCTCTATCGACGGTTGTAGGCAGTCAGAAACAACGAACTCAAGAACTGACATCGTGTGCATAAGAGAATGAGAATGGCAATGGGACTCAATGAGCGGTAGCTATGGGGCAGGGGCTGGTGATGCCCCTGGACGGAAAACAGAACCAGCAGTGGCAGCAGACGCTGCCTTACCGCAATGGTTTGCAGTTCAAACGCGATACCGGTTCGAGAAAAGAGTGGTCGCGCTGCTTAACCACAAGAGTTGTGAAGTATACCTGCCGTTGCGAACCGAAAATCACGTGTGGAGTGACCGGGCAAAGGTGGTAACGATTCCCCTGTTTCCCGGATATGCGTTCGTGCATATCGATCAGTCGCGCGAGTCGCGCCTGGCAGTGTTGCAGACCGCAGGACTGCTGGGTTTTGTGACCTTTGGAGGGATAGTTGTACCAGTTCCTCCAGCGCAGATTGAGCATCTGCAATTGCTGTTGCAAACGAAGATGCTGTTTTCCCTGCACCCTTTCGCGCATATCGGACAGCGCGTGCGGATCCGGGGCGGTTGCCTGCACGGGTTGGAAGGGGTGCTGCTGCAACATGAAAAGGGAAAGCTCTTGATTTCAATTGAGTCGATCCAGCGCTCGCTGGCGATTGAGATCCAAGGTTACGAATTAGATTTGGTTTGAAGTGTCTTCTCCTTACCTAAATAGTCAGCGGAAGTCTCAAGGAATGGAACCGGCAGCGCGGTTAATCCCAGGAGCAGCATTCGCCTACCCTCAAAAGTCGGAGCGTAGACCGGCGGAGGTTCCTGCATTTCGTCTGCTTGGCGCTTTACGTCCCGGACGCTGGGGGGAAAGTCACAAGCACGGCCTGTTGGCGGAACGTGGCGTGCGGAACGTCCTGATCGTCGGAGCGGGCGGACTGGGACGCCGAATCGCGAATCATCTGGAAGCGCATCCTGAGACCGAGCGCGTATTTTGCGGTTTTCTGGATGACCGAAAACCATTAGGAAAGGGTGTGGTGGGGCGCACCAGCGACCTGGCGCATTTGGCACGCACGGGATTCGTGGACGAAGTCATTCTGGCCGCACCGCAAGATCGTGATCTAACACTTCGTGTATTGCGCGCAGCCCAGCAACTGCGTCTGGATGTGAAGTTAGCCCTCGATCTGTTTGGCTGCGAGCCGTCGCGAGAAGCGGAGTTGATTGGAGGTATTCCGCTCCTTTCCCTGCATAAAGAGCGCTTGCCGGTCGCGGGGTTACTGTTGAAACGCGCCCTTGATCTTGTGGCTGCCGTAGTGTCCCTGACCATACTGGCGCCAGTCCTGACCCTGATCGCAATTTTGATCAAACTGACTTCGGCTGGGCCGGTTTTGTATACCGCGCTGCGCGCGGGACGGAAGGGTAGATCGTTCAGCTGCTACAAATTTCGCACCATGGTAAGGGATGCGGATGTTTTGAAGAATGGACTGCGTCATCGGAATCAAAGGCAGGGACCAATTTTCAAAATAATAAATGATCCTCGAATTACCTGGGTCGGACGATTCCTGCGCCGCCACAGTCTGGACGAACTTCCGCAGCTCTTAAATGTGCTGAAAGGTGAAATGAGCCTTGTAGGACCGCGACCGCATCCTTTGGATGATTTTTCCGCCTACACCATCGAGCACTTGCCGCGGCTGGACGTGACCCCCGGCATAACGGGGCTTTGGCAGGTAACGGCACGACAAGATCCCTCGTTCCAAGCTGGGATGAGCCTGGACCTGGAGTACATCCGTCGCTGGAGCTTGAGGATGGACTTCAAGATCTTATTGAAGACGGTTTGGGAAGTATTGCGCGGGAGTGGAGACTGATGTCATCCCGTTCAGTGCGGGTAGTACCATCCGTCGCTGCGCCTGGCGAAGCCGTCTGGAGTTGTATTTGGGTGGGTCTGCGGTCCCTGCAGGGCCTGATGATTGTGCCTACCGCGCTGTTTCTCGCGGCTCTGGCGGCGATGCTGTTACGCCATCCAGATGTGCCCTTCTACGAGATCGATCGAGTTGCATTCGTAGCGTTGGTTTTGGGCGTCATAGGACGAGCGGTTGTGACGCGGCAGCGGTTACTCGTGGTGGAGCGGGCGACCTGGCCAATGATCGGCTTGACATGTTTGGCCGTAGCCAGCATTGCACTGCAGCCCTTTGATAACCGAACCTGGTGTCTGCTGGCGGCGAAATTTATCGTTCCCTTCGCCCTATTCCACCTGGCACAGCTGGTGTTCCTGGAGGAAAGGCGACTGCGGCATTTTGAACTCTTTGCACTCATCGTGCTGGCCTATCTGTGCTTCACATCAATTGCGTTTCTGGTGGGTGCGAAGTCATTAATCTTTCCACGCTTCATTCTGGATGAGAGCCTGGGCAACCAGGCAGACCGGGCACGAGGACCATTGCTGCAGGCCGTGGCAAATGGCGTTTCTCTGAACTTGCTTGGGATATTGGCATTGCACTCCTTTCTGCGCGGAAGGATGCGTGGACTGAAAGGGGCGTTACTGCTGGGGGCGCTTCCAATCGCGATTTTGGCAACGATGACACGCGCGGTATGGCTCTCATTCGTGGTCAGCGTAGGGGTTCTGATTTTTCGCGCGCGCACGCGAGGGCTGCGGCGTATCTGCGTAGCCGTGGCAATCGTTGGAACAATGGGCCTGCTAATTACACTGAGTTTTGACGGCGAGCGGCGAGCGCTTACGGATCGACTGCAGGAATCCGGTCCGGTCGATTTTCGCCAAGCGGTCTACTCCGCCGGGTGGGACATGTTCCTGGAAAAACCCCTGACCGGCTGGGGCGTGAATCAAATGCCTTCCGAGTTGGCCCGACACGTCAGCG